>Ga0307507_10003510_pt1 | contig 30154 bp, 32 predicted proteins | sample 7_EM_MG_FD_207223 | JGI IMG/M metagenome (GOLD analysis project Ga0307507, IMG submission 207223) | Populus trichocarpa ectomycorrhiza microbial communities from riparian zone in the Pacific Northwest, United States - 7_EM | ecosystem: Host-associated > Plants > Roots > Unclassified | place... | reverse complement strand
CACTTTTGGAAATTTTACCGAAAATGTGGATCAGGGTGGATCAGGGTGGACCAAGAGGACCAGGGGGACCATAACCCCCCTTGGTGGACCAGGAGTGGTTTTTACATTTTGCTGATGTGGTTGTAGGGGTTTCACGGTTACTTTTCCCTCCTTTCTCCGCACTTGTTTCGCTGCCTCGCTTAGCATTTGCACGGTCGGCAACGCCTTTCTTTCGTCAATGGGTCGGTCGCAGTCTCGGGCTATGATCTAAGTAGTGGCCCCGGTGGCTCTGCTCTCGGGTATTGCACTATGTCCTTGGATCACTCTTCGGTACGGTCGGCATCGTCGAAAAGTCGTGATCTCTTTTCGGTCCTCCTTCCCTCGTACTTCTATTTGATCGGGCACACCCTTCCCCTCCCTCACTTGGTCTTCGTCCCGTGGCTCGGTTACAGCCAACACCCCCCACCCGATTCGGTCGCTTTGGCGTCCCACCACCATTCACCTCGCCTCCTCCTAGAACTCGTGGACTCCCTCGGCTTAACCCGCCACACGTTCTACCATTAGCCCCGCGGCCCGGGTCTATATGGCTCCTGTACATTTACCTTCGTGCGTGGTTGTGTTCGATGATAAGCATACTCTGGGATCGTTAAAGGCCTTCGCTGCGGATGGGCTTTCTCTGGGGCCTCTACTACGGATTCGGTTTTTTTTGGTTTTTCTCACTGTTGGGTTTTTTCTTGGGTTTTCGGTAGAGGCTTTCTTTTGGTTGCGAGATTCATGTATATTTTGTTGTAGTTTTCACCGCCCGGGCGCTTGGTGCGGGTTTTAGACCAGGGGTTTTTCTCCCTCGCTTTCCACCGCCTCGACGATGGGTTGGACTGGGTGGAAGTTTGTTGCGGCCATAACCATTGCGGTTTCATGCTCTTTTTGTACTTATTACTTCGGCCTTCGGCCTCAGCCAGAAACAAAATTTAAAATATGAAAAAAAGAAGTAAAAAAGTAAAAAAAAAGACATGGGATTCGGGTCACGAACCATCTCCTCTACACACCTGGCGATTGAAATCTCAACACCATGAGATTTGATCGTCAACATCCACCATCACCGCACTCTCAGTGAGCTGCACCCGCACTCTCCGTGCCCTGAATCCTCCCCCTCCCACCTTACTTCCCTTACCATGTTCTTGGGCCCTGGCGTCCTTGTTTCTAGAGGTCGTTTGGCTCTATCACACCCTCTTTTCGCTGCCTCGCTTAGCCTTCGCACGGTCGGCAACACCCTTTCGCCCATGTTACAGACAGCTGGGACTACAGTTCGCAGTAGGAGAAACCATTTCAACAGGCCACGGTCGCTTTCTCCGTTCTCTTCACCTTCATTAGAGGCTGCCTAGTCAAACACGCACACGGTTACCAATAGTTTCCACGGTTATTGGGCCTACCCCGCCTCTCCCCCTTCAGGTCTCGTCCCGTTGCTCGGTTACAGCTACAGTCCGTTCACTCGGCTGGCACCCTACTGCCTCCGCCGCCCTAGCAATTGCCACAGTCGCGACCCTCCGTTACGCTCTCTCGTCGTATTGCACTGCCTCGGTGGCGGATGTCAATGCCTTGGGTTCTTGAGTAATGTCTACAATGCCACACGGTCCATAGTGTTGCTGTTTTGCAACGTCACAACGGTTTTAGTGACCCCCGCACCCCCTTTGTCCTTTCTTCATCGTCGGTTACTGAGGGTTTCCTAAGTGGTTTATCAATTATTCCATATTGTCAGGTGTCTAAGGCAAGGGTTTTCCTGTTGATTCCTCCCCATGTATTTATTTGATGTTTCTTACTCCGCCCCTCTAGTCGGAGTTTGATTTCTTATTTTGCATGACTGGTGTGCCGTTGGTCTTAGACCAGAGAGACTTGGGTTGATGGCTTTTTCCCTGGCGCCGGTGGGTTCCTGGAGGTTTATCTTTACCATAGCTAGCGCTACACGTAGTCTTTGTACCTAGATGACAAATAAAACAAAGCACATGAAAAAAAATGAAAAAAAAAGTGAAAAAACAGACATTGGATTTGGGTCACGAACCATCTCCACTCCACCTCCGGCGATTGAAATCTCAACACCTTGAGAATTCATCGTCAACATCCACTCCTGCAGTCTTAGTGAGCTGCACCCGCACTCTCTTTGAGCTGCACCCTGCCCCGCCCGCCCTACTTCCCTTATCATGTCCTTGGGCCCTGGCGTACTTGTTTCTAGGGGGCTTTGGCTCTACTCCCTCCTTTCTCCACACTTGTTTCGCTGCCTCGCTTAAGATTTGCACGGTTGGCAACCCCTTTCTTTCGTCAATGGGTCGGTCGCAGTCTCGGGTTATCGTCGAAGTAGTGGCCCTGGTGGGTCTTCTCCCTGGTATTGCACTATCTCCTTGGACCACGGTTCGGTACGGTCGGAATCGTCGAAACGTCCTGGTTCCGTTTCGGTCCTCCCTCCCTCGCACTTCTACTTGACTGGGCACACCCCTCCCTCCCCTCACCTAGTCCTCGCCCCGTGGCTCGGTTACAGCCAAACACCACCCAGCCCGGTTCAGTCGCCCTGGCGTGCGGCCACCCTCCACCTCGCCTCCTCTAGCAACACCTGGATTCCCTCGACCTAACCCGCCACACGTTCTGCCATTAGCCCCGCGGCCCCGGTCTATATGGCTCCGGTACTATTAGCTTCCTGAGTGGTTGTGTTCGATGATCTTTGCAGTTGGGGATCGTTAAAGGCCTTCGCGGCGGATGGGCTTCCTCCGGTGCTTCTTCTATGGATTTTGGTTTTTTTGGTTTTTCTCACTGTTGGGTTTATTCTTGGGTTTTCGGTAGATGCTTTCCTTTGGTAACGAGTTTCTTGTATATTCTGTTGTAGTTTTCAGCGCCTTGGCGCTTGGTAAGGGTTTTAGACCAGGGGTATTTTCTCCCACGGTTTCCACCTCCTCGACGATGGGCTAGACTGGGTGAAAGTTTGTTGCGGCTATATCCTTCGGGATGCGTGCCATTTTTGTAGTTATTGCTTCGGCCTTCCGTCTCAGCTAGAAACAAAATTTAAAGTATGATAAAAAAAAAAAAAAAAGAATCAAAAGTCATGGGATTTGGGTTCTTCACGCAACCATCTAAGTTCTTTCATACGCTATACTTTCAATAAAAATATCTTTATCTATCACGCTTTCGGGAATCAAGACACGACTGCCTTATATGACTCTAGCCATCGACTTTGCTAGATAGGAGTCAACGGACTTAGCTATTGCAACAGCTATCGCGCTAAGAAGAAGTTATCTTCAGGAGACTATCGGTTACCTGCTGCAAGTATCACCCAGAGAGGAGAGGATTGTAACACCTCCTCACACAAACTCTTTTATCTTTTCACCAACTATTTTTGAAAATGTAAGATAGTCCTACAATAATTGGGAATTTAAGTGCAGGACCTTTTTTTTTATGTGAGATTAAACTCTGCTAATTTGTATATTGGGCAGCCCACTACTAGCGGTCTTTGTTCCCTGCCGAGCCATTCCCATATTGTTATGGGGGTAGTAATATTCTAAGAACAAGCGAATATACCAGGCCCGAGCGTTGGTAATTTGGAGAATCCGTCTAGGTAGAGGAAGGTCAAGATAGAATTATAAGGTAGGTCAAAACGATTTATGTTTGTTAATGTGTATATATTGTTAAAGTCTCTTCCCCGTCACGGTTGCTTGATGACCTTGTAACTACTGGGGCTCTTGCCCGCTACTTATACGGTTATCTGGAGTACTTCATATACCTATAGTTCTTAAGTACCTCTTGTATATTAGGGAACTCTCATGAATGTGCAAAGACTGTTTGAACCTGACACTCTGCACACCTCTTCGGCTGTAATCATAGCTAAGTTAATTGCGTCCAATTACTTGGTTTCGATATTTAGGCCATATGAACTTAGTCTGTGTATGTAGCCTGACTCGCTATCATTCCAGTCGTTCCTTCTGGTGCTGTTGTGATCAACATTTCTCATGCCAGGTAATCATATCCTTATGTCTTACATATCAGACTACATATATCAGTCGGCTTAACTTCGAAGGGCCATTACTTCTTATCCAGTGGTTCAAACTTCATAGTATGACTTCCTACTTATAGAGATTCATTTCTTCTATAGGAGTTGGCAGAAACTCCTGGGTCGCAGTGCTCGTGCCGATTCCCAGAGAGTGATTTGCAATCCGAGTCTAGTAATAATAACCATGACAGATGTGGGTGTCGAACACGTGAACTCCGGTGAAAAAGTCCAAGACTATTCCGATAGGCTGGGATGTATGGTGTTCCAAGTAGAGTCTTCTGTACTCATGTCTTCGGTACGGGGACGCAACTTCCCAGACGACATGTGATGACCTATTGTCCCAACATCGGGGCTGGATGGAGGGTGTTGGTAGATGTTTTTTAGAGGTTCGTGCGCGGAGGTAGGGTAACTTGACCCACTTATCCATCTGGGAGCTCTGTGCCTAACAAATATAGTAGGGGTAGTTTGTCAGATTATTCGCGTTTTGCGGCTCGGATGCCTGTTCTGGTCTGACCAACTTATCCACACTTATCGGTAGTTACGAGGAGTCTACCGTACCTATCGCGTAATTCCATTAGCCCGAGCTAAAGTTTCTTCGTGAGGTGGGTAGCGGTTCTGAGTCTGCAATGAATGTACCCAACTACTATGAGAGGAATCTTGACGTAGATCACTTCGTCCGACATGAAAACCAAATGGGGTGTCTTGTAATCATATAGTGCGACCCATAGCACTCGTGGGTTATTGTTCCTCGTGAGACTGTATTCTTTCAATTGTTTCGCATCGTGTACTTTAAGACCTGCCTGTGGGGATAATTACGCTAGTGTCACTCTTGTCTAATGCCAGTTTCTCACTCATCACCTTGGCTCAAGCTCCGTACTTGGCTCGTTTCTTGATCTCTTTGTGTCCTCTTAGGTTTTCTAGTAACCTTCGTTAGTAGTAGGGGTCCCCCCAGAGAGTGGAGCGGTTTCCAGATAGTGTTGCTCAAGGTGGGTCCCTTCGCTACAGTCTCGAATATAGGTGAGAGATAGGCTTCTGAACTTCTTTGGCCTACAACAGCCAGGTGCACCAGTTTCCCAGTCGGAACTTATCAGGCTTTGGGGATCAATGCACTCAAAGGGTATGAGCTTGTTAGGCACAGAGCTCCCTGATGGAAAAGGAGGTCAAGTTACCCTACCTCTGCGCACGAACCTCTAAAAAAAGCTAGCAACAGCCCCCTCCAGCCCGGACGTTGGGATAATAGGTCACCACACGTCGCTTGGGAAGTTGCCTCCATATCTCCAATGACATGAGTAAAGAAGACCCTCATTGCAACACCATATACCTGGGGCCGTCCTTGGGACCGGTTCCTGTTCGCAAGATATATGAGAGGAGAGCTCTGAGCACTTGATGCAAGGGAAAGCATCTCGAACGGACAGCATCGCACAGGGTTACAGGCACTACAAGAATGGGTATCAAAAAGAGGATACAAACTCATGGGGCATATCTACCTTAGTTAGGCTTCCACGGTCTGGAAATAGGCCCAGTAACCAGTAGGAATGCACTCTGCTCAGGAAGGGAGTAGGGGAACTCCCAAAGGGGTTGTTGGCAAGAGACCGATAACTTTAGTCGTAACCATTGGTTCGATTGATAGGAAAGAGTGGTGAAATGTCGGTTAATACAAGGGAATGCCTACTGCAGACCAAGTCAAAACGGCACCTATAATATGAAGACTGGCAATCTTCTACCCCGGCTAATGATTGTCAGACATGCGAACACATGGAGATTATTCGTAAATCTATTTAGCAACGGATACATGTTCTTATAGTCATCTAGGTGGACAGGCGCTAGACCCTCCCCATGAGCGAGGCATACGTGGCAATAAGTTGCGCAAATGAGAGTAGAAAGATAACGGATGTTCAGGGACAAGTCGGGCTCCCACCTCAAAGAAGTCCAGCTAGGTGAAAGTGAGATACCTAGTTATACGGAGAGATTATCTTCCCGGCGAACACCCAGACGCGGAATATGAATATCGAGCTCTCTTTGTCTCTGCTATAAAATCATCAAGCAATGGAGAAGAGACCTTAACAACTTCTACACGTCAACAAAACATACATCGTTTTAACCGACCTTATAATTCCATCTTGACCCTCCTCTCCCTAGACGTACTCTCCAAATCACCAACGATAGGGCCAAGTATAATCCTGTGTTCTTAGAATATTACTACCCCATAACAGTATATTGTTATTCTCTACTTTACGGAGACACACGGGCGATATCGAATCACGTATAGGAATCGCAATTTTATCAACTCATTGAACCTCACCCTAATATACACTAACCAACAATCAAACTCATTTTATCACAAAAAAGATAAGAATGACTTACCTACCTGAAACATCTCGAGCTCTAACCCCAAGGGAGCAGGACCAGAGACTATGGAGAAAGATGAGCTCTCCCAGTCCCCAGCTCCAATGGTCACATCACAAGAGACAAGGATCGCTAGATCCGCCGATACTAGACTATCTCTCGCTCTGCCACCTGGACCCCTCCATTGCGCCGCGATGAGAGTGTCCCAGTCCCAAGAGTCTCACACTGTGGGGGAACCCCTATTTAACCCCAAAATGTTGAAATGACTTGACCGCATCAACCAAAGTCTACACCTGTACCAGGACGATCTAGCTCAAAGTATCGACCAGGAACACTTAGCGTTCCAATCCCTTACACACCAGATCCTACACTTGGTATGAGCAGTGCGCAAAGTAAAAAGGGAAATAATGACCGGTGCAAATATATTGGAAGCTAGCTGGAACAAATAGATACCAGCATGGTACTGGTGGACGCGGCAACAAAGGGGCTGCAAGACGCGCTCAACAAGATTAGTGTTAGGATGGACGGACAAGACAAACGTCAAACCCAACACGAGCAGGTCACAAGACACCTCCACTAAACCATATCACTTGAAGCAGAAGGGGCGGCGGCAATAGGCCGAGAGGAACAGTTAGGACAGTAGCACCTAGACACGAAAGCCCAACATCAACAAGAACTACTCAACTACGAAAAGATACTCAATGCTATGAGGGCTGAATTGAAGGCATATAAAGAAGCCAGAGAAAGACAGGAAAGCGACATAGACAGGTTGCCCGAAGCGGTTACTGCCTTGATGGGCCAAGTGAAATGCAGGCGGTCACACCCAACACCGGAACGGAGTGGCAGAGCAGGGGGGGGAGGAGGAGGAGGACCTCCCCCAATAATGCACAGGGCTGCAGGAGGCACCCCTGATCCTGGGGATAGTGAAGGAGAAGGAAGTGATGATGAGAGACAAGGAAGGCAGGGCGAGAGACCGGCCAAAGAAAATAGAAAGCCGGTAGGAAAGGAAGAAACTGATGAGGAAAAATACGGAGATGCTACAGAGAACCAAATACAGTTCTCCAGAGCATTGGGAAAATCCATTGGAAAAACCACCAAATGTCCAGGTCAACCCCCATCAGAAGACGAACATGCCAAACACCAAGATATTCAGTTCTGGCTAACCACCAGTATGGATCTTCTCTATCGAAACCCATACCAGTGGCAAGACGAGGCAGACCACATTAAATATGCCTTGTCGAAACTAAAAGCATTACAAGTAGGATCCTTTGCTATGACCTACCGGAACCAAATGACCGGAGAATTAGGCATACACATCAGGAAGGTTACCAAATATGGAATCTGTTGGCTTAACAAGCTATCTGTCGCTTCAGTCCCACACACGAAGAAGAAAAGGCTCTACGAGATATGTTGAAAGTCCAATATAAGAATGACCTTAACCAATTTCTACTGGAATTCGAAAATTGGAATGTTGAGGCAAAAGGTACTTGAATCGCGTTCCGAAAATTGATCAGAGACCAACTGCCAGATGGCGCTTTATGACCAATGTCAATGCATCCAGAATATGCCAACAACCGAGATTGGATAGAAGCCCTCCGACAGGCCATCCGCAATGAGGAAGATTTCCAGGAGGGAAAAAAGCTTAAGGGCAATAATTTCTTGGAGTCAAATTCAAGTGGCAAAAGAAAATGTAACGAGCCAATAACGGCAAAGACAACGAAAAAACTGAAGTGTACCGCTAAAGAAAAGAGCGAATACGAAGCAAAGAAACAGGAGCAGAGTGTAGAAAAAGGGAAGGCGGCGCCACGGCAGAAAATTAGGCACAGAGTTTAGGCTAACAGACACACCGGCATCGACGAGGGAGTAGTCGACAAACGAACAGCAACAGGGCCATGCACTAAATGTACCCTAACAAACCACGGATGGAAGCACTGTCAGAGGGAAATGTGAGTCAGCACCATTCACAGGAAATCGTTCAAGTTACCGGGAGGAAGATCGAACCACCCTAAAGCCCACAAAGCCAAGGGTAGCCGCCGTGGCTGAGGATAGCCATGGAGAAACATCGTGACAAGCAAGTCAAAGGCCACTAGCATGGACCTTTATGGAAGATGACGAGTCACAATGCTCACTGGCACCACTGGGGACGGCATGTGGGCAGTCTGGTTATCGAACCGGGAATCGAAACAATCTGAGGTGAACTCCTCGGCTCATACTGCTTGAGTGCATCGATCCCAAAAGCGTAATAAATTCCCATAGGGAAACTGGTAGCACCTGGGTGTTGTACGGCGAAGAAGTTCAGAAACCTATATCCCGGATAAAATAGAGACAGCAGTGAAGAAACCTACCTTGAGCAACACAACCTGAAAACGGCTCCACTTGCTGGGGGACCTCTAGGACTAATCACGGTTAGTAGAAAACCTAAGAGGCCACAAAGACAGTAAGAAAAGAGCCAAGTACGGAACGGGAGCCAAGGCGATGAGTGAGAAACTGGCATCAGACGAGAGTGACACTAGCGTAAGTGTTCCCAGAGGCAGATCTTAAAGCACACAATCGAAAACGATTGAAAGAACAGCGTCTCACCAGGAAAAATAACCCACAAGTACTATGGGTCACACTATACAATAACCGGACACCCCATTTGGTTGACATGTCAGACAAAGCGCCCGACCTCAGATTTCTCTCATAGTAGTTGGGCATCTTCATTACAGACACAGAACCACTAGCCACCTCGTGAAGAAACTTTAGCTCAGGCTGGTGGAAATAGGCGATAGGTGCGGTGGACTCCTCGTCTCTACCGATAACTGTGGATAAGTCTGTCAGAACGCAAGGCGCATCCGAGCTGCAAAACACAAATCATCAGACGAACTACCCCTTGTATATGGGAATCCCTCGGCAGGGAATAAAGACCGCTTGTAGTGGGCTGCCTGATATACGAACAAACAGAATTTTGCCTTTCACGGAAAAATCCTACCCTCAAATCCGAAAGTATCATCAAACTATTGTACATTTTCAAAAATCTTTGATGAGAGGAGAGACAGTTTGTCTGAGGAGGCTTCAAAAGCCGTGACTGTGCAGGCACGGTAACAAACCCAAAGAAGTTACCACAATGAAACGAGTTTATGAGACCCGAGGCCTACAGCTCAAGCGAACAAAAATCAAACCAGCTCCACAGCACTACAAATGCCCTGAAGGAAGTGCCACCCTAATGATATCGGATAAACAGCATAAAATTAAAGTCTCACTAGACATTGGCTCAAACATCTTCCTCAGAAATCAAAACATCGCACCCACCCTCAAAGTACCTTACGAAATAAGAGAAAACCCGGTTAAAATGACAGCGTTCAACGGCCAAGTATTCGGCACCCCAGAAAAATACTATTCACACACAATTCAACTGGAAATCGGAAGAAATGGTGATATGACTATGGTCTCCTGTGAGATTGCGGACACAGGTAAATATGATATAATCATACGGTTCGTGTAGTGGCACCCCGAACATCTGATAAAAGATATCACAACCCCCGAGAAATGGTGTTTTGAACACGCAGAATGTGTAGAACATGTACAAGATGAAGGTATCGCTGACATGTTTGAATGGGACGAGACAGTGGCTTGCGATGAAGAGGCCAGAACGATAGGAAGGATCAGCTCCACCAGGAAGGAGGAAATACAACTATAAGGATTACCAAAGCTGTATTGGCAGTACAAGAAACTGTTTGAAAATGAAAAAGCAGAAAGGCTGGGTCCTAGGCGAACCTTCGACCCTGCTATCCACCTCAAAGATGGAGCCACCCCGCCCTCGGGACCTAAAGACCCAATGTCGGCATACCAATTAGAAGAATTAAACAAATATCCTCACAAAATGTTAGCCCAAGCAAAAGTAATGCCCAGCAAATGTCCAGCAGGGGCACCAATCCTGTTTGTCCCTAAACCTGACGGAAGACTACGATTGTGCATGGACTGCCACCAACTAAAAAAGGAACCAGAGTCAACAAATACCCTTAACTGCTCATGACCGAACTAAGAGAAAGAGTAGCCGATGCGACCATCTTCACCAAGCTAGACATAAATGATAGTTACCATTTAATTGAAATCAAGAAGGGAGATGAATGGAAGACCTCTTCCCACACCCGATATGTACATTACGAATACAAAGTAAGGCCATTTGGTTGGTCAATGCACCCGCCACATTCCAAGCCATGATGAACACCATCTTGCGGGAATTTCTGGATCACAAAGTTGTGGTATATATTGATGACATGCTAATTTACTCAAGGACAATAGAAGACTACGAGGCTCTAGTTAAACAAGTACTATCCAGGCTAGAACGCCAGGACCCGGCGGTATTCATAAAGAAATTCGTGTTCCATGTCGATAGAGTCATTTCCTTGGAGACATCGTGGGCAAAAGGGGTGTCACTATGAGTGAAAACAAAGTTGAGATTATCCTCAATTGGAGGGCCCCACGGTGGGCAAAGGACGTACAAAGCTTCATTGGTTTTGCAAATTTCTATTGACGATTGATAGAAAACTTCTCAAAAGTTTGGAGGCAATTACCGACGCGTGGAAAACGAAAGTAGGAAAACATTCATGGTTTTGGGGAGAGGAACAGAATAACGCCTTTGAGGAACTTAAGCGGGGATTTACCTCGGCACTTATCGTAGCATATTTCTATCCGGACCAAAAAACTGTAATCGAAACTGACGCTAGCGATATTGCGCTAGGCTACATCCTTTGTCAGTACCTAGGGAAACGACTACAATAAGTTGTATTCCACTCACCAAATCTGAACGAAGCACAACGAAATTACGAGATTCATGATAAAGAGCTATTGGCAATCTTAAAGGCATTCTGTGAATGGAAACACTACTTGTTGGGAGCAGATGAACCACGGACGGTATACACTAACAATCAGAATCTACAATACTTCCTCACACCTAAAGTCTGGAATCTCCGACAAATGTGATGGGCCTAATGGCTAGCTAATTTGAATTTTTGAATTATGTAACGCCCTGGCAGCATGAGTGTAAAGCCTGACGCATTAAGCCGGCGGCCGGAGTACCACCTTGAGGAGGGAGCTACGTATCACGAACAGACAATTTTGAAACCGGAAAATTTAGAAGTCGCACTTTGCGACAGAAAGGACCAAATCCAGGTCAGCGTTGTGGAAGTACTAAAGCTAACAAGCAACCGGCTCAGAATAAAAAGAATCCAACAAAATACGATAGTCCCGACAAAAGGTTCCAAGATGGCAGCAGGACATGACATTCAAGCTTTGAAGGATGACACCATGCCAGCTCAAGACAAATGTTACTAGATACCGGAATTGCAATAGAATTGCCCAAAGGAATGTGAGGCAGACTGGCGGCACGAAGTGGCATGGCAAGCAAACATGGGATACCAGTGGGCGGCAGAGTAATAGATGCGGATTATACCAGCGAAATAAATGTAATACTACAGAACCATGGGAATACCAGTTACAAGTTCAAGGCAGGGAACCGTATCCCACAACAAATCATGGAAAAAATACAAACTCACGATGCCAGCGAAATCGATAATCTGGAAAACAGGCAAAGGGGAACTCGGGGATTTGGCTCAAGCCCCATCGGTCCCAAACGGCTAATTATGTGTGAAGAACTCTAAGTAAAAATGTGTTTCATAAACCAAGACCCACGGAACAACTCATTCCTTGACGAAGAAGATATCCGCACACACGCTAGCCTACAAGACGAGATAACAATGCAGTCCAGTGCCAGGATTGCAGCAATACAAATGCAGAGCATGGACAAATCATTGCTGGAAAGAATAAGTACGGTAGGAAAAGAGGATGACCCCTGGACGGCACGAAAGGAGGAGCTAAGCCAATTAAAGGACAAACGGGAAACACAATCAAAGCACTGGGAGCTGGAAGATTGATTGCTCTATTACAAGAATAGACTATTCATCCCTTCAAAAGCAGAACTCTTAATGCAAGTGGCAAAAGGATTTCACCACTCTAAGGTAGCCGGACATTTCGGACAAGAAAAAAGAATCAAATGAGTCAGAAGAGACCTCCACTGGGAAAAACTCACCGTATGGATCAACGACTATGTCCGGTCTTGCGACGAATGTCAACATAAAAACTCACCACAACACTCGAAGTATGAATTACTCGAACCATGTGAAGTACCCTACACGGCATAGACCTCTAGCTCAGTGGATTTGATTACCCAGTGACCCGAGTCCCAGGGACTAACCGAGATCATGGTAGTAGTAGATGGTTTTACAAAAATGGCACATTTTATTCGCTTAGCAACAAATGCGACTGCAAAGGAGGTTGCGGATACCTTTCTTAAAGAAGTCTGGAAACTGTACAGACTCTGGTCCGAATTCGTGTCTGACGTGGAGGCAAAGCTTTGTGAGGAATTTGGGGAATCTTTGTGGAAAGCATTAGGAATTAAAATGCGAATGTCAAGGGCATATCACCTACAAACCAATGGACAAACCGAAAGAAGCAACCAAGTGCTTGAAGGTTACCTTCGAAACTTCGTCAACTATGACCAAGACGACTCGTTTCAGCTACTACCGTTAGCCGAATATGCCTACAAGAATTCCAAAGCAAGTGCACATAAACTAACCCTGTTTTCGCAAACTACTGGTTCCATCCGCAGACGCAATTCACAACAGAAAGAGGGGCTCAAAACCCAGGGGCCCCAATGTATAGGCACTGGATGAAGAGAGTGCAGGAGAAGGCGAGGACAACTCTCCAACAAAGAGGAGAGGCCATGAGGAAGTATTACGACCGCCGAGCGACACCACAGCCCGAGATCAAGATGGGTGACTTGGTAATGTTAAACGCAACAAACATCAAGAGCAAGCGACCAACAATAAAGTTCGCCCCACTATTGGACGGCTCATTTAAAGGATTTGAAAAAAAGAGCTTATAGGGCGTTCAAACTCAATATCCCGGCTCACTGGAAAATCCACCCAGTATTTCAGGTCTCGCTTCTCAAACCCTACGGAGTCTCGGACCGAGCCAATCGACTACAACCCCCATGAGAACCAGCGGACGTCGAAGGCGACCTGGAATGGGAGGTCGAAAGAATCGTCAAAAATGAGATAATCACTTAGACAAGAAAGGTCAGATGGGTAAAGATGGAGTTCCAGGAGCTCCAACACTTTCTGAAAGGGGCAAGATAGTCAGAGGATGAAAAGAGCATGGAACCACCGGAGGGGTAGGAAAACGCCAGAGACCATGGGGAAAGGTTTCATGGGGAAAACCCCGAAATGCCGGGGCTGAACTAGGATGAGTGGTGTGAGAAAGGTTTTCCACAAGTGGACAAGTAAACGGTGCTGGTTTTTACCCCTACCATACGGAGCATATATAGGAGTAACAATGTATGATAGTTAGACACAAAGTATTCGGGACGAAACTTAAGAGGAGGGAGCTTGTGTTAGGCACAGAGCTCCGTGATGGATAAGGAGTTCAAGTTACACTACCTCCGCGCACGAACCTCTACAAAAGACCCTCATCCAGCCCGGACATTGGGACAATAGTTCACCACACGTCGCTTGGGAAGTTGCGTCCTCTTACCAATGACATGAGGTAAGAAGACCCTACTTGCAATACCGTATACGTCACGGCCGTCTGTCCGTCCGGTTCCTGTTCGCAGGATATAGGAGAGGAGACCACAGAGCACCTGATGCATGTGAAAGCATCTCGATCGGACGACATGGCACAGAGTTACAGTGACTACAAGAGTGGGTATCCAAAAGAGGATACAAACTCACAGGACGTATCTACTTTAGTTAGGCCACCTCGGTATGGAAAGACGCCCAGTAACCAGGAGGAATGTACTATACACAGAAAAGAAGTCGGGGAACTCCAAAAGGGGGTGTTGGCAAGAGACCGATAACTCTAGTGGTAACCATTGGTTCGATCGATAGGAAAGAGTTGTGAAATGCTGGTTAAGACAACAGAATGCCTTCTGCAGACCGAAGTCAAAATGTCACCAACAATATGAAGAATGGCCATCTTCTATCCCGGCGAATGATTGTCTGATATGCGAACAGATGGACATTATTTGTAAATCTATTTAGCAACGGATACATGTTCGTATAGCCATCTAGGAGGACGGGCGCTACACGCTCCCCATGAGAGAGGCATACCAGGCAATAAGGTGTGCAAACAAGAGTGGAAAGGTACGGGATATTCAGGCACAAGTCAGGCTCCAACTTCAAAGAAGTCAAGCTAGGTGAAAGAAAAATCCTTAGTTATAGGAAGAGATTATGTAGCCCGTGAACACCCAGACTCGGAATATAAATATCGAGCTGTCTTCGTAGCTGCTATCCATTATCAAGCAAAGGACAAGAGACCTTAACAATATATACACGTTAACAAATAGTAATCAGTTTACTTACCTTATAATTCTATCTTAACCTTTGTCTCCTTAGACGTATTCTCCGAAATACCAACGATCGGGCCTAGTATATTGGCTTGTTCTTCCACTATTACTAACCCCATAACAGTATATTGTTATTGACTACGTTTCCGTGACACACGTCCGATATCAATCACGAAGACAAATCGCAATCTTATGATGTCATTGAACCGTAGCCTGATATACCTTTACCAACCATCCAACTCATATTAACACCAAAAGAATAAGAATCCCTTCCCTCCTTCAAAAATGTCAAGGTCTAACCCTGACGGAGCAGGACCAGCTCCCATGGGGACAGATGAACTCTCCCAGTCCGAACCTCCAACGGGGACATTGCAAGATACAAGTATCGCGAGATCCACTAAGACTAGACTATCTCCCGCTCACCCACCGGGAGTCTTCCATAGGGCCGTGATAAGATCGTCCCAGGCCCAACAATCTCATACTCCGGGGGAACCCTTCTTAACCACTGAAATTTCAAGACGAGTTGACTGTATCAATCGAAGTTTACACCTGTACGAGGACGATCTGGCCCAACTGATCGACCCTGAACACCTAGCGTTTTATTCCCTTCCACCCCCTATCCAACATTTGATACGGCCACTTTGTAAAGGAAAAAGGGAAATAATGACTGGCGCAAAATACATAGGTACGGAGTTGGAACAAATGGACCCCAGCATGGTACGGGGGGAAACGGCAACAAAGGGGCTACAAGAAGCGCTGAAAAGGGTTATTGGGAGGATGGACTGAGAAGACAAGCGTCAAACCCAGCACGAGCAGGTCACATCACACCTCCACCTGACCATAGAAGCAGAAGGGGCAGTGGCAATGGGCAGAGACTAACAGTTAGGACAGCAACTCTTAGACACAAAAGCCCAACATCAACGCGAACTCCAGAACCACGAAAGGATACTCAACGCTATGATGGCTGAATTAGAGGCAAATGGAGAAGCCAGAGAAAGAGAGGAATGCCACATATCGGAGTTGACTCAGGCGGTTACTTCCTTGATGGGCCAAGTGAAACGGCAAGCGGTCAAACCCAACACTAGAACCAAGTGCCAGAGCAGGAGGGGGAGGTGGAAGAAGACCACCTCCCACAATCCAAGGAGCTGCAGGAGGCACCCCTGATCCTGAAGATAGTGGAGGAGAAGGAAGTGGCGATGAGAGACATGGAAGGCGGGATGAGAGACCAAACAAACCAAATAAGAAACCAGTAGGAAAGGCAAAAACTGATGAGGAAAAGTACAGAGAGGCTACAGAGGACGAAATACGGTTCTCAAGGGCATTCGAAAAAGCCATTAGTGAGACCACCAAACGTCTAGCTCAACCCCCATCAGAAAACAAACATGCCAAACACCAGGATATCCGGTTCTGGCTGACCACCACTAAGCATTTTTTCAATCAAAACCCATAGCACTGGCAGGACGAGGCGGATTGTATTAAATACACCTTCTTCCAACTAAAAGGATTACAAGTAGCATCCTTTGCAATCACCTACCAGAACCAAATCACCGGGGAAATAGGGCATACCCGACAGCAAGGTTACGAGTTATGGGATGTCTTTGCCGAAGAAGCCATACGTCCCTTCGGCCCCACTCACGAACAAGAAAGCGCCTTACGAGAAATGCTGAAAGTCTGATATAAGAATGACATTAACCAATTCCAACAGGAATTCGAACATGGGAATGTTAAAGCAAAAGTTACTTGAATTGCATTCCGAAAATTGATCAGAGACCAATCACCGGATGAGGCTTTATGACAGAGGTCAATGGATCAAGAATACGCCGACGACCCAGATTGGATAGAAGCCTTCCGAGAAGCTGTTCGCGATGAGAAAGATTTCCAGGAAGGAAAGAAGCTTAAGGACAACAACGTCTCGGTGTCAAAATCAAGAGGTAAAAGACAATGCGACAAGCCAATGACGGCAAAGGCAACGAAAAAACCTAAGTATACCGCTAAAGAGAATAGGGTAAACCAGGCAAAGAAAAAAGAGGAGAAGCTAGCAGAACGGAAGGCGGCGCCCAGGCAGAAAATTAGGCACAGGGTCTGGGGCGACGCCCACACCGGTATCGACCAAAAAGTAGTCGACGAACGAAAAGCACAGGGGCAATGTACAAGATGTACCATGACAAACCAGGGATGGAAGCACTGGCAGAAAGAAATTCGAGTCAACACGATCCACAGGAAATCTTTCAAGTTACTGCGCGGAAGACTGAGCCACCCAAAACCTAAAAAGCAGAGGGTAGCCGCCGTGCCTAAGGATAGCATGGGAGAAACCTCGCAACAAGGGAGCCAAAGGCCACTGGGATGGACCTTTATGCAAGATGAGGAGCTCTAAAGATCACTGGCACCACCCACGACGGAATGTGGGTAGTCCGGCCATCCAACCAGGAATCGAAATAATCTGAAGTGAACTCTTCATCTCATACCCTTTGAGTGCTTCGATCCCAAAAGCGTGATAAGTTCCGACTGGGAAACTGGTAGCATCTAGGTGTTGTAGAGCGATCAAGCTCAGAAGCCTATATCCCAGATAAAATCGAGATATCAGCCCAGGAACCCATCTTGAGTAAGACGACCTGAAAACGGCTCCACTCGCTTGGGGGACACCTAGGACTAACCACGGTTACTAGAAAACCTAAGAGGATATAAGGACAGTAAGAAAAGAGCCAAGTACGGAACTCGAGCCAAAGTGATGAGTGAAACACTGGCATCAGACGAGAGTGACCACAGCGTAATCGTCCCCAGAGGCAGGTCTTAAAGCAAACAATGGAAAAGAATCAAAATAACAGTGTCTCACGAGGAAAAAAAGACCCACAAGTGCTACGGGTTGCACTATACGATAACAGCACACCTCATTTGGTTGTCATATCGGACGGAGCGTGTGACCTCAGACTTTCCTTAGAGTAGTTGCGCACGTTCATTGGAAACAGAGAACCGCAACCCACCTTATCAAGAAACTTCAGCTCCGGCTGATGGAAATAGGCGATAGGTACGGTAGACTCCTCATAACTACTGATAAGTGTGGATAAGGCGGTCAGAACAGAAGCGGCATCCGACCAGCAAAAGATGAATCATCAAACGAACTACGCCTTGTATATGGGAATCCCTCGGCAGGGAGTAAAGACCACTCGTAGCAGGCTGCCCGATCTACATATCAGCAGAATTTAATCTGGCACGAAAAGAATGGTCCTGAACTTAAATTCCCAATTATTGTAAGACTATCTTACGTTTTCAAAAATATTTGGTGAAAAGGGAAGATTGTTTGTCTGAGGAGGCTTTAGGAGCCGAAACTGCGCAGGCATGGTAACAAACCCCAAAGCTACCACAATGAAAAGACCTTATCAGACACGAGGCCCGCGCCCGAAGAGAACGAAAAAGTAAACCAAGTCAACAGCACTAGGAATGTCCCTAATGAAATGCCCTGCTAGCCCTATCGGATAAATGGCATAAAATTAAAGTCTTACTAGACTCTGGCTCAAACAGTTTCCTCCTAAACTAGAACACCGCACGAACCCTTAAAGTTCCTTACGAAAAAGAGAAAACACACTGAGAATAAACGCATTCAATGGTGAAGTATCCTCCACAGGAGCAAAATACTATTTACAGCTGATTCAACTGGCAATCGGAACTAATCGCCATACGACAATGGTCCCCTACCAGATTGCAGACGCGGGCAAATATGATATGGTCATACCGTTCAGGTGGTGGCAGCACCAATATCTGATAAAAAAGTATGAAAAACCCGGAGAAATAGTGTTTCGAACACACCCGATGTGTAGAACAGGTACAAGAGGAAGATATCTCCGACATGTTTGAAGGGGACGAGAGGGTGGCCTTCGATGAAGAAGCCAGAATGACAGGAAGCATCGGATCCACAAGACAAGAGGAAGTACAACTACAAGGATTACCAACGCGCTATTGATAGTGCAAGGAACTCTTTGAGAATGAAAAAGAAGAAATGCTGGCTCATGGCGAAATTTCGACCATGCAATCGACCTCAAGGATGGGGCCACCACGCCCGGGGGACCAATATTCCCCATGTCGGCATACCACTTAGAAGAATTAAACATATATCTTCACAAAATGTTAGCTGGAGGAAGAATAGTTCATAGCAAATCCCCAGCAGGCACACCAATCCTGTTTGTCCCAAAACCTGACAGAAGGCTAAGATTGTGCGTAGACTACTGCCAACTAAACGAGCTAACCATACTCAACAAATACCTTTTACCGCTCATGACCGAAGTAAGGGAGAGAGTAGCCAGTGCGACCTTCTTGACCAAACTACACCTACAAGACAGTTACCATTTGATTCGAATCAAAAAAGGAGATGAATGGAAAACCGCTTTGGGCATCCGATTTGGGCATTCCGAATATAAAGTAATGCCATTTGGGTTGGTCAATGCACCCGCCACATTCCAAGCCATGATGAACACTATACTATGGGAATTTCTGGATCACGGAGTCGTTCTATATTTGGATGACATCCTAATTTACTCAAAGACAATAGAAGCACACGAGGCGCTAGTTAAACAAGTACCAGCTAGGCTCGAACGCCATTACCTCGTGGTATCCTGAAAGAATGCCATGTTTCCTCTCGATACAGTTGAATTCCTAGGATACATTGTGGGAAAAAATGGAGTCACTATATGCGCAAAGAAGGTCGAGAGTATCCTCAACTGGACAGCCCCACAGTCAGTAAAGAACGTACAAATCTTCATTGGTTTTACAAATTTCTACAGACGCTTGATGGAAAACTACTCAAAAGTTTGCAATCCTATTACCTACACGTTAAAAACCAAAGGAAGGAAACATTTATGGTTTTGGGGAAAAGAAAAGAATATCACTTTTGAAGAACTTAAGCCCATATTTACCTCGGCCCCTATCCTAGCAAATGTCGATCCGGACAGAAAAACCGTAATCGAAACCGACGCTAGCGATTTTGAACTAGGCTGCATCCTTTCTCAGTACCTAGGGAAATGACTACACCCAGTTGCCTTTTAGTCACGAAAGCTGAACGAGGCCGAACGAAATTAGAAGATTTATGATAAAGAGCTATTGGTGATCTTAGAAGCCTTCAGCGAATGGAAAGACTAGCTGTTGGGAGCGGATGAATCTCTGACTGTATATACTGACCATCACAATCTACACTACTGCCTCAGAACTAAACGCTGGAACCCCAGACAACTCCGATGGGCCCAAGGGCTAGTGGATTTGAATTTTAAAATTCTGTACCGCCCCGGAAGCAGTGGAGGAAAACCTGACCAATTAAGCCGGCAGCCGGAGTACCGCGTCGTGGAGAGAGCTACGCAGCGCGAACAGCCAATGTTGCAACCAGAACACTTTGAAGTTTCACTTTGCCACAAAAAGGAGCGAATCCAGGTCCGTCTTGTCAAAGGAAAAAAGTGAACAACAAACCGGCTCAGAATAAAAAGACTGCAACAAGCGCGATAATCCCGACAAACAGATCCAGGATTAGAGCAGGACATGACGTTTATGCTCTGAAGGATGGCATTATACCAGCCCAAAAGCAAATGTTAATAGATACCGGAATTGCAATAGGTTTGCCCAATGGAACGCAGGGCAGACTGGCAGCAGGAAATGGTATGGCAAGCAGACAGTGAATAGGAGTGGGCAGCGGGGTTATAGATGCGGATTACACCGGCGAAATAAAAGTAATACTACCAAACCAGGGGAACACCAGTTAGGAATTCAAGGCAGGCGACCCTATCGCACAGCCAAACGTGGAAAAAATACAAACACATGAGACCATGGAAATCTAGAATCGAGAAGAGACCAAAAAAGGAACTCAAGGATTCGGCTCAAATGACATCGGTTCCAAACGGCTAATTATGTGTGAAGATCTCAAAGTTTAAATGTGTTTCTTAAACCGAGACCCATTGGCCAACTCATACTTTGACGAGGAAGATATTTACACAGACACTAGCCTACGAGACGAGATAACAATGCTGTCCAACGCCAGAATTGTGGCAATACAAATGCAGACCATGGACGACTGATTCTGTTAGGCACAGAGCTCCCAGAAGGATAAGGGGGTCAAGTTACCCTACCTTCGGGCACGAACCTCTTAAAAAGAGTTAAGCAACACCCCTCTCCGGCCCCGACTTTGGGACAGTAGGTCACCATACGCCGCCTGGAAAAGTTGCGTCCCCTCACCAAAGACATCAGTAGAGAAGACCCTGCTTGCAACACCAGATACGTCGCGGCCGTCCGTCCGACCGGTTCCTGTTCGCAGGATATATGAGAGGAGACCTCAGAGCACCTGATGCAGGTGAAAGCATCCGGATCGGACGACATCGGATAGAGTTACAACGACTACGGGATTGGGTATCGAAAAGTGGCTACAAAACTCACGGGACGTAGCTACCAGAGTTAGGCTTCCCTGGTCTGGAAAGACGCCTAGCAACCTGTAGGAATGCACTATGCTCGGAAAGGGAGTCGGGGAACTCCCAAAGGGATTGTTGGCACGAGACCGATAACTATAGTCGCAACCAATGGTTCGATCGATAGGAAAGAGACGTGTAATGCCGGATAAGACTAAGGGATGCCTCCTGCAGACCAGGTCAAAACGGAGCCACCAATATGAGGATTGGCCATCTTCTATCCTAGCGAATAATTATCTGACATGCGAACACATGGAGATTATTCGTAAATCTATTCAAGCAACGGATACATGTTCGTATAGCCATCTAGGCGGACAGGCACTACACCCTCCCCATGAGAGAGGCATACGGGGCAATAAGTTGCGCAAACGAGAGTAGAAAGATACTAGATGTTCAGGGTCAAGTCGGGCTCCCACTTCAAAGAAGTCGAGCTAGGTGGGCAAAAGATACTTAGTTATAGGGAAAGATTATGTAGCCCGCGAACACCCAGACGCGGAATATAAATATCGAGGTGTCTTCGTAGCTGCTATCCATCATCAAGCAACGGAGAAGAGACCTTAACAATATATACACGTTGACCACGTTTATCGTTTCAACTACTATTCTTCCATTTTGAGTTTCGTCTCCCTAGACGTATTCTCCGAACTACCAACGATCGGGCTTAGGATATTCGCTAGTTCTTAGAATATTACTACCCCCATAACAGTATATTGTTATCTCTACGTTACTGAGACAAACAAGCAATATCAACCAATAATACGAATCGCACCTCAATTAAACTCAGGCTACCACCAGAAGGATAAGAAGCACTTTCCTACTTCAAAAATGTCGAGGTCTAACCCCGAGGGAGCAGGGCCAGATGCTATGGGGACAGACGAACTCTCTCAGTCCCAAGCTCCAACGGTGACCTCGCAAGACACAAGGATCGCTAGATCCACCGATACCAGAATATCTCACGGGCTACCACCCGGACTCTTTCAGCGAGCAGCGATGAGACGGTCCGAGTCTCAACAGTGTCAGGCACCAGCATAACCACTATATTCTCCTGAAATGTCCCGACGACTTGACCGCATCAACCGAAGTATTCACTTGTACGAGGATAACCTAGTCCAGAGCGTCGACCAGGAACACCTAGCGTTCGAGTCCCTTCCACCCCAAATCCAACATTTGGTACGAGAACTGCGCAAAGTCAAGAAGGACATAATGACAGGCGCCAGATACATAGGAACAGAGCTGGAACAAATAGATATCAGCATGGTACAGGTGGAAGCAGCAACAAAGGGGCTGCAAGATGCGCTCAAAAGGGTTGGTGGAAGAACGGACGGTCAAGACAGCCGTCAAACCCGACATGAACAGGTTACATGACACCTCCACCAAACTATACAAGCGGAAGGGGTAGCGGCAATGGGCAGGGATGAACAGTTGGGACAGGAACTACTAGACACAAAGGCCCAACATCAACGAGAACTACAGAACCACGAAAGAATACTCAATGCTATGATGGCCGAATTGGAGGGAAATAAAGAAGCCAGAGAAACACAAGAGAGCCACATAGCTGAGTTAACTGCGGCGGTTACCTCCTTGATGGGCCAGGTGAAAGGCAAGCGGTCAAACCCAACCCCGGAACAAATTGCCGGAGCGACAGGAGGAGGAGGCGGAGGACGACCCCCTCCTACAATGCATGGGGCAGCAGGAGGCACCCCTGATCCTGGAGATAGTGAAGGAGGAGGCCGCAACGATGAAAGAAGAGGACGGAGAGATGAGAGACCCGACAAACGAAATAAGCAGTCTTCAGAGAAGGAGAAAACTGATGAGGAGAAATATGGAGAAGCTACGGAGGACGAAATACGGTTCACCGGGGCTTTGGGAAAGGCCATAGGAGAGACGACGAAACGTCCAGCGCAACCCCCATCAGAATACGAAGACGCTAAACACCAGGATATCCGGTTTTGGATAACTACCTGCAAGGATCTTTTTGATCGAAACCCATACCAATGGCACGACGAGGAGGATCGTATTAAATACGCCTTGCCCAAACTCAAAGGATCACAAGTAGCATCCGTCGCCATGACCTACAGGAACCAAATGACCGGCGAATTAGGCCATTTACGACAGGAAGGTTAGGAATTATGGGATGTCTTTGCCGAATAAGCTATACGTCGTTTCGGTCCCACACATGAAGAAGACAAGGCTCTGCGAAAGATGTTGAAAGTCCGATACAATAATGACATTAACCAGTTTTCATTGGAATTGGAAAATTGGAATGTGAAGGCCAAACTTGCTGGAATCCCCTTCAGAAAACTAATCATAGACCAAATACCGGACGAGGCTGTACGGCGAATGTCAATGCATCAAGAATACGCCGACGACCGAGATTGGATAGAAGTTGTCCGCCAAGCGGTCCGCGATGAAGAAGATTTCCAGGAAGGAAAAAGGCTTAAAGACAATAATTTCGCGGGGTCGAATTCAAGTGGGCAAAGGCAACGCGACGCCCCGGTAACGACAAAGACAACGAAAAAACCTAAGTATACCGCAAAAGAGAAAAGGGTAGATCAGGCAAAGAAAGAGGAAGAAAAGATAGATAAAGGGAAGGCGGCGCCACGGCAGAAAATTATGCATCGAGTTTGGGCCAACGCACACACCGGTATCGACCAAAAAATAGTCGACAAACCAAAAGCAAAGGGGCAATGCACCGGATGTACCCTGACAAACCATGGATTGAAACACTGCTAGAAAGAAATTCGAGTAAGCACCATCCAAAGAAAACCGTTCAAGTTACCGGGAGGAAGATTTAACCACCAAAAGCCTAGAAAGCCAAGGGTAGCCGCCGTGGCTGAGGATAGGGGAGGAGAAACCTCGCCTCAAGCGAACCAAAGGCCACTAGCATGGACCTTTATGGAGGATGAAGATCTATAAGCTCATTGGCACCACTGGCGACGGCATGTGGGTAGTCCGGCCATCGAACCGGGAATCGAAACAATCCGCAGTGAACCCTTCAGCTTATACCCTTTGAGTGCATCAGCCCCAAAAGCCTGATAAGTTCCGACTGGGAATCAGATGGCACCTGGGTGTTTTGCGGCGAGGACGTTCAGAAGTTTATATCCCAGATAAATTCGAGACAGCAGGGAAGGAACCTACCTTGAGCAACACGACCAGAAAATGGCTGCACTTGTTGGGGGGACCCTTAGGACTAACGACCGTTAGTAGAAAACCTACGAGAACACAAAGGACAGCAAAAAAGAGCCAAGTACGGAACTCGAGCCAAGGTGATGACTGAGAGACTGGCATCAGACGAGAGTGACACCAGCGTAATCGTCCCCAGAGGGAGGTCTTAAAGTATCCAATCGAAAACGATTAAAAGAACAGAGTTTCATGAGGAAAAAGAACCCCAGAGTGCTATGGGTTGCACTGCCCGACAACAAGACACCCTATTTGGTTGTCATGTCGGATGAAGCAAACGACCTTAAGATTTCTCCCATAGTAGTTGGGCACGTTCATTGAATACACAGAACTGCTACCCACCTCATGAAGAAACTTTAGCTCGGGCTGGAGGAATTAGGCGAGAGGTATGGTAGACTCCTCCGAACTACGGACAAGGGTGGATAAATCGGTCAGAACGGACGGCGCATCCGAGCCGTAAAGCACGAATCGTCAGACGGACTACCCCTGGTATATGGGAATCCCTCGGCAGGGAATAAAGACCGCTAGTAGTGGGCTGCCCGATATACAAACAGACAAGATTTCTCCTTTCACGAAAAATACTATTCTCGGAGAGCCCTAACCCTCACCAAACTATTTTACATATTTTCAAAAATATTTGGTAGAAGGAAAAAGCAGTTTGTCTGCGGAGGCTTGATGAGCCGAAGCTGCGCAGGCGCAGTAACAAACCCAGAAGAGTTACCTCAATGAAGAGAGTTTATGAGACACGAGGTCCCGGCCCCAAACGAACAAAGATCAAACCAGATCCACAGCACTACGAGTGCTCCGAAGGAAATGCCATCCTAGTCATATCAGACAAACGGCATACGATTATAGTCTTATTGGACTCTGGCTCCAACATATTCCTCTTAAACCAAAATACCGCACGCACCCTCAAAGTCCCTTACGAGATAAGAGAAAACCCGCTTAAAATAACCGCATTGAATGGCGAAGCCTCCTCCACCGGAGGAAAATTCTATTCATATCCGATTCAACTGGAGATCGCTACCAATGGCCATACAACGATTGTCTCCTGCGAGATTGCGGACGCAGGCAAATATGATATGATCATACCGTTCGGGTGGTGGCACCACGAACATCCAATTAAAAACATTGAAACCCCTGAAAAATGGTGTTTCGACCACACTAAATGTGTAGAACATGTACAAGACGAAGGCATCGCTGACATGTTTGAATGGGACGAGACGGTGGCTTTTGATGAAGAGGCAAGAATGATAGAGAGGATCGGATACACGAGACATGAGGAGGTACAACCAGTGGGATTACCAAAGCCATATTGGCAATACAAGGAACTGTTTGAGAATGAGAAAGCAGAAATGCTGGCTCCTAGGCGAACCTTCGACCATGCGATCGACCTTAAGGACGGGGCCACTCCACCTTGGGGACCTATATACCCAATGTCGGCTTACCAATTGGAGGAACTAAACAAATACGTTCACAAAATGTTAGCCGAAGGGAAAATTGTTCATAGCAAATCTCCGGCGGGAGCACCAATCCTTTTTGTTCCCAAACCGGACGGAAGACTACGACTGTGCGTGGACTACCGACAGTTACACAAGTTAACTATACTTAACAAATACCCTTTGCCACTCATGACTGAACTAAGGGAGAGAGTAGCCGGTGCGACCATTTTTACCAAACTAGACCTAAAAGACGGTTACCATCTGATTAGAATCAAGAAAGGAGACGAATGGAAAACCACCTTCCGCACCCGATACGGACATTACGAATATAAAGTAATGCCATTTGGGTTGGTCAACGCACCAGCCACTTTCCAGGCCATGATGAATACTATCCTACGAGAATTCTTGGATCACGGGGTCGTCGTCTCTCTGGACGATATCCTAATTTACTCAAAAACAATGGAGGAACACGAGGCACTGGTCAAACAAGTACTAGCTAGGCTAGAACGCCGTAACCTCGCAGTATCCTTAAAGAAATCCCTGTTCCATGTCGATACAGTTGAATTCTTCGGATATATTGTTGGAAAAGCTGGCGTCACAATGAGCGAGAAAAAGGTTGAAAATATCCTGCATTGGCAAGCCCCCCGGTCGGTGCAAGACGTACAAATCTTTATTGGTTTTGCAAATTTTTACTGGCGCTTCATCAAAAATTTCTCAAAAATTTGCAAACTGATTACCGACACGTTGAAGACCAGGGAAGGAAAACATTTGTGGTTCTGGGCGGAAGAACAGGATAAAGCTTTTGAGGAACTTATAGGAAGATTTACCTCAGCCCCTATCCTGGCACACTTTTACCCAGACCGAAAAACCGTAATCGAGACGGACGCTAGCGATTTTGCACTAGGCTGTGTCATGTCCCAGTACTTAGGAAAACGGTTACACCCAGTCGCTTTCCACTCACAAAAACTGAATGATGCCGAACGAAATTACGAAATCCATGATAAAGAATTATTGGCAATCTTAGAAGCCTTCCGGGAATGGAAACACTACTTGTTGGGAGCAGACGAACCAGTGACGGGATCCACCGACCACCAGAACCTACAATCATTTCTCACAACAAAGGTTTGGAACCCCCGACAAATCTGATGGGCTCAATGGCTAGCCAACCTCAATTTTAAAATCGTATACCGCTCCGGAAGTAGAGGAGGAAAGCCTGACGCATTAAGCCGGCGGCCGGAGTACCGCCTTGAGGAGAGAGCTACGCCTCGCGATCAGACAATATTGAAACCGGAACACTTCGAAGTTTCACTTTGCCACAGAAAGGACAGAATTCAAGTCCGCCTTGTGGAAGGAAAAAAGCGAATAACAAACCAGCTCAGAATAAAAAGACTCCAACGAAACGCGATAATCCCAACCAAAGGCTCCAGGATGGCAGCAGGACATGACATCTAGGCCTTAAAGGATGGCACCATACCAGCCCAAAGACAGATGTTAGTGGACACCGGAATCGCAATAGGAATACCCCGAGGGATATACGGCAGGCTGGCAGCAAGAAGTGGGATGGCAAGCAATCATGGAATAGCGGTAGGCGGCGGAGTCATGGATGCAGATTACACCGGCAAAATAAAAGTAATACTCCGGAACCATGGGAACACCAGTTACGAATTCAAGGCCGGCGACCACATCGCACAGCTAATTGTGGAAAAAAGTACAAAGACACGATGCCAAGGAAATCGATAAGCTGGAAGACACAGATAGGCGAACTCCGGGTTTCGGCTCAACCGACATCGGTCCCAAACGGCGAATTCCGTGTGAGCAACTCAAAGTAAAAATGTGTTTCCTAAACCCAGACCCACAATACAACTCATACTTTGACGAAGAAGATATTCACACACATGCTAGCCTACGAGACGAGATAACAATGCTCTCCAGTGCGATGATTGCAGCAATACAAATGGAAACCATGGACTACTCGTTCCTGGACAGGATAAGAACCGCAGGAAGAGAAGACGACACTTGGACGGAACGGAAAAGCGAGTTAAGCCAATTAAAGGAAAAACGACAAACACTACCAAAGCACTGGGAACTGGAAGATGGACTACTCTACTACAAAAATAGACTGTTCATCCCGTCGAACGAGGCAATCTTAATAGAGATTGCAAAGGGATGTCACGACTCGAAGGTAGCGGGACAGTTTGGACAAGAAAAAACGATTGAGCTAGTCACGAGAAACTTCCACTGGGAAAAACTCAACGAATGGATCAATGACTATGTCCGGTCGTGCGACGAATGTCAACATAACAAATCTCCACCACACGGGAAGTATGGGTTACTTCAACCGTGAGAGGTACCCTATGCAGCATTGACCTCCGTCTCAGTAGATTTCATTACGCAGCTACCCGAGTCCCAAGGAAAAACCCAAATCATGGTAGTAGTGGACCGTTTTACGAAAATGGCACACTTTATCGGCTTAGCAACAAACGCGACGGCAAAGGATGTCGCGGATACCTTCCTTAAGGAAGTTTGGAAACTTCACGGACTCCCCTCAGAAATCGTCTCGGATATGGACGCAAAGTTTTCATGCGAATTTTGGGAATCATTGTGCAAAGCATTAGGACTTAAGCGGCGAATGTCAAAGGCATATCACCCACAGACAGACGGACAAACCGAAAGAACCAACCAAGTGCTGGAAGGTTACCTTCGGAACTTAATCAACTATGACCAAAACGACTGGTATCAGATGCTACCGTTGGCCGAATACGCCTACAATAATTTGAAAGCAAGGGCACACAAGTTAACCCCTTTTTTCGCCAACTACGGGTTCCATCCACAAACCGAGTGGATGATAGAAAGCGAGGCTCAAAACCGAGGAGGCACCATGTACACGCACTGGATGAAGACTGTGAAGGGAAACGCAAGGACAACCCTCGAGCAGACAAGAGAAGCCATGAAAAAATACTACGACCGGAAAGCAACGCCACAACCCGATATCGAAACAGGGGACTTGGTAATGTTGAACTCAAAAAACATTAAAAGCAAACGACCGACAAGGAAGTTCACCCCACGATTGTACGGCCCTTTAAAGTGTTAGAGAAAAAGGGAAACAGGGCGTTCAAACTCAATATCCCGGCTCGTTGGCAAATCCACCCAATATTTCATGTTTCACTCTTCAAACCATATAAAGTCCCTGACCGACCCAACTGAGAACAACCCCCACGGGAACCAGAGGATGTCGAAGGCGACCTGGAATGGGAAGTTGAAAGAATCGTTAAAAGTGAGATAATCACCTACACGAGAAAGATCAGAAGGGTAAACAAGGAGTTCAAGGAACTCCGATACTTTGTAAAATGGGCAGGATGCTCAGAGGATGAGAATACCTGGGAACTACCGGAGGGGTTGGAAAACGCCAGGGAAGTGGTGGAAAAATTTCATAGGGAAAACCCCGAGATGGCGGGGCCGAACTTGGATGAGTAGTATGAGAAAGGTTTTCCACAAGTGGACAAGCAAACGCTTCTGATTTTTACCCCTACCATAGTGAGCTTATAAAGGAAAAAAGAATGTATTATAGTTAGACAAAAAGTATTCGGGACAAAACTTAAGAGGAGGGAGCTCGTGTTAGGCACAGAGCTCCCAGAAGGATAAGGGGGTCAAGTTACCCTACCTTCGCGCACGAACCTCTTAAAAAGAGTTAAGCAACACCCCGCTCCGGCCCCGACGTTGGGACAGCAGGTCACCATACGCCGCCTGGAAAACTTGCGTCCCCTCACCAAAGACATCAGTAAAGAAGACCCTGCTTGCAACATCATATACCTCGCGGCCGACCAACCGACCGGTTCCTGTTCGCAGGATATATGAGAGGAGACCTCAGAGCACCTGATGCAAGTGAAAGCATCCGGATCGGACGACATCGCATAGAGTTACAACCACTACAAGATTGGGTATCGAAAAGTGGCTACAAAGCTCACGGGCCGTAGATACCTTAGTTAGGCTTCCCTGGTCTGGAAAGACACCCAGCAACCAGTAGGAATGCACTATGCTCGGAAAGGGAGTCCGGGAACTCCCAAAGGGATTGTTGGCACGAGACCGATAACTATAGTCGCAACCATTGGTTCGATCGATAGGAAAGAGTCGTGTAATGCCCGATAAGACTAAGGAATGCCTCCTGCAGACCAGGTCAAAACGGAGCCACCCATATGAGGATTGGCCATCTGCTATCCTAGCGAATAATTATCTGACATGCGAACACATGGAGATTATTCGTAAATCTATTCAAGCAACGGATACATGTTCGTATAGCCATCTAGGCGGACGGGCACTACACCCTCCCCATGAGAGAGGCATACGTGGCAATAAGTTG
>Ga0307507_10003509_pt1 | contig 30155 bp, 16 predicted proteins | sample 7_EM_MG_FD_207223 | JGI IMG/M metagenome (GOLD analysis project Ga0307507, IMG submission 207223) | Populus trichocarpa ectomycorrhiza microbial communities from riparian zone in the Pacific Northwest, United States - 7_EM | ecosystem: Host-associated > Plants > Roots > Unclassified | place... | reverse complement strand
ACCATTATAATAGCCTTATTTAGTAATAGTGGTAGTAATAGATAGTAAGAATTTAGGCCATTTTATAAACGCGAGATTTATTAATATATAATTAGTATAATTATTAGATTTATAGTACCACTCTAAGCGCGAGGTAGAAGTATAATATATAATTAATATATTTATTAAATTTATACTAATACTCTAGTTATTACCCTAGTTGCGATTATAGTTACTACCGTACTTACTACTATAGTTATTATTCTAGTTATTACTTTAGTTTCTACTTTCACTACTATTTTATTATCGCTTCTAGTACTATTCCTACTCTTACTATTGTTTTATTACTACTCTTAGTACTACCTCCACTATTATCTTCATAGAATTTTATATAAGGTTCTCTTTTATATAGCCTTTTATATATATAATTTCTTTAATAAAAATTACTTTACTTTTTTTTTTACTATATATATTTAGATTATATATAAAATTTAAATTACTTAATTAATAGTTATTTTTTACTACTTTAGTTATATTCTATAAGTAGTAGTATATTTAATGGTTAAATTCCATATAAATATACACGTTGTTCTAATTTTAGTATTTATGTATAGGCCTTCTATAAGAGTATATATATTAGATATCGCAATAGCCGCAATAGATTCGTAAGTTACCTACTCTTTTAGCTATATAGCGCGTAGAGCAAAATATATTATACCTTTTTCTCTACTCGCCTAAATAGGATAAGGGATACTACCTTAATAGCTATTAAATTGTTTGTAATACTTATAATACACCATTTTATAAGTCTAATATAGCCTTTTAATAATTTTTTAATATAAATTAAGTATAATAATATAAGAATTAATACTACTAAATATATTAAAATGTTATATAGAGGCTCTATAAAAGAATTACAGGGGCGCTAGCCTTTAGATAGAGCTTAAAGAGTAGTAAGCTAGTTATTATCCCAGTAGCCACTACCCTGCTCCTCCTCCTCCTCCCCCTGCAGCTGCTGCCGCAGCTCCTCCCATAATTCTGGATGCTGCTGCTCCCACTCTTTATGCCGCCGCTCTTGCTCTTGCCGCCACTGCTCCTGCCTCTGCTGCATAGCGTATAGTCGCCGCTGGCGCTCCTGTACCTGCTGCTGATATAGCTGGCGGCGCTGCTCCTGACGTTACTTGCGCTGCTTATACTGCCTTTACTGTTGTAGTTGGTCCTATGGCTCAATCTCCTAAAGATAGTTATCTATAGTTAATGGCCGCCGCTGAACCTCCTTTTCACCAGCTTGCTATACCCATTGCTGTAGGTGTGTATGTGCTAACACCCGTAATAGAGGCCGGTACTGATTCTAATTCTGATTCTGTAGGTTATATAACCGCCTCCGCTTGGACCTTTAGCGTAGAGCCTTCTTATTGGTTATACGGCAGATCTCGCAAGTTTTAAACCGGCTAAATTGGGAGGGTTGGTGTAGCTGGTTACAACTGGAGCAGTAGCGCGGAGAGTTCTGTGGCTGCTGTAGAGGCTGCTGCGGAGGTTTCTGCGGAGGTTGCTGCGGAGACTGCTGCGGAGACTGCTGTGGAGACTGCTGCGGAGATTGCTGTGGAGAATGCTGCGGAGACTGCTGCGGAGATTGCTGCGGAGAATGCTGCGGAGACTGTTGCGGAGACTGTTGCGGAGACTGTTGCGGAGGCTGTTGTTGGGCCTACTTCTTTTCCCTCCGCCTATACTGGCAGTAAACACATGTAGTAAGGTAGAGGCCGTCAGAATTAAAGGGGTATTCGGAAATAGACCTAACGCAATGACAACGGGAACAAAATAAGCGGTTAAGGGGGAGATCCATAGAGTATGGTAGTAATAAGGGTTGTGTACGCGGTGGTTGTATACGCGATGGTTGTATACGCGATAGTTGTATATGTACGCGGGTAGAAGTTTAGTTTCCTACACGTGATATTGTCCAGAGCAGAGCCTTGTGCAGAGATTTTGCAGAGCTTGTGCAGAGCTTATGCAGAGCTTTAGTAGAGCTCTAGTGGAGCTTTAATAGAGCTCCGTGCACAGCTCCCCCTGAGCTTTAGGGCTTGTTTACTAACTTTTTTTCACCTGTTCGCGCCCACCTGTTCGTTGCTTAAAAAACCCACCTGGAACGAACAGGTGGATATTTCCAGGTCGATTAAATATCGAACAGGTAGGAGCTGCTTGTTTACCTCACCTGTTCGACCTCCACCTGTTGGGCCGTCTTGGCAGCTGAAATCAATGTTCCACCTAGCCTGTTTGACGTCCTTGCGCTTGCCGCGATTACATAGCCAGAAGTAGTATAGACTGCGCGATTTTGCCCACCTGGGCCATTAAACAGGTGGAATTCCACCTACACCCTCTAGGGTCCTATATGTCCACCTAGGCGGCCTATTCAATTAACCTAACCTTAATTGTAATGTTTTTTTAAAGAATTGTACGCATTATATAATTCGCACCAACCTCAACTATAAAGCCTTATATATCCAAAGCAGTGTACGCAGGCCTTTATGCGCTACTGGCGCTGTTCCATGTGCTTATTAACGGTGCAAAGAACCTTCCTATATCGAATAGTAAGCGCCAGCAGATATTCAATCCTCTGCGCGGTAAGGCAATGACAGTAGAGCTATTATACGGTCCTCCTAAGGCAATTAAAACGCTTACTTGTATAGACCAAAGGACGTTTAAATTGTTGCTCAATCGGCTAGTTAATAAATACGAATTACGCCTATAGGAATATATATCAGCGGAGCAGAAGCTAATGATATTTATAGCGATATATAGGGGGGGGCTGAGTATGAGGATAGCCAGGTAGGAGTTTTAACATTTGACTCATACAATTAGCCTATAGGTAGTTAATATTTAAAGTTATAGAGGACTAGAACTTACCTATATAAGCGCTTTTTATAAAGTTCTTAATGCTCTATATAAGCTGTATAAAGATATCGTTAAACTGCCGCCTAATTACATACCCGAACGGATCAAATCTGATAACAAAATATGGCCATTTTTTAGTGACTGTATAGGCGCGCTCAACGGCTCGCATGTGCCTATTTCGGTGCCAGAAGCTAAGCAATCGGCATGGCGAAATAGGAAGGGCTGGATATCGCAGAACGTGCTCGCGGTGTGCGATTTTGATATAAACTTCGTGTATATTTTACCCGGGTGGGAAGGCTCTACACACAACAGCCAAGTGCTTAGTTTTACAAAGGATCGGGGCTTCTATATACTACTAGAAAAATACTATTTAGCAGACGCTGGATATACAGCTAATAATCCTTTAGTCCTAGTACTATATTAAAAGGTTAGATATTATCTAAAAGAGCAGGCTAAGGCAAGGCAGAGGCCAAAGGATAAGTATAAACCATTTAACCTACGCTACGCGTCCTTAAGGAATGTTATTAAGCGTATATTTAGTGTACTTAAAGCGCGCTTTTTAATATTTAATAAAGGCCGTAGAGGCTACACCCAGAAGACGTAGGTAAAGATTATATGGGCGTTAATAGCGGTTTATAACTTTTTAAACCAGAACAGCTATAATCCGTATAAGGACGACTCTGGTTATAAAAGTAAGGATAATTCGGATACCAATAACTGTACGGCTTCTAATAGCGCAGGTAAGCAAATAATAAGCTAGCGGCGGGAGGATATAGCAGATGTAATATAGGAGCAGTATTAGGGCGTTCTAGCTACAAAGCGTAGGTGTAGTTAAAGAAATCCTAGAAGTTCTATATTCGATTTTTAATAGTAACATCACCTATCTTTATAAAGGTTAAAGCGGCAGATATAATTAATCTATTAGCGTAGCATTTTAGTACCTAAAAATACGTACAACACCACTATTAAAAAAGTTGTGATAGGTTATTTAGCTATAGATTAATTACTTTACCTGCACTGCTTAAGGACTAGAGCTAAAATTAATATTATACTAATCCTCTAACTCGCTACTAACCTCTAATCCTCTATTAAAGGACCCTAATTGTTTAAGATGCAACTGCTGCCATCTTATATTAACTACTAGCTGCCTAATATACCCTTTTTAAGCTTCACTGGTAAGTAAATTAAAGATATAGGTCCTATTTTTAACCTTAAATCCTTTTAGAACAAGTTGCTGATTAATAGCAGGAAGGTACCCAAAATTACAAATAAAGCTGCCCACAGCCTTCTTAATTGGCGAGCTATGCATTGCCAATAGCGTCATCTTTAATAATTTAAACGTCGCCGCCGCCTTACTAATACTCTTGCTTAAAGCTTCTATTACCGCTAACATCTTTAACGGACGGCTTTGATTAGCAGCCTTAGCCGCGTTCTTTATAAACCGCTTTATTAACTCTAGCCTCTTTACTTTCTTAGTGTTTTAAGCCTTTTTTTCTACCACACTAGGCGCAGACAAGGGAGATTGGCTTGTGGAAAATAATAATATTAGTAGTAGTAAGTCTTTGATTAACGTCTGATACGGATCCTATCTAGGCCCACGCAGACTACTCCGTACACAAGGGAAACTTATAAATTGACAAAAAGAAAACCCTTATTGATATAGGGGACGGAAAAACCCTATAAGCCACCTCAGTAGGATGAAAAACCCCTGCTTTGCCATATCCGTCCGTAGCAGCGGCCCTATGGGCCTACAGCTACGTCCTGTCCTCCTTGGATGTTCGAACTCCTTGGGAACTACTACTTCCTTCCTTAGCTTATCTAAAACTAGGGTTCACTACGTCCCAGCTAGGCCTTGCCAATTAATTGCCATATGCTTTGTGTTCCATATCTTAACTATCCCCTGTGTGCTATCTCCTGCTGACTATTGCCATATACGCCATGCCTCCCCTCCCCTAAGGCCTATCGAAGGCGTAAGGGGGATTCATCCGTTCTACCATCCTAATACTGAAAGACGAAAGCGGGATATATGTGTACCTGGGTATCTTTTGTGCCTAGGCCCCAGTCACTAGGCCCTCTTTAAGGGCACCACTCCGTTAAGAGGAGATAAGGAAAACCATACGGGGTTATCCGGCTGACGGTTTTAGTAGTAGTACCACGGCAGTACGGCGAGTGACCGCATGCTCCGCGGGCGATCGCCCTAAGGGTTAGGAGGGGCCGTATATTTGCTCGTTCGTTCGCTCGCGCTCGTCCGTCCGTCAATGTGAGGTCGTTAATGCTTTCTGTTGGGGGTTGGGGGATGTTATCGAATGCTATTTATCCATGTTGGATCGTATAGGTGCCTTGGGTAAGAGAACAGTGTAGTAATTAAATTATAGAGGGCTAATAGTAGTGGTTTTCGAGATCTTACCATCTAAAAATTTTTCACCACCGCCCATAACGCTCACAACCACCACCAGGTCCTACCCGCACGCTATGCGACGTCTCTGCGTTGGCTCTGAGTCTGATCTTCGAAGACCTAGGTTCGTAGCCGTCACCACGTACAGGTGCAGAGTCCGTTTTCGACGGCCAAATAATAATATTAATAAGAATACTAATAAAGATCGCGAAGGCGTTAAAGGCGTTAATATACTTAGCGTAGGAGTAGGGCTCTAGCCATTGATTAGCGTACCATATGGTATATTTGGATCCTTACTATCCTTATACTTACCCTTACTATCCTTATTGCCATAATTAGACGAATTTAAATCTATATTGCCCTGGTTCCAAACCGAATCCTTATTAAGCGCCTCCTTAATTATGCCGGCGTAATTACTATGGGCCATTTTACCAGCAAGCAGCTCCGTTAGTTGCTTATAGTAAATAGGCCATTTTATTTTAAAAGGTCTCCTTTTAATATGGCTATTAAAATAGTCCTTTATAACGCCTTCCTTATTAGTCTATGGTAAGCTAGTAACCTCGTGTTTACCCTACCCTAAACACACCTTAATATACACCTCCCATTCGCGGTATATAGCCTTCTAATAATCGTACTTATTTATTAACTAATTAAGAGTAAGGTCCTGGCCAGATTTAACTTTAATATAGGTAATAGCGTTAATATAATTGGTGGCTTTAAATGTAGCTCCGTTGGTTTCTTTGCCCTAGGCAACCAATAGCTTTAGGTACTCCAGAAATACCTTACTTAACGCCTTAATCTATACTAATTAAGGCTTCTTACTAGGATCCTCGCCCTTAGCCACCTTCTTCTTCCTCCGCGTCTTTTTAGCAGGTGGCTTAGAACCAGCACCAGTGTCACGGAGTAGGCACGAGCCGGGATACAATGCACTAAACGAGGTAGTAATTGAGAAGGCTACGTACACGTAACTATGCGTGGTTAATACAAAGACATTGGATGAAGAAGAAGAGTCTTCGTGTGCCAGGTACGGGTATAAATAGGGGCTGTAGGGGAACGTGCGTAGGTGTCTCGGGACGAACGTGAGCACGGGTCAAGAACGTCAAAGACGCGCAGAGACGTGAGAACGAGTGAGTCCCGTGACAACCAGCAGCTACAGGATCCTTCTTTACCGTATTCACCCTTGCTTGCTTCTTCGGCGGCTTTACCGCAGGCGTCAATATTGGCCCAGTAGTAGTAGAGGCAGCTTTAGAGGTCGTTATACTGGGTGTAGAGGTGGTGGTAGAGGTGGTGGTAAAGGTGGTGGTTGGGTCATGGCCATAGCCAGGGGCAGGGGCAGCTATATCAGCAGCAGTGTCAACAGGGCTTCCCTCTATAGGCTCGTTGTCGTCGCCCATTAAAAAAGGTGCGTATATTAGGAACGGGTTGATTATATCTATAAGGCTCTAACTACTTGTTTTATATGGAGCCTTTTAACATCCTACATGCGGCTTACATAACCCCTGCTCCACCGCTATTTCGCCACCTACAACCTTGGCGACTACCCCTAGTAAACGAACCGCTCTCACCTTAGTAGCTGGCATAGAGAACTATAATATACTACTCTTAATACAAAAAGGTCTTAAGGCGGTTACCTAGTGGCTTATCAGCTAAAATATACTAGACTAGTTCCGGGTTGCAAAGGAAATGGTAATAGAAGGCAAAGGGGCGAATATTAGGCGCCCCCTAATAACTCTATAGTAGTAGAGTAAAGTTTGCGATACTAGCGCGTCCGTAGGCTTATTACGGCAGCAGTAGTTCCTAAGAAGGTTAAAAAGTAAGGTAGTAGAGCACCATAGGTAACTTGTAGGCGCCAAGTAGGCGAGTTCTAAAAGGCAGGGAGATAGATTACAGAGTTTTCTTAAATAGAGTTTTCTCCCTATATATAAATAAGGAGTAGTCCGCGTGGGCCTAATAGGGATCTAAATTAGACGTTAAGCAATAAATAATAATATATTGCATATATTATCTATATATATAATCTATACCAATATATAATATACTAGGTGCTTTAGGTTAACTTATAGTTTCTTTTTATTTTTAAGTTTAAACCTCTCCTATATTAATTTAAACACTATTATATTGTTTACTAGTACTAATATCTATATTATCTCTCTCTAGTCTATAGCTTATTCCTTTAAGTTCTTTAATATTATAATTAAGGCTCCTTTAATATAACTTATATATTTTTCTAGTATAGCCTAATCTAGTTTGGCTTTCTTATCTAGCTATATACAGAAATTTTCCTATTTATTAATTTTCCGTTACCTATACTATTTATAGTATAGCTCTATAAGTATATATAATCTATTTATAAGAAAGTATCTTTTTATTACGGCGTTACTGTATCCTTTTATATATTATTCTATAAATCTAGTTAAAATCCCTAGATCCTCTTCTTATTTTAGTTTATTTAACTATTTAGCTCTTAGCGTTCCCACCATTAGCCTATTTATAACTTTTTATATAGGTGCTCTATCCCTTATATATTCTAGTATACTAGATCTCTAGTCTAGTTTCCATTCTTATTATATAATAATCCTTTATCTAAACTTATCTATACTTTCTTATTGTCTACGTTTTATAGTTAGATCCTTAAGGTCCTCTTACTTCTTAATTATTATATTAACTTTCTAACCTTTAGGCTAAACTCTAGGTTTACCTAAAATTACTATAGACCTTATTTATTCTTTAAAATCTTGGATTCCTAAAAATCTTCATCCCATACTTATTTATTTGTTTATAAACTAAGTTACTGCTCTTTCCTATTAGTTATTATCTATTATAGGTTCTAGGTCCTCTCTTATCTCCTCTAGAGAATCTTAAGCCTATAGCCTTTTATCTTTATTAAGTAGTAAGCTAGTACTAGTAGTTATCTACCTACCTAATCTTCTTTAGATATTGCTCCTTCTATCTTATAAAGTAACAGATACTATATCTAACGGTATTATAATATCCGTTACTAATCCCTATTCTATAGTGGTTTTAGTCTTTACTTCTATTATATATTTAAGGTTTAAATACCTCTAGTTAGCCTCTCCTTCTTTCTTATTACTATTAATTAATAAGTACTCTAACTCTATTATTATTCTTGCTAATCTTTATCTTTATCTATATATTACTATAATATCTTAATCTAGCTTATAAAGTTGATCTTATTCTTTATCTAACTCTTTAATTCCTTTAAGTTCTTATAACTCTGGCTTTAATAGCTAATAGCTTACGCTATACTTAGCGTTCTTATAAATTTAGTATACGTTATTATAACAAAACGCGAAATATTTAATTAAACACTCCTTAGTCCTACGCAATACACTTATATCTATATTATTGTGCTCTAACGACCTAGTGCCTTTTATTATATAGTTATCCTAACTACCTCTATAGTCTCTAGTAAAATAATCCTATTTTCCGCAATTTATATAAGCTCCCTTTTTAAACTATTCTTCTTACTATAGAGTCCACCTAAATGTCTTCTACTACTAAGATCCCTGGTTTAGCCTCTACTCCTTAGTTCTATAATTACTTAATCCTTAACCTCTAAGTTTCTATAGTTTCTTATTCTATTATTTGGATTCTTTAATACTGTTTAGGTCTATTAGATCTAGTTCGCCATTTTATAGTTTTTAACTCTGTATCTATTAATATGTACTTTATACCTTATATAACTATAGAACTCTATATAAGCTTTGCAGTATAGGAGAATTGCATAAACAACTTAATTGTAAATCTATGGAAATTAGATGTAATATATATATAAAGGAGATGTAGAAATAGGCAGAAAAGGGTACAGGTAATAGAGATAGGTAGTAAGATATACAAGATATATAAGGGTAGTGCTAATGCTGTCTTAGAGCCTTCTAGGCTATAGTTTTATATTTTGGCACAGTTCTAGTAGTTGGTTATATACCCCCCCCCAAAGATTTAACGGTGTAGTTAAAGCTGTAGAAAATAAAAATAAAGGTAGAGACTAAAATAGGAGCAAAAAAAAGGGTTTGGTGTTACGGACGCTTTAAGTACAATGTTACGACTACTTGGGGAAGAGTTGGAGGAAGCTAGTTGGTTAATACAGGCACGGTCCAGGATGGATCCAGTGGAACCATGTAACGAGGAATGGTAAGCGAGTCACATAATATTATACGCAGTATACGGAGTATACGCAGTGTACATCCGCGTATAATACGTATAACACGTACCTCACGTATAAGAGAGAATTTCTTAGGAGTATAGTTGTGTATTTAAAGGACCTTAGTCCCTACCGTAGATAGTTCTCTCCTTATAGTAAATCTTAGAATATAATTAGAGTTTATCTATTAGGCAACCACTTCACCAGTTATTATTATATTGTTAATTTATTCTTACCTATATACCCAGCCTAATAATAGGACCCACTATAGTTCCTACTACAAGGTTCCGTTACATATTCACTACCAAGGTTACAGTATTAAATAAGATCAAATAACATGCCACCTAAAGCACCAGTCACGATAATGTTGACGGCAGCCATAACCTCAGGGCCAGGAAATACCAGTATGGCAGATATAGATTCTTAAGTGGTTACACAAGGTTAGTTACAGGAAATAGTTAATCACTTACAAAATAATAATAGGATATTTAAAGAACGCATTAATAGAATTAGAGCAGCGAAAATTAAACTACCTTTAATTAAACGGTTCTTAGGGGAGAAGTTAAAGCTTAAGGGATTTCTTACGCAGATACACTTTAAGGTAATGCAGGAAGGAGCGAAGTTAGTAACATCATTAGATTAAATAGCCTATATAGGATTGTTCCTAACAGGAGAGGCACTTAAGTGGTTTAAACTATACCTCACAGAAATACAGGCTAATGGTATAATAACTACTAACTAGGATGTACAGTATATATTTACTAGTTAAAACGGGTTTGCGGAACAACTAACGCAGATATTTAAAGACCTGGAGGCCACAACTACAGCGGAATAAAAGCTTTAGAACTTAGTATAACGCACTTTAATAATTAAGTATATAACATAGTTTTAAACACTAGCCATATAGGTTAAGTGGAATAATAGGGTGCTTATAGTACAGTATAAATAAGGACTTAAGGCTAAAGTCTAGAACGTAATTATCCTAATAGAAAATGCAAATACTCTAAGGGAGTTAATAGACTAGTTAATAAAGATTAATAATAGGATCTATTAAAGGGAACAAGCTAAGAAAGGGCAAGATAGAGTTTCACAGTTATATAAGGCGCAGAGTACGCAACAATAGACACAGAGTTAAAAACTATGGAATAGCGTAGAGCCAATAGACCTAAGCGGTACCAAAAAAACCTAAAAATAGGGAAAGAAACTATAGAAACCTAAAGGTTAAGGATCTAGTAATTAAAGGACCTAGGAGCAAAGGCTAAACTAGGGATCTTAACAGTAGAAGACGTTTAGGCGGACTCCATAGCAAGAAAAATAGTTTAAAGATAGGGCTTATATAAATTATAGAAAACAAGGTCATTTCGCTAGAGACTATAGAGGTGGTTAAAGTAATTACATAGTAAAGGGAACCAGGCCAGCAGACGGCACGTATATACAGAGGGACAATGGTGCACTATAAGGAATAAAAGAGTGTTCAATTAACAGTTTTGCGTATTATTATAACAACGCATGCCAAATTTATAAGGACGCTAAGTACGGCGCAAGCTATTAGCTATAGGAGCTATTGTTATCTAAGTTTAGAGGAACTAATAAACCAGCTTATAGATTAGACATTAAAGACAATAAATTTAATATAGGCAAAGCATTCACCAATAATAAGGCAATAAAGGCAGCTTACTAGGAGTATATAAACCTTAGAAAGGTTAAAACAGAAGCAGAAACTAAAACCATTACAGAATAGGGTTTAGTAATAGATGCCATAACACCATTAGATACAATTTCCATCGCTTTATAAGATAATAGGAGCAATGTTTAAAAGAAACTAAGTAAGCAGATAACTACTAGTGCTAGCTTATTACTCAATAAAGGTAAAAGGCCATAGGCTTAAGATTCTCAAGAAGAGATATAAGAAGCTTAAAATTCTTAAAATAAAATAAAACACACCTAAGGACCTATAAGGGACAAAAACCAATAGGAAAGAGTAGCTACTTAATTTAATAACAAACAAATAAGTATAGGACGTAAGTTTAAGAACTATAAGTTCAGGGAACAAATAAAAACATTAGTAATCCTAGGTAAATATAGTATTCAGCCTAAAGATTAAACAGTTAATACCAGGATTAAAAAGCAAGATAACTACGAAGATCTAGCTATAAGACGCAGAAAATAAGAAACTATGGATAAGTTTAGGACAAGAATTATCGTATAGCAAGAGCAAAAGCTAGACAAGAGGTCAGCTATACCAGGTTATATAAGGGACAGAGCACCTATATAAAGAGTTACTAATAGGCCAAGTGCAGGGATACCTAGGGCAAAGTGGTTAGATAAACTAGAACAAGAAGAGGATCTAAATATCCTAACCAGATTTAAAGAAAGACATACCAAAAGATATTATAATGCAGTAATAACAAGGTACTTTCTTATAAATAGACCATATACACTAAACCAGTTATATAGAAAGTGGTATAGGCAACAACACAACAACAAATAGGAAGATTTTTATATATAGCTAGATAAAAAAGTTGTCCAAGACTAACCCATTACGGAGAAACGTATAAGTCACATTAAAGGAGCATTAATTATAATATTAAGGAACCTAGAAGAGGGATCTAGGGACTAGAGAAGTAAGTAACAAATCTTAGTACCCGCAGTAGAGATACCAGTAGTTAGGTTAACTAGGTATAGGTTTAAACTTAAGAATAAAGATAAACTAAGAGTTAACCTAAAACATATAGCGTATTATACACTATTGTGGATAGCTTATGTGGATAATATATATAACATATATAGAGCACCAAAAGATAAGAACTGGAAGTACCTAGTAAGAATATATTAGGCACCTAAGGAAAAGCAGTTTAGGAACGCTAAGTATATATATAGATGGCACCCAGTAGAAGTACAAGGTTAAGGAGACTTAACACTTTAACTAGGAAGATTCCTTACAGAAAAATACCTAAATAGATAATAGTAGTGGGAGTACCTAGAGAACACTTATCTATAGTATATAAAGGAAAAGAAACAAACTAAGTATTAGCCTAAGTTAAACTAAGTATAAGCAGGATCTAGCAGCTAATAGTTAGAAAAAGGGGAGGTGTATAGGACTAGAGGGAACTAGTATTAGAGCCTTAGACCCTTAAAGGAATTTAAGAACAACACCTAAATTTATAAGTTAAGTGGCAAGATCAGTAGTTTAAAGCGTTAGTAGATAGTAGAGCAACCAGAAACCACATATTACCAAAGGTAGTAGAAAGAATGGGTTTACTATACAGATAAAAAAAACACCTATATCCACTTACAACAATTTCAGGAGATTAGATAGCCTATAGAGGAGGCATTATTAATCTTAAAACAGGACCTATTTAGTTAACCATTAAAGGAAGACCAGTTAGAATATCTTTTAATATTCTACCATTAGGACAGGATAAGGCGATACTAGGAATACCTTAGTTATAGGAGTACAATCCAAAGATCGATTAGGTTATAGGTTAGGTCAATATTAAGGATACTTAACAATATAAGATACGACAGCAAACCAAGTTAGTATAGTACTAAGTTAAAGCGACATACAAAGAGACTAAGTAAGGCTTAAGTTATATACCAAAGAGATACCACAAGTATAGTAAAAAGTTATAGTCACTAGAAAGTAAAAAGCTGTTAGAGCATACAGTATAGGACCATAAAATAAAATTAGAAGAAGGAATAAGTCTAAGGTTCTTTTTAATCTATAAGCTTACTAAAACAGAGTCAGTAGCGCTTAAGGAGTTTATCCAGGAAAACTTATATAAGGGATACATCAGACCGTTATAGTTATTAGTAGGATATCTAGTACTATTTATCCCAAAGAAAAACGGAAAACTTAGGATGTGTATAGACTATAGACAGTTAAACAGCATTACTAGGAAGGATAGGTATCCTTTACCCTTAATTAGCGAAATCTAAGATAGGATAGGCAATGCAAAGATCTTTATAAAGATAGATCTAAGGTAGGCGTACCATTAAATCAGGATCAAGGAAGGCAACAAGTAGAAGGCAGCCTTTAGGTTAAAGAAAGGACTATACAAGCCATTAGTTATACAATTTGGGCTTATAAACGCACTAGTAACATTCCAGAAGCAAATTAATAGTGTGTTAGAAGAACACCTTAATGAGTTTATTATAGCATACCTTAACAATATTATTATCTACTTAGAAAGTGAGGATGAATATAGAGAACACATTAAATAGGTCTTAAAGAGACTATAGAAAGAATAGATGCTAGTAGTAATTAAGAAATGCGAGTTCTTTACAAGAAAAACTAATTTTATAGAATTTATTATTAAACTAGGAAAGATTAGCATGGACCTAAAGAAAGTTAAAGCTATAGTAAGTTGGCAAGAACTAGAGAATATTACACAGTTAAGATCGTTCTTAGGGTTTTATAACTACTATAGGAGGTTTATAGCATAATGGTTAAAAGCATCAAGCCGTTTATAAGGCTAACAAAAAAAGAGGAACTGTAGGTTTAGAGTAGCAAATAGAAGGAGCTGTTTTAGGAACTTAAAGAGTTGTTTACCTAAGAGCCAGTCCTTAAGATCTATCAACCAAAGTTAGAAACGGTTGTTAAGACAAACGCATTAGATTTTGCACTAAGAGTATACTTGCTATAAAAGCACTAGGACGCATAGCATCTAGTAGCGTATTATAGTCGGAAAATAACACCACCAGAGTTAAACTACGACATCTATAATAAGGAGTTATTAGGTATAGTTACAGCACTTAAGAAATAGAGAGCATTCTTATAAGGCATAGAGAAACCATTTATGGTTAAAACAGACTATAAAAACCTTACAGGATTCTTAATAATAAAGGAACTTAACCAAAGACAGGTTAGATAGGCGGAAATGCTTATAGAATACCATTTCGAAATTCAGCATACCAAGGGTACAGACAATATACGAGCAGATGCTCTAAGTAGAAAGGCTAAACTATAAAATAACAAAAAGCTATTAGGAGCTTTATTGCAAAAGGATTAAGATGGATTAATTAAGTATAATTATCCAAAGATCGTAGCAACTAAGAAAAGTTAGATCTATAAATTACTAGAGAGTAATTGGACACAAAAGATCTAAGAAGCATAGGCAGAGGATCTAGACTTAGAGCAATACAAAAATAGAGAGGCAACGTATATACCTAAGTCTATTGCAGAAGAATTTGTTAAGGAATTCTACAAGGAAATAACATAAGGATATAATGGAGCTATAGGCTTAGTGTTAAGACTTTAAAAGGAGTACATTATTTAAGGAATCTAGGGACTAGTAAGATAAGTTATAAGGGAATATCTAGATTACTAAAGGAATAAACCAACAAGGCATAAGCCGTATAGAGGGCTATAACCTATTAAAATACTAAAAAGACCATGGGAGGTTATATTATAGGACTTTATTATTAAGTTACCAAAGTCAAGAAATCCTATTACGGGATAGGATCACAACGCGATTTTAATAATAGTAGATAAGCTAACAAAGTGGGGATACTTTATAGCATGCACTAAAGAAATATTAGTAGAAGACGTTGCTAGAATCTATATAAAGGAAGTATTTATAAGACATAGAGCACTAGACAAAATTATATTAGATAGAGATCCAAGGTTTATAGTAGTATTTTAGGAAGTGTTTCTGGCAGAATAGGGAGTTTGCGTAGCAACCTCTATAGCGTATTATCCGTAGATGGATAGGCAAATAGAAAGACTAAACTAGACACTAGAACAGTATTTAAGGCATTATATTAATCACGTATAGAATAATTAGGTATTGTTGTTACCAGTTATACAGTTTATATACAATGCAATACCACAAGAAGAAATGGGAATATTACTATTTAAGGCAAATTACGGATATAAGCTAAGAACGTTGTTATCGCTACGTCAAGTAAAGAAAACAAGTAGCGCAGTTAAGCAAAGAATGGAGACGTTAATGAATCTTTATATAGACCTTACGGAAACAGCTAAACTAGTATAAGAGCAAATAAAAAAGTACTATAATACTAAGAGATCTAAGGGACCAGATCTTAAGGAGGGAGATAAAGTATAGCTACTATATAAAAATTTTAAGAGTCAACGACTAAGCAAGAAGTTGGACTATGTCAGACTAGGACCTTTTAAAGTTAAGTAAAGAATTTTATTAGTTACGTATAAGTTAAACCTACTAGCCAAAATAAAGATCTACCCTATACAACATATCGCAATGCTAGAACCAGCACATAGGGATATTAAGCCACCAGCTTATAAGGCAGACATATATAGAGAATAAGAAGAAGACAAATGGCAAGTTTCAAAGATCATTAATTATAAGGATGTAGATAATAAAACATAGTATAAAGTAAAGTAGATAGGCTATAGTAAGACTACCTAAAAACCACTAAGCAACCTAGAGAACGCTATGGGAAAGGTATAGGAGTATTAGAAGAGAAAGGGTTAGGTAATATTAATAAAGAAAGATTGCCAAAGAATAAGTTACCTAAGGGGGACCTAAGAGGAGTACCTACTAAGCTACTTAGAGTTGTTTCCCTTTTAATGGGAAGAGGGTCCGTTCTTTTATTACTAAGTTCCTAAAGGCCCTATTCTATAAGTTTCTACTCCTTAGAACAAACCTTCTTATAAACCTTCTTAAGATGGGTTAACCGAGCAAACGCAATCTATTAAGACTTAAAGGAGCAACGCTGAGCCTTAAGGGCCTAAGCAGTCTCTTTAGCAGAACAGTAGAGTTTGGCACGCGTGGTAGCCAACTTAGACTCTAGCTTTACAGCGGTAGATTAAACATAAGACCCTATAATAAGTTACTTAGGGAACTTAAAGACTACTAAGAGTTATAAGACGCGTATACTTAGCGTTAAATATAGAGCAAACGTTACAGGACAATTGAACGTTTGCTTTAATATACTTAGAGTAAAATAAGGGTTATTAGGACAAGGGACTTATTATAGTAATATATACTAACCCCACCTTTACACAACAAGAATATGGAAACGACATTATCTCACTAAGCGACAGTATGGCAGCTATAGTGCAAGCACAGCGTTACGCTTATAAAGAAGAAGAGGCTTTAGGCATAATAAGCAAAGACGTCAACCAGACTAATTAAACGGACATCATACCTCTAGTAGATAACTTGGAGATGTTAGGAATCTTCAAGGACAAAGATAAAGAGGAGGGAGATAGTGTTACAGACGCTTTAAGTACAATATTATAACTACTTGGGGAAGAGTTAGAGGAAGCTAGTTGGTTAATACAGGCATGGTCTAGGGTGGATCCAGTAAAACCATGTAACGAGAAATGGTAAGCGAGTCACATAATGTTATACGCAGTGTACGGAGTATACGTAGTGTACATCCGCGTATAATACGTATAACACATACCTTACGTACAAGAGAGAATTTCTTAGGAGTATAGTTGTGTATTTAAAGGACCTCAGTCCCTACCGTAGATAGTTCTCTCCTTATAGTAAATCTCAGAATACAATTGGAGTTCATTTATTAGGCAACCACTCCACTAGTTATTATTACGTTATTAATTTGTTCTTACCTATATACCCAGCCTAATAATAGGACCCACCGTAGTTCCTACTACAAGGTTCCGTTACATTTAGGGCTTAATGGTTTTGTTAAAAAAAATATATCTCCCTAGCTTTATATCTCTAGATATAGAGCTATATTTAAAGAGATGTCCTCTCTAGCCTCTTAGGAGACTATATTTAAAGATATGTCCTCCCTAGCCTTTTAGAAGACTATATTTAAAGAGAAAATTAGATCTTAATCTTATTACTAGCAGCGGTAATAGGCATCCTCTAGGAAGCCTCCTTTTATGCTTTCTTAATGGTAGCAGTAAGTCTTTTATATCTTATAAGCTTTTCGTTAAGCTGTTATTGTATTTTCTTATTAGATACCTACCTATAGAGTCTTAGGTTCTTAATTAGATATTGGCATTCTTAAAATAGGTGCTCTTTACCACAGAGGCATGTCTTTATTGATAAGGTAGAGGGATTATTTTAAAGTATTGCAAATGCAGAGTGGTTAGCGGTTGTGGTAAAAGAAAATAATGCTATTTGCTATATACGGTAGTGCTCCTTAAATTCTTCAATTAGATTAATAATAGATGGTGCGGCTTTATCTTTCCGTTCTTTCCTAATTAGGTCTACTTTTAGTGCTTTAGCGAAACTAGAAGAGATAGGTTTAATGGCTTAAATAAAATTATAGTGGGGTCTGAATTCTTGTATATCTAGTAGCTCCAATTGTTTAGCAAGTTTATGGATATTTTGCCAGCTATTTAACTATTTGTTAATACCCCATATTATATTATAGGCTTTTAGGGCCGTATATTAATTAAGGACGTCGTGCTTTTAACCTAAGGTGGTAGGGGTAAGTGCAGTCTTTAGTGCTTAAAGCCGTTTGTCTACCGTGTCTAGACTATTAATAAGTGGAAAGTAGGCTACTGTTAGATAATCTATATTCTTTAAAGGCGTGGGTCACGTGCACAAGTCACATGCATAAAGCACATGTATTGTAAATCACTCCATCTAAGCTTAGAGCCCAAGGGGCTTAAGACACGTTAATCAAAACAAGATCAAGATTATCAATCAATTAACCCATTTTATCAATGAACTGCTCTATATGCGCTTCGTGACAGCTACTAATGTTAATTAAATAATGTAGTTACTAATATCGCTAATAGCCTGTTCTCGCTTCTGGTGTATGCGGAGATTGTCCTTATATTTAGCGTAGAGTTAATTATAAACAGTAAGTTAGTTTGGATCTAGTTGGGCTATTAAAGTAGTAGTAGGAAGTACGCCTCATAGTATATATTAACTTGGTAGTTCCAGCTTCAGAAGCTTATCTTTCTTCTTAGATAGGTTGATATACTACTATACCTTATTAGTTTTAGCAGTGTCTTAGATAATAAAGAACCATTAAACCTAATTAGATAACTGGTTAAGGAGAACGTTAATTTTTAATTCGCTTATAGTCATTATTTTAGAAATTTAATAGGTTAGGTAGGGTTTAGGTTAGCGTCTTAGCAAAACCTTATTTTAATATTTTTAATTTATTAGTTCGTCCATTAGTTAGGTATAATTTGTCCGTTTATTTGGTAGTGGTAGAGGTCGTTTATAGCGAAACGGCTATAGACTAGATGTTTGGTTTTAATTTAAAAGTAATTATAAGTATAAGAGTGGTACCTAAAAGAAGCTTAAAACACTTGCAAAGGTGGTAGAAGTAGTGACTTCTTAAATAATGTGGTAAATTAATTGCTTAGTAAGCGCTAAATATAAAGATTAGATGCAGTATAGTAGGTAGGCCGGGCTTATAATTATACGCTTTATAGTGTGGGAGAATTACATAAACGACTTAATTGTAAATCTATGGAAATTAGGTGTAATATATATATAAGGAAGATGTATAAATAGGCAGAAAAGGGTATAGGTAATAGAGATAGGTAGTAAGATATACGAGATATATAAGGGTAGTGCTAATGCTGTCTTAGAGCCTTCTAGGCTGTAGTTTTGTGCTTTGGCACAGTCCTAGTAGTTAGTTACACTCTATCTTGCCCTTTTTTAGCTTGTTCCCTTTAGTAAATCCTATTATTAATCTTTATTAACTAGTTAATTAATTCCTATATAGTAATTACATCTTTTATAAGAATTATTACGTCCTAGACTTTTACCTTAAATCCTTATTTATACTGTACTATAAGCGCCCAATTATTCTATTTAACTTATATAGCAAGCGTTTAAAACTGCGTTGTATACTTAATTGCTAAAGTACATTATACTAGATTTTGGAGTTTTCTTTCCGCTATAATTATTGCCTTAAGGTCTCTAAATATCTGCGTTGACCATTCTACAAGCCCGTTCTAACTAGAGAATATATATTATACTTTTTAGTTAGTAGTTAATATACCATTTACCTATATCTCTATAAGGTAAGATTTAAACTATTTAAGTACTCTCCCTAATAGGAACAGTTTTATATACGCTACTTAGTTTGTAACTATTGCTAGTTTCGCTCCCTCCTATATAACCTTAAAGTGCATTTATATAAGAAACCCCTTAAGTTTTAACTTCTCCCTTAAAAATTGTTTGATTAAGGGTAACTTAACCCTAGCCGCTCTAATGCTATTAATTTTATCTTTAAGTGCCTTGTTATTTTCCTATAGCTATCTAGTTATAATTAGTTGCGAGTTAGTGTCCTATATGCTAGTGTCTCCTCCTAACCTTAAAGTAGTTGCTGCCGTTAACGGCGTTATAATAAGTGCTTTTAGTGGCATATTATTTGACTTTATTAATACTATAACTAGGTGGTAAATATGTAATAAAGCCTTATAGGAAATACTACGGTAGACTTGCTAATAGGCTAGGTATATAGGTAAATAAGAAGTTAATAATATAATAATAATTAGTATAGCAGTTGCCTAATAGATTAACTTCAATTATATTTTAAGATTTATTATAAAGAAAGGAACTATCTAGGTAGGAACTATGGTCCTTTAAGTATATAACTCCTTCCCATAGTAATAACTAAGTACATTAGTATGTTAGTACGTTAGTACGTCCCTTATGTTCCTATATTTCTATATTCCTATATATTAAAACGGTAACGTAATCTGCCACGTAACTTGGTTACCCCTTGTCCTATGGCTTAATCGGTTCCAGCGCCTTCTGTACTATTTTAACTAACCCGTTTATATCTTCTCTTAGTAGTCGCACTACTGCCGATATAAGGTCCGTAATACTTACTAATATTCCTATCCTAAAATTATACTCCTCCTATATCTTATTGGTTATAACTTTACCCTCCTTTTTTAACGCCTTTAACGTATTAATATTCTATATCTCCTTTATTAACCTTACCTTAATCGGCTTAAGAATTTCCCTTTACTACTTATTATTAAACCCTAGCTAGTCCATAAGCTATTTAAAGAAGAATCTAAGTAGCTTAACTAGGTCTGTCTCTAACTAAATAGGGCTAAAATTATAAGGCTAATTAATCGTTAAATATAAATATAGAGGGTAGCGTGGAGGGTATATAGGGAGCTAAAATTAAGGTTAAGGCTAAGACTTAAGCCCCTTAACTAGCTAGGTTTTAATAAAACTATTAATAGTCCTGTCCTTCTCCTTTAGCTACTCTATTATATTATTCTTATAGCCTTTCTCCTTTCAGTTTATAAGCTGAATAATAATATTATATAAAGGCTAATCTATAGTAAACTATTCCTTTAATAGCTTACGGTTCTAATGCGCTATATTTTCTAAGCTAATAGGATAATAATAGAGGACATAGTCTAGTAAGGTTAATAATTAACTGTTACGCTAATATGTCACAGAATAGTTACTAGAGTGTTTATTTAAACAAGACCACCTATTAGCTATCATAGGGACGTAATTACTAGTATCTTCCTTAGTAGCAAGCAGCTTAGGCAGATTATTAAATTAAGCTTATATAGCAGTCCTTCTTCCTCCTAATTTATTACCTACTCGCTAACTTAACATAGGTATAGATATTGCTGGAATTACCTCCTTCTCCTTAACTAAACTTAATATAAAGTTAAGCCTTAAGAATTTTAATAGCTAGCGCAAATACTACTCCTTTATAATCTTAACTGCCTACTAGAGGTCCTTATAGTTATTAATCTACTATTAACAGAAGTTATAAACTCGCGTGTTCTTATATAAGGTAATTACCTTAAGCTACTAGACTCTAAACTTCTGTAGTAAGAGATCTCTTAAAAGCTTTTCCCTCTAAGCCTTAATTATAGTTAAGTAGAGTATATTCTAGTCTAATATTGCTGATTAAGTCCTAGGTAGAACCTCCTTTCCATTAAATGCCTTCCACATACTTATAAACCGTACTACTAGCGGCGGCGGCGGTGGCGGTAGCGGCAGCTCCTCTATATTATTATTCTTTACCTCCTCCTCTTTCTTATTATTGTTCTCTGTATCTATATCTATTAAGGGCTAGGCAGACGCTGGCGGTAATAGTATAAACGGTAATACTTTAGGGCGTGGAGGCGTAGAAATATATATAGGAGGCTAAGGCGCTGCCCTAGGTCTTACTTTCTTAGCTGCGGGTATAGAGGGCGTTAATATTAAATAGGAGCGTTTCTTTAATGTTTTAGAAGGACGCGTTAATGCGCGCGTTAGCGGCGGCTTGGCTAGCTTATTGGAGGCCATAAAAAACACCATAGAAGGTCCTATATAATTATACTAATTAGGCTAGACTTAAGCTTTAGTTTAAGCTACTTACGGCTATTTGCTAAGGTTTGCTAGGTCTTTAAATAGCTAGCATTGCATCTCTTATAAATTTTGGTAGGGTGCAATACTGGCTGTTGGTGGGCTTGGCGCGTATAAACGAACTTTTAGAGGTAACTATATAATATTTTAATATTCGTTATATAGATTCCGCCATAACTTACCACACGCGCTTTTTCTCCAACTAATTAGAAGCTAGCTTAGCGGAGTTCAAAATCTAGGACCTAAAAATACAGACCACTCGTACCTTAGGTTAATAACATTACTTAACCTTAGGATATTTAGATAAAAGTAATACTATTTTAAAGTGCTTTATAAGCTCTATAAATCTACACTAATAGAAATCTTATTTAGGTAATATTGGGGGGTATATTATAGGTATAAGGAGCTTATTGCTTAGTTGTGAATTTAATAGGGTAGTATATAAAATATTAGGTGACCTAAACCAATTTTTAACCAATTAGTTATCTTAGTTAACTTAGACCCTTAAAGAGAAAATCCACCTTACCTACTACAAACTCCTGAGCCAATTAGCGGCTAGCACCGCTATACCTCTATAACTCCTATAACTTCTACAAACTCCTAAACTAATTAGTAACCGGCGCTATAGCCTAATATACGCTGCAGGTGTTAGTGCTTGCGCTAGCTTTAGCAGCCAATTATAGAGCGCTGAGGTCGATTCCTCTTTAAGGGTCTAAGAGATTATGGGCGCCTTTTATAAGGGCTATACAGCCTCGCTAGTAGATAACAGTTCTATTGCCTTTAACGTTATATATCGCCCCCTAATACAGCGCTGCTTAGCTTGCTAATACCTCTATTTAAAAGCTTATCTCTTACTCTATATATTGCATCCGCAATAGAGCCTAATTGTGCCCCTAATGTCTCTATAAACGTCTCTACAAACGTCTCTACAAACGTCTATACGAACGCCTATATAAACGCCTGCACGAATACCGATACAAAGTTATTTATAAGGCCTTTAAAACAAAGCCCAAATACAAGTTCTATATAGAGAAGCTCTGCACAACGCTCTGCTTAAAGCTCTATTAAGGCTCTATATGGAGCTCTACTTAACCTCTGCTTAAAAGCTCTACGCGACCCTCTGCATAAGGCTCTACATAACCCTCTACTTAAAGCTCTACTAATACGCAGCACTAATATACTAGAAAGACTATAATCGTCTATATAAACGCTAGTATAAACCAGTAATCTTTTTAGACTGGAGTGGAGTAGATTTAAGCTTAAATCCTCTCTATTTAGCTAGTAAATTATTTAACTCTAGGAGCTCCATAGAGCTCTAGTGCATTTACATACTAAATATAGAAAGGCTTAGCGTTAGCGTGGTGTTGTAGGGGGCAGGGTAGATATAAAATAACTTACTAAAAGCTATCTATATTATACCTTACCAATAACCTCATTCTTGTAGTTAATCTTAATAGCCATATATTGCTTATCTAGCTCCTCTTCCTCCTTATTAGTTATGTTATCCTCTACCTAAGCAGCTACCTCTGTGGCAACGGTAGTAGCAAGTCAGGCCTCTGCTGCTTCCTTAAGTGGCACCCTTTTATAAGACTCTCCTACCAACTTATCTACTTCCTTATTATTAAATGTACCTTTTAGTGGTGGCCTATATAAATGCCAAAGAACCTTATTTGCCTTAATTATAGTTATTTACAATTAGGAACGCCAGTTGCTAAGAAGGATCTTATAGCTACTAAAGAGTCGCTTATATTTATCGCTTATAGGAGACACGGCCAATATATTAAGCGCAAATTAAGCAAGATCTGGCTAGCTCTTATAGCGATCCTGCCAGTATTATAAGACGTTAAAGTGTTAATTCTTAGCAAGAAGTACGTAGTTGGTAGCAAGATATTCCTTAAAGCGATTAATTGGCAATAGGTCGTTACATTCTTAATAAGTCGTCTTAAGGCGTTTATAAGCTTGGGCGGAGGCGTATATATTCTCTCTCGTAGCTGGCGGCTATGGAGCTACTAGTATAGATAAGGGTGATACTAGACAAAAGCTTTTGCCTTTCTATTTGAGCTAAAGGTCTTTTACTTGTCACGAAGTTCGTGTAGAGGGGTTCATTGATGAAATGGGTTGATTGATTGATGATCTTGACTTGATCGTTAATTGATCTCTTTTCGATTTGACCTAGGGCCCCTAGGGCTCTATGAAGAGATTTACGATGCACGTGCCCCGTGCACGTGACTCGTGTACGTGTCCCACGCCTTAGAGAATACAGATTATCTGACACACCCCCTTAGCTTTGAGCTCTTTGAGGTTAAAGCTAGCCACCTTCTCGTGTCCGTCAATGAGTCAATTGAACCGTAATCTTATCTGAATCCTTTTGTCTTACTCTAATACCGTCCCTTAGGTCCTCTAGTTGCTTCTCCTTATCTAGCTACTCCTTGATATCCACTATCCCGATTATATTAATGAAACTTTAAAACCTCTACTTAGGTAGGGCCTTTATAAGTCCATCAGCAATTATCTCCTTTATTGCTGTCTATTAAAATTGTACTTGTCTTATTATGTATTCCTAACATAGCTAGTGTTAATAGATGTTAATATATTAGAGCTTTATAATTAGCTTTGCCGTATCTTCTATAATTAGTTAGAGTGTCTAGGTGTTATTACATTTAATAATTAAGGGCTTATTTAGGTATAATATTATTGCTTTAAACAGCCTACTAGTAAAGATAGCTTCCTTTACTATTTATAATAGGGCTAACAACTCAGCTTCTGTGCTTAACGTCGTAACTATACCCTACTTATTTGCTCTCCAGGCGATCGGCCCCCTAAATAGCTTTATAATATATCCTTGCAAGCTCTTTCTGTTAATGAAGTTGTCCGCAAATAATGCATTGCTGGTATAGATAAATAATTGCGCTTTACCTCTACCGTCTCTTCTGTCGTTTTGTCCTTTATTGCGTATTCCTTTATCTTTTCCTCTACCGTTTATTCCTTCCTTATCTCCTCTATAGCAGATTGCTCTGCTTCTCGTGCTATATAGGTATTGGATAACTCTGTCTACTACTTAATAATGCTTTTAGCTTAGGTCCTGATTGAACCTTGCTAGCCTTAATACTACAAACGCAATATCTAGACGCGTTATAGTGGCTGCATAGAGTACTAAACCCAATTTTCTCTAATATAGCATCGTAGAGGCTAGTAGGGATATAGGGCGGACTAATAGGTCTATATTAGGGGACGGACGCGTTAGACGGATTAATTGGTGATTAGTAGAGAGGAGTTCTAATTCTGTTATAGGAGTGTCTAGAAGATGCCCTTTAAGATCTATCTTATACTGGTTAGCTATCTTCTTAATATAGGCTTCCTAGGATAGCCACAGGAGCCTTTGGCTATAATTACGTAGCATATAGATTCCTAGGAACTATTTTAGCTTGCTAAGGGTACTTATCTGGTATTCCTTACTTAGCTCCTTAATTACTTCTTAAACTTTCTTTTTATCTGTCTTTTGGTAGTAGAAGACAATATTGTTAATATAGAAGAAGACAACTATTCTACCTTTTAGCATAATATATGGCTCCTAAGGTACCTCTTTAAAACCCAATTCGTTTAATAAGCTCATAAGATTTTTCTGCTATAATAGTGGTGATTATTATAGTCTATATAGGGCTTTTTTTAAGCGTAGTACTTTGTCTGTCTTTCTTTTATTAAACCCTGGCGGTAGCTTTATATAGACAACCTCGTTAAGATCACAATAGATAAACGCATTAACTATATCTATCTATGTCGTCTCTAGGTCGAATTTTACGGTGATTGCTATAAGTGTTCGGAAGGTTGTACTAGCTAATATAGTAGCTCTTATAGGTAGGTCTCCTGGGGCCTATTAATTTCCGTAGACTACTAATCATGCCTTATATTTCTGGAGAAATCTATGCTTGTCCGTCTTGTAAACGAATACCTATATTAAGCTAAGGACCTGCTATCCCTTTATATGCTTCTTATCTGTTTCTTAAAATGACCTTATTTAATAATAGGATTAGAGGTAAGCTTATTAAGCTTCTTAGAACTAATCTCAAAGAGGATGCGTATTAAGGTTGCGGATTAACTACGGTGGCGGAGGTAAGTTCTTCCTATGTAATCTGATATCGCGTATTCTGCCTAATTTTAGCTTACTATTATTAAGTTAACTATTAAGGTTAAACTTCCTTTCTGCTAAGAAGGCGCCGTAATAGGCTGATGTAATCCTTTTGGTAATAAAGTCTTTAAACCTGTTATTGTAGGCTTCCTTAAATAAGTCCTTAATAGAGTTATTAAATACCTCCTAAGTGTGAAACCTATCTCCTACTTAGCTAATAATGTTCTGATTAGTACCTTGTATATCTAACTTTATAGGATACTTAACGTAAAAGGCATATGGAAATTCTTCGTCTTCTTCTATTAGAGGTGGCGTATAATACGCATCTTTAAGAGCTCTTGTAAGCTTAAGATCTACTAACTTATTAAAGGTTTAAACTGGCTTATTAACGTTGTTGTCTTTCTCTTAAATTAACGGTTTAAATACTTCTTTGTTGTCTTCCAGAAGGACCTTATTCTTAGTTAGGGTATTAGAGAGTTAAATCTTCTTAATCAGCGTATCTAACTCAGCGTGTAGGTCCTTTAAGATGTCTATTTGCTTACCGTTAAAGAACGTCTTCTTATTAAAGATAACGTCCCTAGTAGAGATAATAATACTTTTATATAGGATCTAGATTCTATAGATATTGGTAGAGTTATAGCTAATGAGGTAGCTAATATGGGCTCGCGGATCTAGCTTGCTTAGCCTTTTCTTCTTTAGCTGGGTGTCTGACGTCATTATATACGCCCTACAGCCGTAGGCTTTTAGGTGCGCTAGTTGCGGCTTTCTTAACCCATTGGCTAGGAAGGTATAGAACCTCTTATATAGCAATTTCTAACCATTACTTTCCTGTGGCGTTTAATCTCAAAGGTAGACTATATAGTTGACTATCTCTTTCTATAGATCGTGTGGTAGATTAGCAGCAATTCTTATTGCACATGCTCTCTTAATAATTACACCCCCTAAGCGTTTAGCGGTACTATTTTAAGCTTAGGTATAAGGCGCTAAAGGCTTAAATATAATTCCTTAGGTCTATAGCTATTTAAGGGTTCTCCTTCTCCCTAGCTTATTGTCTAATCTAATAGTGTTAACCTTAAGGTTATGCCTTAGACGAATCCATTGGATAAAATCTTTAAGCACTCATAGTGTCTCCTTCTCTTTACTATGCGTTATTATAAAATACGGGAAGGTTCTCCCTAAGAAGGTATTGTGGATAAACATAACTTATACAAATCTAGTATATGCTTTCTTAAGGTTAGTCCAGTTAATATAGAGGTTAAGATAAGGTTTATTAATATTCTGTTTTAAGAACCTTCTTAAGACCTAACGCTTAATTTTGGCGAGACTGCAATATTAACATTCCGTTGTCTTTAGGCCTTAAAGCTTAACTCCTAGGGCGTTAAGACCTAAATAATAAAGGCTTATAGGTCCTGGATGACCTAGACGCAGATACTATAGATACGCATTACCTTTTAAATCTGGATAAGCGTCTCTTAACAATGCTCTGCGCTTCCGTTAGCGGCGTAGCAGTTGGCTTATATTAAACGCTAATTAACTTCCTAGTCGGATATATTTAATAGTCTATTATCTGTAATGTTCTTCCATTTAATATAGGATTATGTCATCCTTCTAAACTAGAAGATTATTGTCTCCTTTATTGTCCTAATAGAACCCTTATTTTCAAAGCAGGCGGAACGACACTAGATTTATATTAAAGTCTGTATAAAAGGCAACGTCTTTAAGACGTAGGGTTCTCTTGCTCTTATCTAGTTTTATAATTTGGACAGTAACATCACTATAGCCTAGTATAGGCACTTCTAAGCTGCCGGCGGTAATATATTCGTATCTTATAGCTTTCCTAAAATTATAAAAATAAGAAAGGTTATTAAAGATATAGAGAGTAGTTCCTAAGTTAAGAATAGTTAATAGCTTTAGTGGATAGGTTTAACTAGTGTAATATAATTCTAGGAATATTACATTAGCTTCTCCCTTAATCTTAACTTCCTAGCTTTTATCCTATTATTATTAGGCCTTATTTTCTTATTCTTTAAGTCTAATCTTTGCAACTTAGTTAGTAAGATTCTTATTCTTTTCTACCTTCTTTAGTGCCCTATTAATGCGCGTATCTCCTATTATAACTCCTGCAGGTCTCTTATCTTTAAATAAACACTAATAGTCCCATAGGGAGTGTCCTCATATTCCGTACGCTAAGCACTTAGGCGTTGGCTTCTTATAGGACGTCTCCTTATCTACTAGTGTCCTAGCTCTCTTTAAGCATCTATTACATGCTAAGGCCTTTCCTCTTCGTAAACCTTTAGTAGTATTAAAGTGATCCTTAGTGGCTTACTCTATAAAGTCTATATTAAAGGTACTGCCTCTTATAGTAGTATTAGCTTTCTTTAAGGGTATTCTAAGTCCTTCTTACAGCTCCTTTGCTACTTTATAGTATTTAGAAGATCTTAACTTCTAAGGGTTATTTAACTCGGTAGTATACTTTATATAGTAGGTGTTACTAAAAGGTTAAATAACTTCTGCCAACTCTTAAAGCCAGATTCTATTGGATATTTAAGGAATCTTATACTTCTCTCCTAGGGACATTACGTATTCCCATTAGTCCAGCTACTAGTTTAGCTTTAATAACTACTTAAACCCTTTAAGAGCTTCTATATACTAGTGTTATACCTTCTTCCTAATAAACGATAAGGTAGGTTCTATATTCTCCTTTAAGTAAGATAGCCATTCTTTAACTGTTAAGGAAGGGTTAAGTAGTAGCTTCTTCTAAATTAATACTATAGATGTAATTTAGGTGTAGATCTGTTAAAGATAATCTTCCTATCTAAGGAAATACTTTATATCCTAGTTATAGTACTATCTGCTATTCTTGTATGCTTTCTGTTGATTTGTTAAGAGCTATATATATACGGTTACATTCTTATTAAAATCTATAACCTTTGGAAGAGGTGGTTCTTAAAGTAGACCTTCTTAAGGTACTTCCTTAGCAGGGTTAATATGGGGCTAAATTTATTTGTCCACAAGGGCTTGTAGTTGCCATAGCTATTACTCCCAGTCTTCTGGTTTATTAAGGATGATTATCATTAACGAACTTGATATTAGTGGAGTTATTTTAACTGATAGGTAAAGGAGGGATTGAGATGGTATTTTGTTGTCAGGATTGTCCTTATTAGGATTATTCTTGTTATCAGAATCGTCGTTTAATAATAAGGTAGAATTTCGTAAAAACTCGTGGAATCTCGTAGAATCTCGTGGAATCTTATCCTGTGACAATTGAGGTCGAATTTCCGTCAGAGTCTGCGTCTTGACGATGAGGTGTCAGAGTCTGACGATAAGGTAGTATTTCTTTAAATGATTGAGTAATAGCTAAATAGCTTCTTGAGTCGGCGGACTGGGCTCATAACTATCACGAAGTTCGTGTAGAGGGGTTCATTGATGAAATGGGTTGATTAATTGATAATCTTGACTTGATCGTTAATTGATCTCTTTTCGATTTGACCTAGGGCCCCTAGGGCTCTATGAAGAGATTTACGATGCACGTGCCCCGTACACGTGTCCCACGCCTTAGAGAATACAGATTATCTAACATTACTACCTCCTCTACTTTTAAGATCTAAGCCGCCTTCTCTTTATACTGTCCCTATTAGTTATAAAACTACTATATTTTAAGAGTTGGGTTAAAAATAATTGCTATATAGTAAGCTGCTATATTATCAGCCTTAATATAATACTTCTCGTATTTCTGCCAGGCAGCCTCTGCGTAGGCGGCCAAGTAGCGATAACTTTATACTTTAGCCTTCTTCTTTAATTGCTTTAAGAGCTTAATAAACTTATGCTTTATACTTTTAAGCTTAAGCAAGAGCTAATCTAGGGTTTAGAAATGGTTAGTAAGGTTAGTATGCTTACCTTCTATAATAATAGTAGCCTTGTAGAACGTTTTTAGGTAATTATATAGGTGTTTAAGTTGTTTCTAATGGTGCTCTTATAGTAGATCTTCCTTAGAAAGCTGCTTTGCACTTACTACTAGGTAGTAGTTACTGCAAAACTTTATAATACGTTCCTTGCAGTTTAGAAAGCGTAATAACGTAGTCTGCGGGTTAGTGGGCCATGCGGGCAAGTGGGCCACATCAAAACCCCAACAAAAATTAGAACACTTATACCTTAATATCTTAACAACCACTTAATAATAAATTCTAATAATTTAGATTTAGACTTTTATATATACTCCACAGCTTCTATTAAAGTTGCATAGTAAATAGTTTAGTGGTTTTTAAGATATAGTAATTTAGCCTCGTTTCGGCCCCTAAATTTTAATATCTTAAAAACTACTAAACTATTTATTATGCAACTTTAATA
>Ga0307507_10003508_pt1 | contig 30156 bp, 31 predicted proteins | sample 7_EM_MG_FD_207223 | JGI IMG/M metagenome (GOLD analysis project Ga0307507, IMG submission 207223) | Populus trichocarpa ectomycorrhiza microbial communities from riparian zone in the Pacific Northwest, United States - 7_EM | ecosystem: Host-associated > Plants > Roots > Unclassified | place... | reverse complement strand
TAGGGACATTACAGGTAAAGGAAGAAGGGACGAATTTTCGAACGAGTTATCAATGTTGAAACTTGAAAGGCACTTTCAACGTTCGTTTGCCACGAATGATGCTTACATAAGTTTTATTCCTTATTCAGCCCCAGCAAAGGCATTCCGGAGAAATCTAGTACTTATTATTTAACCCATACAACAGTACAAAGTAGAAATCATATATATATCAACAGACTTTGGAATATAAAACGTTAAGTGAGTGTACTGGACTGGCCCCTCCTTGGGGCTGGCCCACCAAGGTATCTACACACAGGATCGTAAGACTCCTGATTAACAGATAGCGGAAAACCGGTATATCAATGAGGGGCAATATCAGGAGGTTTCGCGAAAATCGGAGGCAAGGTAGTGTAAACCCAGGGCAGAGAGAAAAAGTATGTGGTTCTGAGATTCTAGAAAGCGCAACAGAACGTACATACAGAGGCGAAACGACATCAATCGCGAGCCACCCAATCAGTACTCCTCGAGACCAATTCAATTGAATTATCGGTGGTCCAGAAAAGGCGTTCAGTGGCACTCCTACCACTCCAACTTTTCTGGTCTCTCAGTATCATAGCCTAACGTGATCTTTGTCAGCGTACGAACGACAACATGTAACATCTGGCGTACTTGTTGGGCACCAAAGTTCCTTTGGTCATGGGCAAATAACTCTACATTGTCCTCCAATGCCTCGCTAAGTAACTGCAAATCCTGCAAAATCGCTTGCATTGCCCTGACAGCTGCCAACGTTAGCAACTCTTTCCGATTCCTGGAGCCCGAGCCATTAGTATGAGGGGGTAAGGACCGCGAGATGGTTTGTAGCACAGTGTGCAGAATACGTTTCGTTTCCCCAATGATTTTTTGTGCCTGAGGGAAATTCCGTCTTGAAACCAATACCAGTGCGCGGGTGATCATATCTGAAGCTAAGAGCTCCATGCGCCTCCGTACGATGACGGGGTCGGAGACAGAAGAAGGGGGTTTCTGGGGATTCTGTGATCCAGGAAGCAGAGTGACGGTCAACAACACGGGATGTGCTAGTCTCGAGACGTTCTTCCCAGCAGACGGATCGAAAAATGAGCCATCCACCTCCAAAACGGGTACTTCGTCAATCATACCATCCATCATCCCGTCAACTAAATCAGGACCTTCATCGATGGTAAGTGCATCCAGCCCTAACGACTGGACGAATTGATCTGTCGCATTCATAGCCCGATACCGCCCTCCGCGTTGCTGGGCAAGTCTCTGCTGGTCGTTATTATCCAGTTCAAGCTCAATGAGCATTTCCTTTTTCTCCCCGTATCTCAGTTCTCCCACATCCACATCTACATTTTGACCATCGCCGGAGAGAATAGATTGAGGGCCACCAGAAACTTTACGAATCTTAAAACGATAGCTGTCGACAACCTTGAGATGAAGCTTCATATTGAGGAGCCCAATGGACATCATGCCCCCAACACAGCCTGCCACGCAATCTCTGAGATCATACCAATCTTTGACAAAGGTGTACGTTCCGCTAGTGTGATTTGACATCAGCCACAGAGAAGCTGGATCATGCGAGCGACCGTAACCAAAGGAATGAATAGGCACATTAGCAGCCTCCGCACGAGCCAGGACCAAATCCATCTGCGCACGACGAATGCTATCAGATGCGTCACTAATCAAAATCAGGCCGGACACGGGGTTACGTCCTTTCCGTTGTAAAACAACATCCAGACCTGCAGAAACGGGTTGTCAGCAATTACTGTCTTCTCCTGGTTGTCAATGTGCTTACCATGATTAACAGCAGTAACGACATCCGTCTTTTCGTCTTTTGATCCTCTAATCAAAAAATCATCCTTACTCTCATCGAATTTAACCCCCGTTTCGTCGATAAATTTCTCAAGCCTCGCGCGACTATGAGGTCTGCCTACCATAAGGAACGGCGTTTTTCTCACATTGCCTCCCACGCCCACCTCGAACGTGACCACACTCAAGCGATCTTTCGGTCCAAGAGAAGCGACCAGAAAGTCTAACGTCGCCTTGATAACCCTAATCTTTAATTGCGCTGTACTCGGCAGAGAATTCGGTGGCGGAAGCGAAATGACCAGAATAAGATCCATTTGGGGATGTGCGAGTGGGGACAAAGAATTGGATGGCCCTGAAGAGGTATGCGGCGTCACCAAGTTGGTTGGCGAATCGTCATAATTGCTCAACTCGTCATCTTCCCCGAGTGGTGCGAGCTTGTTTTGTCGGACCATGGACCCAGGGGATGTCGAAGAAGACGCTGTAGATTGACCAGAACTGTGCAGCAGGCTATCAACCGTGCTGATTGTCGTGTTTGACGTGCCACTAAGCATTCGCATGGCCTTTTGACTGCCTCCGAACGTGTCAAGGTCCGGCGGTCGTTCTGATTCTGGGTGTCGCACCACACCACTTTGAGTATGATACAGACTAACGAGTGCTTGAATGTTGTTTTTCCAGGACTCGAGAGAAGCACGATCCTTGAAGATGAGAATAAACGAAGCCAGTTCATCTTCCATGTCGATGGTCAGGCTCATCTCCCCGGCGGCTGATGAAGCGATGACGTTTTTTATGTGTCTAACATAAATTCTTCCCTTGAGTCGAAGAACGCCTTTCGAGGAAGTCGCATGAGACGATATGCTTAGACCGCGCTTCTTCTCCTCGACAACACAAATGATAGCCTCCTTGAATAAGTAAACATAAAATTCGCGTAGAGCAGAGTCTCGTCGGACGGATAGGAGGTCATACATCTGGAGGGGACCCAGGTCAGAGAGTGGGTGACCTTTCCAATCAATAATGCGATTTCGAAGGTCTTCGGTGATGGAGTGGAACGGGGAATCTTCTTCGGAGTGGATTAGGGAATTCGGGCTGTAGTCGTGCGTTTGGTGTCCATTGGATGTCGAAGCATACTGGGTATCCGATAGTTGTTGCCTTTGATTTTGAAAAGATTCGTCTAATCCATGGTTTTTACGATGGCGGGGTATGTCTGGTTGGGGGCTCGAGTGACCTGAGCCGGAATGTTGACTTCGAGGCTTGCCGTAATTTTCAGGGATTACGGGTCCAGGGACATTGCCTGGTATACGGCGACCAGGCAGTTCAATGACAACAATGCATGTTAGAGGTTGGTTCGTGTCACTTGTTCGGGTCAGGGAAGAGAATTCTGGGCGAACGTGGATTGAAGGTGAAACGATGTATTGTCCGTGTTCACTCTGGGGAGTTTTGCTAGAGTTGTGCTCCAGCGGGTCGTCATCGGTTGGGTCATGCGGCTTGACCACGGTACGGTTTCTAGCAACAGGGGTATCCCTTCCAGGAAAGAGCGGGGAAGAGTGGCTGTCACCCATACCCGTGAGGGCAGCCAGCTCTGGGACCAATGTCACCAGGGACCGAGCCAAAAAAAAGTGAGAGCAGCGCACTGTTAGATTTCCCCCCATCACCATCAGCTACTTTCATCGGTCTTCTGCATACACCACAGACACCTAAATTTGACTTCTGGGGCAGAGTTCTACCTGGGGGAGGGCCATACACCGCCGTGAAGCAGGCCTTGGGTGGAAAAAAAGAGAAATAAGGGACTGTAAAAGAGAGAAGATGGTGAACTTGCACCTCATGAAGAGCATGGCCACACTCCGGAACGATATGAGGTTTTTCGCCAGGCAACCTGAAACTAAAACTGAGCGGTTCGAGGCAAACAGGACACTCGCCGCCATCGTCCTGAGATGAGTGCGACGAGACGACTGGAATAGGTGCCATGTCGTTTGTCTCGCTTGAGGTGGCTGTGGATGCGGAGTGAGAAGACTTGAGGGAAGGGGCTCTCTTCCTTTTCCGAAAAACCGAGTTGATGTCAAACTTGAAAGTAGAAGAGGAAAGATCGTCAACTGTATGCAAACCACGACCGATCCGTTGCCTTTTCTTCGCAGATGGGAAGGGGGCGGGACGAGGAGCGATGTATGTTGGAGTCAGGGGCGTGTTGCCAATACTAGTGCCGCTGGCACTGGAATGCGTCGAAATGGATTGCATGATGAGGACGATGGATAACCCTGAAATTCTTGTATTATATGTACTAATTGACCGAGATTTGCCCATGAACCCCCTCGATATCCCCCGTTTCTCATTATCTTCGATGCAACTCTTCCATTGCCTGCCCACGTTATAATTTTGGTATCATAACAAACATGTACAAGTCGCCATTTTGGATTTTAGATCATATCACCCCTGGATGAAACACGGAACCATGAGATCCTTTCTCAGTCTGGAGGCCTGAATTGTCAATATGTCAGTGGCCTGACCTTGACCATGACAACCCCACATGGACTGCACAATTAGTACGCTCTGTAAAATAGTTCCTGGACGTAATTATGTATATATAAAACCCCAGCTAAGATTATGGATATCGCCTTAAAAGATGATCGATGATCCCAAGCTACCCGATTAACGTGCTTTACCGTTGACCAATCCCCATGTCGCAAATTCTCGACAACGCCCTTGCTGCAGTTGGCCGCACCCCCCTCCTGCGTCTGAACAAGATAGCCAAGGCAAATGGACTCCAGTGCAACCTTCGTGAGCCCGGTTTCCACCTTATGCTCATATTTGCGTTCTACTCCTTCGCATTCGTAGTGGCCAAGGTCGAATTCATGTCCGCGGGTGGTTCAGTCAAGGATAGAATCGCGAAAGCAATGGTCGAGGCCGCCGAAAAAGAAGGCAAGCTTATTCCCCACAAGAGCGTTGTCATAGAGCCCACCTCTGGAAACACCGGTACCCTCTTTCCCCATTCAATTATTTTCACCTTATCCCGCTTTTTCCAGGTATTGGGCTCGCTGTGGCTTGTGCTATCAAGGTGAATCAACCCCGCCCAGAATTTAAACGGTACTGAATACTTATGATAAGGGGTATGCCGTTATCATAACACTCCCTAACAAGATGTCATTGGTCCGCTATCTACTCTGTCCTCTCTGTCCACTCACGGACTCACGACATATGGTTTTATTTAATCCAGGAGAAAGAAGCCTTGCTCCGCGCACTTGGTGCCGAAGTCGTCCGCACCCCGACTGAGGCACCTTGGGACTCAGATGATAGTCACATAGGTTGAGCTCAATACCAACTCTTCAGTCATGTCGTGGCTGAATTCGCTAACGATTGCAGGAGTGGCAAGGCGCCTGCAACGTGAAATACCGCACGGGATCATTTTAGACCAATACAGAAATGTCAGAAATGTCATTGTTCTCAGAGTGCACGTTCGAATTCTCCAATTTGTGGATTTTTAGGAATATAATCCGCTTGCTCATGAGCTCACTACTGGTCCGGAGATCATCGAAGCTGTTGTTTCAACGCCATCAACACCTGAAAGGCCTTCGTCTGGAAAAGTCGATGTTTTCATTGCTGGCGCCGGAACTGGCGGCACCATTACTGGAACAGCAAGATCCATCAAGAAGAATCACAATTCAGCATGCATTATCGTTGGACTCGACCCTGTACGTCATTATTCCTTTTGTTTACATGATAAATATAACTTTGTCGAGACAGAAGGGGAGCATTCTCGCCGTTCCTACAAGTCTGAACGAAGCAGATGCCGGGAAATCCTATGTCGTTGAAGGAATAGGCTACGATTTCGTTCCAGATGTACTCAATCGGTCAGACGTCGACGTTTGGTTGAAGACTTCGGACGAGGAATCGTTTGAAGCAGTTCGCCTGTTGATGAGAAGCGAAGGACTTTTGGTAGGAGGCAGCAGTGGGACAGCACTTGCAGGAGCGCTGCGGTGGTTGAAGACGGCAGAAGGTCAAGTTGTCGCTAATAAACCGGGGAAGAATGTGGTTGTTTTACTCCCTGATGGGTAAGTCTGGTGATCTGGAAATCCTTTTAAGGTACTAAAGGCATTCGGGAATAGAATCAGGAACTACATGAGCAAGCCCTGGTTTTTGAAGATGGCTATGGAGTCAGAGCCTTCGCCCCTCGCGGGTACGGTCGCGCAGATTCTAGAGAAGGTTAATGACTCTGGCCGGCCCAGGGTAGACTGAATTCTCATCCATAAATCTCTTTGGGTTGGGACATTTAGAATGATGTTGTAAGTATATTGCAATTACTTTCAGAATGCGTGCATCAATTATCCTGTCAACTCTACGATCCGAAGTAAAACTGTTGGTTATATAGGGTAGGTGTAACCAGTAAGCAACTCTATCGCATCAGAGACTTTCTTTCTCAATTCTACCCATCCAACTGTTGATTAGACAGTCGGATTTCATCTATATTGGCACATCACCAGAACCGATGCAGCATGGAAGCGTTAAAGCACTGCTCGGGCAGAAAGTGGCCGTTGAAGCTAATAAGTAGTGCATTGAGAAAACAATGGTTTATAGTAAAATAAAATCGTTTAGAGATGAAAGAAAAATTCAAGGAGTTTGGGCAAACAGGTGCCAAACATCGCACTCGAACACGTGGTCATAATGACTTTGAGCGCTAAATCAGATGCTTTGTCTCTTCTCTATCATGATCGAGGCCTATTTCCCTTGGATACAAATTTAACGAAACTACGGCTCCTTGTAATACAAAGGTGCGTTGTAATTCTCTGTTTCCATGAGTTTTTGGGTCTTATCTTGTTCCAGACTCAACAAGAGATTTGTCCATGTGATTGCATTTCCTTTTTGCAATCATGAAGAACATGCACGATGTTATCAGGAGCCTTGGGAGCGACAAGGTCAAAGACCGTCAAGAGGGCCTTGCTGCAATTCGGGAGGTGTTTTCACACGACCGAGCTGTTGAAGATTTTGCGGTTGAGAATGGGACGGTCCGTCACGAGAACTTTATGCTTGTGTTTCAAGCCCTGTTTCGCGTTGTCGGTAAAGAGAAGGATCTGGCTACTCGGTCTACGAGTGTGAGAAGTGTTTCTACCACTGCAGCCCTCCGTAGACTTTCAGATGCTGCCAACACTCTGCGGTGGTTAATAGAACGGACGGTTCACCTCATGAACGGAAAGGTGGCGACAACTTGCACCAAGCATCTTATTAAATTTCTCCAGGACAGTGAGAAAGTTTTCGACTCCATGGCCCTGGACTACTCGAAGGCCTTACGATCCATCCTTGGTTACGACCCACATCTCGACCATTTGAATGAAGACACCTGGCTCAGTGTCGTCAGCCTAGCGTTCAATGTAATTCTAGCCGATCCAATACAAAAGCATCTGCTCAGAGAGGACGAAATGGAGGCGGTCAATGAAATCGACTCAGACATGTATGCGGACGACACTGCGGAGGACGATAGCGATCAGCACCCTTCCACTTCGAGGGGTAAGAAGCGATCCAGACGTGATAACACTCCATTGCCTATCCTTTCACCCCGAAAGTCGCAAAAAATGGCTAGAAAGAAACGGCATGTCGTCGTTTCAGTTTCCCTCGAACAAGTCGAATTCATCTCTGTTCTGCGACTCTTGCTGTCCACTCCGAATGCCCCCCTCCTCTCAACATATAAAGTTGAAGCCGACGAAGAAGAACGCGATACAGATAATGATGTTGGTTCGGCCGTCCTTCAGCGCCTCCAACGGTTCTTGGAAATGTATCCCGCTGATTCATCACTTCTTCGTGATTATATCGCCATCCTGTCAAGCGTATTGAAACATCTCTCATTCAACAAAGTCATTGCTGTCCAGTCATTTGCACGGTCAACGTGGGATTCCCTAATTAGCTTGTGGGGTACGAAAGACAAGACGATGAAGGAAGGCCTTCTCATCGTCTTTAAACAGCTCTTCCCCTTCGTCACTTGTCCTCCAATTTCCGATCAAAAGCTGCCCAGCTTCGACTTGGCGGAAGGCATCGGCCGTCTTTGGCACCTACTAGATAGCGAGGCTGAGAACAGATGGGGCGTGGATGGCCTGTCGTTGGATTCCTTGAGGCTGGAGATCATTCGAGAAGAAAAGAATACTAAAAACCTCGATGAAGGATTTGTTGCAAAGACATTTCGAGCAGGATGGAACTTTGATGCAGGACAAGCCCTGTCCTGGGCGATCCTGCAATTACAAGCTGATTGTGCAGCCACGGTGGGGCTCGTTCTTTCTGGTCCTTCAAACGCTCATGCTGCTCGCTCTGCAGTTATTTAACCTTTCGGAATCGATGCATTCCACTCGGTTGGAATCCAAGCGCACCAAAACGGAAAACCCAATTTTCGCATTGCTCGATGCTATCCAAATGAAAAGTGCGAATTCTGTCCGAAGTTATCACCTCCAAGTTTTGCTCTTTTTCATTGATCAACACTGGGAGATCATTCATGATTCCTTGAAACAACATATTGTGGATCTTTTGCTTCATTTCGTAGCGTTTGTTGACGCTTCTGTCCAATCTTGGGTCTTTTTGAACTTTGCCGCTATTGTTCATGCGGAGGCATCAAACGCTCATGTTAAATCCAGTCCCCTCATAACGGATAAGTGGGACACAATTTGGACTCACACTGTCCGCAGGGTGAACGCACCTGGCGTTTGTCGTGCAGCATGCCATGCAGGCTATACTATCCTCTTGGCTTCCCACAAGTCATCCAAATCTAATCAGGCCTTTATCAGTAATCACCGCATGCTGTTGGAGACCGAGGCCCTTCTAAAAGACATGGACGTTCAGGGACCTTCCTATCCATTCGACTCCGTCTGCAACTTTCTTGCGCAAAGCCTTACGATTGCTGCCCAAGATGTCAGACTGTACAGAATGCGTTTGGAGGACAAAGTCATCAGTTGGTTTGTTGACAACTGGAAGATTGTTGGAAATCGCTCCAAAATGGCACCCAGCACAATGGTAGACACCCTATGTCTTCTGGAAACTATCTGTGGTTTGTCAAAACGGTCGATTCTCACCAGCCATGTCTTATTCCCACAAACCGCCATCGTGGAACATATGATGGAAGAGAGCAAAGTCAAAATCATTCAGGACTTTGTTCTCCGGCGAACGTTACCTGTTTTCGTCCCTATTCGTCGTCAGGCCCACAGTGAGACAGAGCAGGCAGGAGTGGGCAAGGATAAGGTTCAATTCGGCTCTCCACGAGGCAAAGAACGAAAGCTTTCGGCTTTCTTCCTCAGATCCCTGGAGGGTCTTTCATCCGAATGGGAACATTTGCAGGATCAAAACCCAACAGCTGAAATGGCCCGTCGTTCTCTGGATTTTGCGCTGACGGCAATTATGTTCGAATCATTGCTTGCATTCAATGGGACAGCAGTTAATCGCGAAGTTCTGCAAAACGCTGGCAAGGTCATCTCAATCATCACCCCATTGCTGTTGAAACAAACTTGGATCTTGTCTGAGAAAGTACTGGTTGCGCAGGCCTTTGAACAGTTGATTTTTGATGTCGAATGCTCAGAACATGACGGATTCCAGGAAGCTCTCGCTCCACCTGGAGAATATTCTGGAATCAAGGAGCAACTTCTTCATGGGCTTATTGGTGATCGTGCAACCCGTGTGACGAATCAGGACAGCCAGGTGGCTTTTCTCAGACAAGTTTGGCAAAATGAGGACGTAAGTCCGACCAGTTCTCAAACTATATCCTTTTCGCTTAACAATGGTAAAAGGTACAAGAGACAATTACTCCTGTGATGACTTCCGTTCGGGAATTGCTCCGCCAACTTCTGGGATCTTCTGGTTCCCAAGAGCATGCTATGGATGTCGACGAAAAGGATGGGTTCGGTCCTATACGAACAACCACAAGGCAGAATGCATCTGTTGATATGATCAGTGCAAGTGGTACGCGGACGTTGCACCGTCTTATACAAATCTGCATCGGTTTCCTTGCCTGTGGTCCATACTTGCAGTCTTCATTTGGGAAAGCAGCGCGCGATTTGGAGCTCACTCAACTGATCACCAAGTCGGTCGATGATCCTAACAAGTTCAAGGTCGCTTGTCCCATTCTCTTCCGTTTTGTACGACAAAAAATATTTCATTCGTCTGTCAAAACTTTACACCGCTGCCTCAGAGATTTCGGTGACATCCTCCGTCAATACTCTTACTCGAAACAGCAATCCGTCATCATCGCTTTCCTTGATTTCCTTCATTCTGCCTTATGTGTTTGGAAGGCAGATGATGACTTGGCGAAAGCTGCCCACTCAGATCTGCGAGAGTTTTATTCATGGTTATCAGGTCTCCTCGTGAAAGGTACTTGCCGTTCGTGGGCTCTGCGGGATGCCATCGCAAGGTTCTTCAGCCGGTATCTTGAAGAAGATCCTACACAAGCAACGTGGGCGGGCGACTCGAAGGACACCGATCAACGCGTGCACCCACCAGCTGCTTTTCTCCCTAGACTTAATAACGACCGAGATATCCGTGTTCGATTCCGTGCTGCTATTATCAATGCTGGTCTTTTTTCGATATCACACCATTTCGGACAACAGGCACCCGAGCTCTACGATACTATGAAGAGTTTTTTTCCCCCGCATTTAGAAAGGTAAGTCACAACATTCCTTAGATCCATAATGAAAAATTGACTATTGCTACAGATATGAACACATGCTGACACGTTTGCTCGGGTTAGGCAATATTTTAGTCGTCAGCGCTCCAGTTCGGCGTGGTGCCTATTGGCATATGCTTGAAACGTGCATCCATTCATGCTCGTACTCTTATGCATCACATATCGAGACCATCCTTGTCGACGTCTCGCGCAGATTGGGAATGCCTTCTCTATCCACTCTTTTTGCAGCCTATGCTTCTCAATTGGCCTTTTCCCTTCGCCAACTAGACGCAGATTTCCTTCGCTTTCCCCCACATCTACTGGGTTATCGGGATAGGAAGGAATGTGCTGAGGCGACATTTCGATCATTCACTCCTTGCAACATTTTAACTCAAGGGGAAAAAGTCTTCGAGGCACACTGCAAACTTCTGCAGAAAGAGATGAGTGATGGTATCCGAGAGTGCTTTGGCGATATAATAGGATTGCAACTTGCAACTTTCGTACAGCAACATACCGATCTTCCAAAGGATATCGAGAAGTTTCTCGCAGAACTAGTTTCCTTCGTTCCAACTTTTGCCCCCCCTTTCGAGGATAATCTCGATGGCATCACCACCACGATTCTGAGGTCACTTGGCGATCAAGATTATAGAAGCGGAAGAGAATCAATCATAACGGTTTTGCAAGCATTCAACTCTAATATGGCACCTACATTTCAGGCTCTCGTCAAATATAGAAAATTCGATACTCTCCGAACCCATCCGCCGAACCGTCCTGCTTTTACCACATCCGTTGCCCTCCGAAGTCTACGGTGGCTTTCAACACGTTGGGGTGGATTCTCTATTCATACGACGTACCATGTGATGCATCAGCTCTTTCATGATCTCAACAGCACTCCTCTAGTAAATGAACAACTGCGACTGGTCAATGCCCTGTCCTTGTGGATTGCCTATCGACAAGAAGATTTCATTGAACCGACTATAGCAGATACCTTAATTCGCGGATGTACATTCCTCCTTTCCCAATCCGACCTTGCTCACGCCGCTCAGTCAATCTTAGAGTGGGCGTTCACAAAGTATCCCGCTCCAAAGACCTGGAAAGAGTCTCGCTTGCCAAATATGTTGGTTCGGATCCGATGTATCGCCCAGGATTTTTCTTCCGAGGCTAACTATCCCTCGATATCATCTCTTGGTGATGAACTTGTGAAATGGATGGACATCCAGATGATGGCCTTCGCACGCAAATCTGCTTATCGGAGATTAGTGCTTAGAGTGCTCCCCACATGGCCCCAACAGCCTTCGGTAGCCTTGACAAAACTCTACGAGGAGATATCTGTGTACGACTTAACCTCGATTCTTGAAGATCACCGCATTACATCCAATAAATTCAGATTGGTTCGTCGACTACAAGAGAGTGCTTTGTTGCAAGGACAGGAAGAGGGACAATTCGCAGAGACTTACTTCTGGCGCTTGAAGGAGTGCATTCCTTCTCCTGACCGATTGCAGGAGGGAGACGTGGATGCATTTGCAAGCTTATTATCTTTCCATCATGGTCAGATTGGCAGTCTCAACGTCGAGCAACCAGATCAGTTATCTCCTAGAAACCGTCACTGTCGTAATGTGAAGAAGAGGACCACCGAGGACACTGTTGCCGCTCAGGATGCAATCGCACTTGGACTGTTAGTTATGCTCGACGACGACGACCCGTCGCGTGTCTTCAATGCGTACTATACGCTCCGGCAGGCCTTCTCCGTTTCTGACAAATCGAAACTTTATTCTACGTTGACAGTTCCACAGGAATATCGCCAGGACGTAGAATGTCTCAAAAGTTATAGACGTTCGCCAACAATTCGTGCTGTTCCAAACATGGAAGAAGCGCTCAGTTCGGAAAAATATATAGAGTGCTCAAGCCGCTTCGGCGAATGGGTGCCGCAAATATCCATTCTCATTTCTGATACTCTGGCAAGCGAAGATCTTGTGTTTGGCCAGCTGTCAACGGTTCTCGCGTCGGATGTTGATTTCGCAGAGGAGGTGTTGCCGATTTTGATTCATACCATTCTGCAACGGGAACGGCAGGAAACGGGTCTTGTGAAGCCAATACGGAAGGCCCTTTCTAAATATTTCTCAAAAATTCTTTCTTCATCTTTGATCGATAGCCGTTGCATCCGCTCCATCGTCGAGATCGTTCTGCATCTTCGAAATATTTTGCCTGCCAAATCAGATGCTCTTGCATACAACAAGTGGTTGGAAATCGATTTCTCCCTTCTGGCTCGAAGCGCCATATTGTGTGGTGCATACACTACAGCTCTATTATTCGTGGAGCTAGCTGCGGAGCACGATAGCTCATTCGTTCCTGATAGCAGAGTGACAGAGCAAGTCTTATATGAGATTTACGCTCATATTGACGAACCCGATGGATTCTATGGTATCAAAACACAGGATTTGCAACAATTCCTCGTGAAACGTTTTCATCACGAAAAGCAATATGATAAAGCATTCCGTTTTCATGCTGCAGCTTTGGAAGTGAGTGGTTCCCAAAATCAGGACCAGATAGGCCTACTGCAATCGTTCCACTCCTTTGGTTTCGACCACCTCGCCATTGACACCCTGCGTTGTTTTCGGGAGAGTGAAGAAAGCCTGCCTACTTCCATGATGAATTACGAGTTGGGTTGGAGAACCGAGACCTGGGATCTGCCTGATAATAGGGCAGACACAGTCGGTACTGCCTTGTACCGCTCCTTACGTGCCATCTATCGCGAGCGAGATATGCAGGTCTTAGACTATACCATTCGTACTGCCCTGTATGACGAAATGGAACGACTTCGCTCTTTGGGATCGGAAAATCTCGTCGAAATACGGATGGTCTCCCAAAACCTGCTTTGTTTACGTGAAATTTTACAATGGCGGCGGCAATACGCAAGCAAGCTTCAGCAAGGCGATAATCCCGATACGAGCGAATGGCAGTCATTCCTCCAAATTGATGAGGATTTCGAGTGAGTAAAAGATGTCCTCCGCCACTATTCATGGCTAACGACCCGGATTTCAGCTTCCCTGATCTCGAAGCTATCATGGCAACTAGAATTTCTCTTATGCGTTCAGTCAGGCAGAGAGAAGAGCGTGAACGAATTGGAACTTTGGTCTCACCTTTGTTGAGGGGCCTTCTAGATATCGAACAAAAGTGCCTTCTCCGACTGTCTCGTGCAGCAAGAGCTTCGGATCAAACACAGATAGCCCTCAATTCTGTCGTTCGGGCACAGAAATTGGATGGCGCGCACATGTTGGAGGTGAATGAAGAATTTGCAAATGTCCTCTGGCTTCAGAAGGAAGAGAAGCCTGCGGTTCAGTTTCTTCAAAATGTTCTGAGGAACCGAGACTCGACGGAGACAGTGGAATCAAGGTCGCATTATGCCCTCTTGTCATCACGATTGGTAGGTTTCTGTTTCTCCAACCGGGATTGTACTGATGAAAGCAACAGGGCTCTTGGACTTCGGACGCATGCCTCGAAAAGCCATCCGATATATGGGACCATTATTTCTCCCGCTCGATAAGTTTGCTAAATTCTATAAAGGAAGGAGGGGCAGACGTGGAATTAACCAAGGCAACGGTATATCGCGAATGCGCCATGTTTGCAGAGCGACAGTACCACGCCGTTCTGAAATCACCAGACGCTCTTCGATGGAAGCTCTATGTCGATCGGAAAACAAATGAACTTGAAAGCCTGAATAAAGAAATTTCTAGGACTCAAATCTCGTCTGTGAAGGAAGACCTCAAATCTGAGCAGAAGAGGGCTCAAAGACTCCTTCAAACAGACAGCGAGCTCTTTAATAAACATAATGATCTCCGGGAAACCCTTCTCAAGCAGGCGGTGGACATGCACTCCCGTTGCTTGGCAACCTCCGATAAATTCAACGATGATTCTGCGATACGACTCTGTTCTCTCTGGTTTGCGAACTTCGACGATGAATCCATTCTGGAGACTGTTAGCAATGCATTGGATCGGACACCGTCTGGGAAACTTGTTTTCTTGGCAGTGAGTTTTATTCTCCCATCTCACTATATCACATATTTAGAGAGTTATCTAGCACCAAATTACGGCGCGAGTCTCAAGTCCAACAACTGGTAATTTGCCAGGATATCAAGAAATTCTCCAACGCTTGGTGGTCAGGATGTGCCAAGAACATCCCTTCCATACCCTATACCAACTCTGGTGCATATCTGACCATCAGCCAGAGGATAAAAGGCGGCATTCGGGACGTTTCTCTCAATCCACTCAGAGCGAACGTGGTTCTGCTGCAACCACTATTCTAGAACGTCTCCGCGACGACAACCTGACGGTGAAGAAGGTCAAAGACATTGAGTTACTTTGTAATGCCTGTCTGGAGTGGGCCAAGTACCCTATCTGCAAAAATGATAGTTATAGGAGAAAGCCTCCTCGCGGCTCTTCTGGTTTTTCAGTGCCTTCAGGATTGAAGATCTTGAAAATTAATGGGCAGGATCTGAAAGTTCCTGTGCTCACGGCCCGATTACCCCTAGACCCGACATTGAAATATGACAATTGCATTTGGATCGATCGGTATTCACGGACGTTCGAGACTGCAGGAGGTATTAATCTTCCGAAAGTCAGTGTTTGTCACGCTTCGAATGGACAGAATTACAAGCAACTGGTAAGTCCCTTGTGTTTTTTGACATGTTGTCAAAACCTCTGAAGTACCTCCCCTGAAGTTCAAGGGCGAAGGCAACGACGATTTACGTCAGGATGCAGTCATGGAACAGGTTTTCAACCTTGTCAATAACCTCCTCCGAAGCGATAGGGAGACGAAACGGCGGGATTTGCGAGTTCGAGGCTATGTTATTATACCACTCTCCAATCAAGCCGGACTCCTTGAATTTATTGGGAATACATCTCCACTTCGAGATTGGTTGAGCAGAGCACACATCAAGTACGGAGATGTCACTTGTTTCCCCTTATAGACATTACACTGACAACATTGAAGATATCACCCGAATGATATGAAGAGCGACGAAATATCACTAAAGATGAAATTGATACACAAGTCAGAACCGCCTGTGAAGCAGCGAGGGGCGTTCCTGAATTTCTGCAAGAAGTTTCATCCAGTCCTGCGGCATTATTTTACAGAACAGCATAAGGCGCCTATTCCATGGTTTACGACGCGGCTTGCATACACCCGAAGTGTCGCGACGACGTCCATTGTTGGTCATGTTCTTGGTCTCGGGGACCGTCACTCTGCAAATATTCTCATGGACCATAAAACAGGCGAAGTGGTACACATCGATCTGGGTATTGCATTTGATCAAGTAGGCAATTCGCTCGTGTTTTGTATTCGGCGAGTAACAAATGTGTTTTTCAGGGTAAACTGCTTGGTGTGCCGGAGACGGTTCCGTTCCGCATGACAGGTGACATAGTGGACGGGATGGGGACCTCGGGCACGGCTGGGGTCTTCCAACGCTGTGCGGAAGAAACACTGCGGGTGCTGCGAGATCAATCAGGGGTGATCATGACCGTTCTTGAAGTCTTTAAGCACGACCCTCTCCACTCGTGGACCGTGAGCGAGATCAAAATGAAGCAGCTTCAATCCGACATGGCGCCTCCGACGCCCGTTACCCCAGCAACGACGAACGAGGGTAATTTTAATACCTTTGCGGGAAAGCAGATGAATATCGGGATCGGGATTGACATGACGAGTGGTTCTGCAGATGAGGCAGCAGACCGGGCGCTTAGCTCTGTTGCGAGGAAGCTTGACAAGTCATTGAGTGTGCAGAGTACGGTGAATGAGTTGATAGCGGAAGCGACTGACCCTATGAATTTGGCGACATTGTTCGTTGGTAAGAGGACAGGTTTTTTTTGGGGGCGTTTATTTGATACTCATGGAATGGTTTGTTGCAGGCTGGTGTGCGTGGATGTAGATTGCTGTGCATAATTTATCTTATCTCAGTAGCACGAGAATATTGGGATTGTTGATTGTGAAACAGGACATATGAAAAGCCGTCTGCAGCCTCGTGGACTTCATCTCGAGCATGGTCAGGGGATCGAGTCACGTGGATGTCATTATCTTTCGGCAAATTTGAAGGTGGACTGTAAACTTGAAAGAGGTTCCTTTCCTCGTTGCCACCACCATCCCTCCCTCCCCCCCTCGCTGTCCCCAACAGCCCCCACCCCCGTCCGCCAGGGCACTCCCTGCAGACGAACAGTGGATACTGCTATCATATCCCTCTCAGAAGATCTCATATGTCGTACTCAGCCCACAGTGCCATAAATCAACGCCCGCTGGCCAAAGAGTCCCTCCGTCAATCAAAGACCATCGAGTACCACATCCCCGCCAGGGCCTCCGTCCAGGACTACCAGCCCCGCGCTCTCGACCACCCCGTAGAGCCAAAAACTTATATCCCGTCCAGGAAGGCTCCTGCCCCTCCCACGTCTTCTTTCAGGCCAAAGACTCCCACGGATTCTCACCTACCTCCCCCCTCCGCTTCTTCTCTTCCTACCTCTCCAAGAGGCCGCAACTCTCTCCAAAAGCCAAATCCCAGAGCCCGCAGAAACAGCCCTGCCTCTACTTCCACTCCTTCTCCTCGTATTGTCGAGCAGGATCCTTTTGCTCCCAACTCCTTCGATACTCCTCTCACCCAGCACCTTAAATCCCAGAGATCCAGCCCAATGCCTGCCCCTACTTCGCCGCCCCCGCGTCCTTCTCGTGCAAACACTGCCAACCTCGCAGATATCTTGCCTGGATCAGGTCCTCAACTCTTTGACGACCCTCCGTTTTACGCAGATCCTACAGAATCAATGCCTCCCACTCCCAATGAGTTCAATCCTGCTTCCTCAAATGCGAGCTCAAGAATCAGATCACGTAGTGGGACCGCCTCAAAGTCCAAAAAGGGTGTCCTTGGCCTCATGTCCGAAATGTTTAACCCAACGAAGCGCCCTGAGATCAGCACCCCATATGACCCTGTCCACCTCACCCACGTTGGCTTCAACTCATCCACCGGCGAATTCACGGGTCTCCCTAAAGAGTGGCAGCAACTCTTGCAAGAGAGCGGTATCTCTCGGTCGGAGCAGGAGAAAAACCCCCAGGCAGTCATGGAGATTGTCAAATTCTATCAAGAAGCCAACAGCGATCGTTGGGATAAGCTGGGTAACGTTGGAGGAATTCAGGACTATCCACCCAAGACAGAAGATAACTATCAAAATCCTGTGAGATTTTCAAATCTTTCTTGTTTTATTGTCATTAATCATTCATTTCAGCGCTCCCCGCCCCCCCCATCAGCTCCGCCCAGCAGAAAACAGAGCGTTGCAAACACTGCTCTAACCAATGGACCGTCAGCATATCGACCTGCGCCTACTCCTCCCACTCCTGCAACACCTGCTCTCGACAGATCAACATCCCAGCGTACACCTGTCAAGGTCACCAAACCTGCCGACCTCGGACGGGCAAACACGACACGGGAACGTGATCGGCGTTCACTTGAAAAAAAGCCTCCAATACAACCGAAGCCGACATCAGCGAAACCTTCACCTGTGTCATCGACTTCTGATCTGCCGCTTAAACAACATGGGGCAAACTCTGCAGCGAGAGAACGTGATCCGCGGGCGCAGCAGAACCAAGCTACTCCGAGTGCTGCGGCTTCAAGTTTAGCCAAAGTCTCTGGAGTGGCAACGCCTCGTCGGCGCGACAAGAAAGAGAAAGACAGAGTGAAGGAAGACGATGTCATCAAACGGTTGCAGCAAATTTGCACAGATGCGGATCCAACAAAGTTGTATCGAAACCTCGTCAAGATTGGTCAGGGGTGAGCTTTTATTCTATTGTTATCGATCATTCACGCCTTATTCTTCGCAGTGCATCTGGTGGTGTTTACACCGCGTATCAAGTCGGCACAAATCTATCTGTGGCCATCAAACAGATGGACCTCGAGAGACAGCCAAAGAAGGACCTGATCATCAACGAAATCCTCGTCATGCGCTCCTCGCGACATCCCAATATCGTCAATTACATCGACTCATTCTTGCACAAGAACGATCTTTGGGTTGTTATGGAATACATGGAAGGAGGCTCCCTCACGGACGTCGTCACAGCCAATCTGATGACAGAAGGTCAGATCGCTGCGGTATCGAGGGAGACTTGTCAAGGTCTGCAGCACTTGCACAAACACGGTGTCATCCATCGTGATATAAAAAGCGACAATGTCCTCCTCAGCATGCACGGAGATATCAAACTCAGTAAGTTTCGACAATTGTCCTTGTTCTTTTTCATGAGATCGTTTTGCTAATGATTCCTTTCTACAGCCGATTTTGGCTTTTGTGCGCAAATTTCCGATGCCCACGCCAAAAGAACAACAATGGTTGGCACTCCGTACTGGATGGCTCCAGAAGTCGTCACACGTAAGGAATACGGTCCGAAAGTCGATATTTGGAGTCTGGGCATCATGGCTATCGGTACGTAAACGACAAGAACCATTGTTTAATTATCCTTTTGAGTCTAACAATGTAACTTTGTAGAAATGATCGAAGGAGAACCTCCATACCTCAATCAAAATCCCCTCAAAGCCCTGTATCTCATCGCTACGAATGGCACGCCGACCATCGCTAATCCTGAGAACCTTTCGCCCGTCTTTAGTGGATACTTGGCAAAAACGTTGGAAGTAGATGCCGAAAAGCGGCCAAATGCCACTGAACTTCTGCAGGTTAGCTTTCCTTTTCATATCCAAGAAACTCTGAATTGACTCTTTCCTCAGCATCCTTTCTTCAAGCTTTCAGAACCGCTTCGTACCCTCACTCCGCTGATCAAAGCCGCCAGAGAAATTGCAAAGAACAAATAAATAACAAAAAGCAACGAAAAAAATATCACCGGTTTAGATGTCTATTTTTTTTTCCTATTTGCTCTCCGATATTCAAATCGACCCCGTTGTTCATGTGTCGGCATTTATATATAACATACACAACATTCTCTTCTTCACCTTTTTCAAGAAAACGTAATGACTTTATTTTGATGTTTGGTTGTTTCTTTTTTTGTTTCGTTGTTCTTTCGGAAATCTATATATTATATATCACTCCTGTATTCGCTTTCAAACCTTGTTCGAACCAAGATTCGTTTTTGTGACCAATTATTATATGTGGTTGCGCCCAATATTTTTATTACGGTGCAATTTGAACCTTTCCGAGTCGTGGACAACAGTTGGACAATCACTAATTCTAGGTCACCATGACATTTATAGATGTGGATACTCGAATTTCCGATCCCTTGTTTGATATTAGTTCGACCTTTGACTAGTAAAGTTCCGATATCTAAGGACAGCCATTTCTATGCCTGACAACCGTGATCTGCATATGGAAAATTTCTATTAATCAATGAATCAATGGGACACATTGGTTTTGAATGATACAGAGACAACCGTTCAGCTCCTTTGGCAAAAAATTTGCAATGCAATAAATATACCCTGATATATACAATCATATCAAAGAAACTTTCATATGTACAGCGATTGTTGAGATAACAAGTATTTGAGGCAGGACGATGTAAGCCTGTGCTAATTAGAGGAACAAACCTTCAACTTTGGTGCATACTATGAAATGACGCAGTCTTTATCATCGGTATCAAAACCTGGAGGGAGGTCTCCCATGATTTCAGACGGAGGGGATCCAAATGTTTGCATCTATAAAAGGGACATTTTTACTCGTTTTGAGTGAAAGGAAAAGCCAGGGTATGCTTACCTCGCCCATAAATTCCATGATTTCTCTCGAGTACTCCAGATGATCATCACGGTAATCTGCCCTGTTAAACACTTCCAGGAGCTTGGAAACGCAGGCTTGTTGCTTTACATAACGTTGCCTATCGTCTTCTGAAAGTGGTGCGGGAGGTTTTTCGAGGTATGCAGGGAACTAGAGTTAACTTGAATGGATCATGAAGGTGTCGAAGAAAGGAAAACATACTTTGGCGGATAGCTCCTTCAGGGGTTCTTGAAGTACATCCTTACTCAGGAGCTGACCCATCATGAGTTCGAGAAAGCCTTCTAATTCCTTGTCAGTATCTCCGTCGCCAAGTGAGTTGAGTAGTGTTTCAAGCGATTCGGGCCCAAGTTCAGCTCCTGTACCCGATGTGCCCTGAAATTGCAAAAATAAGAAATGCGACGAGGGGAACGAAAGGGGAACATACTTGCAACTTGGATTCACTTTCCTTCAAGTTGTTCATCGCATTTTTGAGTCTGGCCTTGAAATCTACACCCGTATTCTCGTGATCTGAATGCCTCTGTCCTCCAGAGCCAGAATCAGAATCTAGTAACATCGCCTCCCACGCAGCCCTGAGAACCTTTTGTTTCTCCTCATCTGGCTTCCCGTCTTCTCCAATCAATGAATTTCCCTTGAGGTCTTTCATTAAATTCTCCATCCCCTTTGCTAGTTCCCTAGTAAACTCTTCACTCAAATCGTCTTCATTTGCCTCCGCCGTCAGATCAAGTTTCGATCCAGAAGAACCGGGTAGAGATGGTGGGGGTGCACCAACGCGAGTGTTTTGTCGTGGTCTGCCTTCACCAGGTAGTCCCAGAGTAGACGTCGGGGGAGGAGCAATTATCGGATTCGGGCTGAATTGGTCCAAGACGTCTGTGTGGGGTTATAGATCATAAATGGGATGACAAAATATGAGAGATTTTTACCGTCGAGATCGTCAATGTCATCGTCGACGTTGATTCTAGGGCGGTTCGGATTGGTAGTCATAAGTACAAAGCACTTTCGACCGATCAAAATCGTGACGAACGACGGCGATGTGACGTGATCAATCATGGATGTCATGCATGTGATAATTCAAGGTCGGCAAGCAGATTCCAAGTTATAAAATATAGACACCAAGAGAAACAACGAATTTCACATCAAGGAGTGAACAGCTTCAAAAAAAAATAATAGGGTTCGAATTCCGAATCCAGAGTTCTTCTTCGGGTCTCTCTTCCTCCAGTACTTATTTCCAACCCGTCCCATTCGACGTCAACAACAATCTCTTTTAAAAGTTTCACGTCATCATACTCGACGCCATAGCACTCTTGAATCGTCAATTTCGTCAATTCAGCCCTGCGCTCGTAACGCTCCATAAGGCAGTCACATAAATAGTCAATCGGGCATACCCCATCTGGCCCACAAGAGGTCGCCGTGATGCAGAGCGTTCGAAGTTTCGGAAACGATACCGAATAGTATGCAGAACTTTGGCTGTGATAATCCTGAGGCTTGTCCACCAAGGCTGTCATAAAGCCGAAAGTGCAGTTACCGATAAGGTTCACATTCTGAAGGCAGGAAAGGTTCCGCAGAGACTTTTTCGCTAAGATGTTCGCGTCATCTAGCTCCAGGGTCAAACTCTTGATGCTGAGCAGAGGAAGAGCAGGAAATATTTCGCCCAGCATTTCCTGAGCAGACTGCCGTGTTCTGAGTTCGATCGCCAGGTAAAGATTCCAATTTTGAGGCCGAATGCCGCTCCAGTGGGTGCAACATTCCCAAGCCGACAAGCGAAGATGAGAATCTGTAGCAACGAGGTGGACATCTTCGTACGATACATCATGATTCGCACTCTTCGACATAGCGGAGAAAAATAACGAGAGTGACGATGCAAGTTCGATGAGTGCTTCTTGATCGTTTTGCGCTGAATCCCTATTCCTACATTTGATTTCGAGGGTTGCTGTCGATGGTACGGCAATACAGGACAAAATGTTTGAGACTTCCTTCGGGTTCCTCGTCGAAGAAAGGCGCAAAATACCAAGTCTTGGAAGGTTGACACTGGCAGTCGATCCCATGGCCTCAAAAGCTGAAGGAAGTGAATCTTCTATGTCAATGGTTTGAAGATGGGGATTTGCTTGGAGGGTTTTAATGAAATCGTCGAGACGTGGTCGACTGTGAATATTATGAATCTTCAAGTTGGTCAAGCAGGAGAGCGGCAAGGAGTACCATGCACCCTCATAACCCTTAACTGAAAGAGATCGGAGTTGGTGTGCCTGCATGGCGGCAGTCGGAAACGTGGGATTATCCTGTTGTGTCGACTGGCATATCTGCAATGAATGCAACGACAGAGACGATGGTTGCAGGTCTCCCAAAAGCACTAGCGATGTGGATTTCGAGACGTCGGTCAACTCGAGTTCCCGGATGCGCGCGGCATGGTTACAAAGAACATCCTTCCAAAACAATACGCGAGGAGAAGAGGAATCCGAGTAAGAAAGTGTCAACTGAATGCCGAGACCAACTGGCTTCGAACGCTCTAACATTTCTCTGGCCCACGGAATGCTGGAAGGCAGGTCTCGCCAAAGGGTAGGTGAGTTTAGGGCCACGGACCTCCATGTTCGAGAGACATGAGTAAAATAATACCGATATAAAGGTTTAAAAAACTTCATTTGCACAACATAATGATCAAGATCTCAGGGGGTAACTGAGATATGAACGCAAGTTCATTCCTCTGAGATTCGAATTGCCTTGTGAACTCGTCTGGTATTGCTATTTTTTCGTCAATAAGTCGACGGGATTCCTGAGCGAGAATTTCCTTCGCACTGGGAATGTCATTCACAGTGCTATTGTGACTAAGGTTTGTGCTTGACATTGCAATTCGTTCGTGGGGGACTTGAGCTCCTGAATTAGCGGTGCGCAACGACCCTGAATAAGAGAATCGAGAGGACACCTCTAAAAGCTGTCCGAAGAGGTGAATCAGGATTCAGATGGCTTATATAAGGTCATGAAACCCAAAAAAGATGGATGCATTACCTAATCAGCCCATTGCTACTACAGCACGAGTGAACTCCAGAAATGCAATCCGCAGATTTGTACCATTTAAAACAGCAATTCGTCCTTGGTATGACTTTCTGCTGACTTGATTTTCTGCACGTTCTAACCTTAATCTGAAGGCGCTTATCAGTCTCTTGCTCAACAAACCTTACCCGACAGAGCTCATGAAGACTTCATCCCTGTTCTACTGTACAAAACACGTTCATTGATTGCCCTCAATGACGCTCAATCAGCTCTAAAACTTGTCCCAGAAGATATAGAAAATGCAGCAGTCAAGGCGGTCGCGTCTTTGGCTCGTTACGTCGATGCTTCCGAGGAGTCCAAGGCAGAGGCAGCACTTGAAGAATTGCGGGATTTAGCCATTGAGATTGAAGAGGAAGGGATTAGTGATGGGGACAAAGCTCTTGTCAGAGTTATAGCTGGTACGGCTTTTGCCCGTGCTGGTGAAGTAGAGGAAGCATTGGAAACGCTTGGTACGGAAACCGAGAATCTTGAATCGTAAGCACCTCTCCGTATTCCTTCCGTGGTGTTCTTCTCATGCTCTGCAATGCAGCGTGGCGCTGATCGTTCAAATATACCTTTCAATCAATCGACCTGACCTCGCCAAAAAGCAGTTCGAACGTTCGAAGCGTTGGGCTGAGGACGATCTGTTGCTACAGTCCATAGAAGCTATGATTGGCTTGGTGACTGGCAAGGATAACTATTCCAATTCGCTTTCCTTTTATACAGAACAACTGGGAAACCCTTCATTATCCTCACCTCGCCTGCTTACTTCCAGAGGGGTGACGCGAATTTTGCGGGGGGAAATTCAAGAGGCCAAATCAGACCTGGAAGAGTCTCTCACACAGCAAAAGGGTGATGCAGAGACGGAAGCTGCATACGTAGTTTCCACATGTTTAGGAGCTCTGAAGAAAACCGAAGCCGAAGAAGTCTGGTTGTATGTTCCCAAACACTTCTTTGCTTCTCTTCGATGGCTAAATTGTTCGTCAGGAAATTTGTATCCGAACAGTCGACGCATCCATTGGTATCGGACTTATCTGAGAAGTCGGCATTGTTTGACCAATTTGCATCGGCGTTTGTTGTTCCTCCACTAGCTGTGTAAAGTCGTCAATACTATAATCATCCACGTCGCACAACCCAATACATATTATATCTTGGTCCTAATCCCTTTAAATCTATTATGGTATCCCATACTACCACTTAATGAATCATCGGACAAGGAGAAGTAATTCCGATGTTAGGTAACCCCCCAGTCGAGCTCGGCTAAGTATCCAGCTGTGGTCGATTAACAGTTGACTACCGTAGTGACATCAAAACCAACTGTGGAAGGAGCATATGTTATAGGTTGCTCTATTACTTAAATTCCAACTCAGGCGTTGGACTGTTGGATGCACCGAACTGCAACGCCATTTTGTACGGATACATACAGTGGAACATCGATATCCACCACTAGCTTGAGAGCTCACCAATTGCTTGTCGTTGTCGGCTGTATCTCTAGCGGTTTTCCAAGCGGGTGGAGATATCACGGCAGCAATACACCGAGTGCTAGCACCTGCAAGGTTCATCTAAGCCAAGAATCGGAGGGTGACCGATGTCTCCTCACTGAACATAACTTTAGCACGCCTTACATTACGTGCGCCGCATCACGTATTCCGTCCGAGCCCTTCTATGACGTCCATGACAGAAACCATGTCGGCTGTCACGTAACCAGCGTAAGCCAGGAATTTGTATATGCACTCGTTGATGAAGAGGAATGGAAACACCTCAACCAGTCGTACTTAATAGTCCACACAAGTCACCCATGTCGGGCAGCCGGTGAAACAATGCTTGGGAAATTTGAAAACGGGATTCGAACGGGAGACGTCGAATGTGATCATTGATCAATTATTGAATTAATTCAACACGTGACCCCCGACCTATCAGAAGGTGAGAATTAGGTTCTTATTCGCTTTTGAACCGCACTACATTCATTCCTGCTGTCGAAGCCTGACTATAAGTATAATGGTTTCGTGGTCCCCCAAACACGTGGCCCTTGCTGTCCTGAACTCCGTTGAAACATGTCGCAAAAGCGCGCATCTGCCTTTTTTAAATCCATGAAGCGGTCGGGGAGTGCCGTAAATGGAACCAACGTAGGTGACTTGGCGACTTTCCAGTCAGACCTGTATTGACACCAACTGCAGGTCCAATCCGCAGATGCTCAACCGGTTGATGAGAAGGAGCAGTCAGTTAACGATGCCAACGCTCCACAGGCCTTGAAGGAGTTCCGAGAGAGTGTTTGTCGGATTCCCTTGGTGTTGCTACGCTATTCTCATTGCAATCTAGATCAAAAGGGGGCTCCCGATTTCACTGAGCACCAGCACTTTGGTCAGTATAAGTTTCTTGATTTCTGCACTCAAATTTGAAGTCGTTTATTGTAGTCTGCTGTTGTGGACCTCATTAGGCATAAGGAATCGATCGATGATCGAAAATTACTTGTAAGATAAAACAGTTTTGTGTCATTTCCGTCCTTGAAGTCTGTGTTCTAGCTCGAGCATGCCCTAGTTTTCGTTTCGAGACTAGATGATGGTCCACTCCATCAGAATCTGAAGAATAAGATCGTCATGCTTTGTATGTTAGATTTGTTTTCCTCGTTCCGATGACACTAACCGGGTCTTCCAGTGTATAATGACCTTTGTCATCCTCCTGCTACTATCATCAGCAACAAACACTCTCGGCGCACGGCAGATGGCTCGTACAATAATATTGACATCCCAGATCTGGGAAAGGTGAACTTTGTTTGCCATGTGTCGAACAAGATTTGACTTGACTATCTTTTCATCCAGGCTGGTACCCCGTATTCTCGATCAGTGCAGCAGAGCCATGCGATCCCTCATAATGAACTGCCGGATCCCGGCTTAGTGTTCGACACGTAAGCTGCATACTCCACATGATGATCCTCCTTCTGACAGTTTTGTTATAGTCTCATGAGGCGAAAAGGGGCAAGTTCTACATCTGTATTCCTTATGGTTTCATTGTTTATCTTTTCACAGTTCGTCAGTCATCCAGGTGGCCTGTCGTCGCTCATGTTCTCCTTTGCAACACTGGTTATCCATAGGTATGTCCTCTGGTAGCCTGTAATCAAGCTCTGATCAAATCATTTACCAGTGTTTTCCGCACCTGCCACCGTGATCCTACGATTAATGAAACATCTTCATATGTCGACTTGGCTCCGCTGTATGGTAACAATCAGCAGGATCAGGATAAGATTAGGATTCGAAAAGGAAGAGGATTGATTGCTCCAGATACATTCTGTGAAGACAGACTTCTCTTACTACCGCCTTCCGTTTGCACTTTGCTTGTCCTGTTCAATCGTAATCACAACGTCAGCATCCTTCCCATTGTATCCTGCGCTTTCAACAACTTAAATTTTTCCCAACAGTATATCGCTGGAAAGCTTTTCGAGATCAATGAAAGGGGCACTTACGTTGACCCGGCCACGCTTTCAAGTGATGATCCAGTTTCGAAAGCGAAACTTATTGCACAAGATGAGGATATTTTCCAGACCGCCAGGCTTATCAACTGCGGATGGTTCGCCATGGGTACGAGACTTTACATGTATTATTATTATTCTTGACACTCTGTCGCAGTTGTTTTCTCGGATTATTTCTCCTCAATCCTGGGATTGGTTAGGGATGGTAACAGTTGGAGTCTGACTCCATTCGATGTTTGTGCCCCATCGATATTTAGACCCTGTCTAACATCTTTCTAGGAAGTGCGCATGGACGATCATTCGCTTTTCGAGCGTGGAAAAGGAAATTCGTGCAGTGTTGAAGTACGCGAAGTCCTGACAAGTTAGTACTTCATCTAACAGTTTATGTAGTTCAATTGTCTCTACCGCTGGCACTCCACCACAAGTCAGGAAGACGATCAATGGACTCAGGGCGTCTTCAGAAACCTCTTTGGAAATAAACCCTTCGACAAATTGGAAGTTGAGGATTTCAAAGATGCAGCTATACAGACAGCGAAAACTCGATCAGACAATTCCAAATGGACTTTTGGCAAGCAAGTAACCCTGAGCCTTAGACAACAATTGATACTAATTTTATGCCTCAGTATCGAGCGCAAGGTAGATGGTCGTTTTCGAGATGAAGATTTAGCAAACTTCTTGCATAATGCGTATGTCCCATCTCAATTATTGCTTTCTTCTCTCAAGTTTATCGCAGGACGGAACATCCTGCTGGAGCCTTCCGCGCTCGGGGGGTACCAGGTCAGCCTTCCCTTTGGCCCAACGATAATTTACAGGCTGATGTTACTCGCAGAGGTTATGAGGCTGAATGAGATGATGGGTATTCAGCAGAGCAGGACTTGGGGCGTCTGCTCTATGAACGACTTCCGTAAAGTAAGTGAACAAAACGAATGGTTCTCTAATTTGGGCTGAATCCTTCCTGACAGTACTTGGGATTGAAGCGTATGTCCCTTCAACTGCTGACGTGAAATTTGACCCTGATTTGTCCATAGCTTTCAAAACTTTCTTGGAATGGAACTCTGATCCTGAGATTGCAGTAGCCGCTGAACGGCTGTATGGAGATATTGAGCACTTGGAGCTCTATGTTGGCTTGCAAGCGGAGGAAGCGAAACCTTTGGTTGACGGCGCAGGTCTTTGTCCTGGTGAGCCCCACTTGTCTCCGAGGCTGGCAGGAGACTCACTTTTACTTCCAGGATATACCGTTAGCAGAGCCATTCTAAGTGATGCCATTGCTCTCACTCGCGGAGACAGATACTACACCCATGACTTCACTCCTTATAACTTGACTTCATGGGGATTTACGGACTGTCAGCGAGATCCTAACGCTTTTGGATTTGGAAGTACTCTTGGAAGGCTCCTTCTCCGTACTCTTCCCAATCATTTCACCGAGAATAGCATCTACACCTTCTTCCCCTTGATGACTCCACCGTCCATGAAGACCATATTAACGAAATTGGACGTCTTAGATCAATATGATCTTTCACGTCCCAAGCCCAGGTCTCCAGTTACTTGCATAGAAGGGTATTCTGGTGTTACCGCCATTCTCAATGACAAGGAGAACTTTGCTGCACCTTACGCTGCAAGAGCTGCGAGGATAATTAAGGGATCTGGGTAAGACAACTTTGTTTTTATCTTCATTTTCTAATCATGACTACATCAGCTTTTATCCCATCGAGGGTGAAAAAGAGCGATCGGGTGTAGTAACAGCCCTTTCGTCTCCTGACTCGATCAAGGGAATCGGAGAATATTTCTACGAACATACCAAGGAACTAATCGATGCCAACTGCTATTCTTTCGTCGGCGGTCATACCTCTGGTGTGGATTTGACACGTTGTGTGTTTAAAGCCCTTCCAGTCTCGTGGGCAGCAACTGAACTCGTATGTTTAAACTAGTACATTTGAGTGAATCTGACTGTTTTCAAGGCTGGAATCAGACTGAAGTCCAAAAGCGACAGTGATGACTACACTGCTCTGAGTTTGTACGACGCTCTTGGTGATATCTATGAGTAAGACTTCCACTAGCTGTTTATTTGATGACCGCTGAAAGCTAATGATACTAGATTTATCTTCCTCAACATCGAGGCGTCGAAGGTCAAAGTCCTTGAAGCAAAGACCAAGAAACATGTAAACACCTTAATTCATTTGATCAAGGATGGTCTTAATGGTGAAATTGGATCAATGGTAGGGAGGCTCTCGTCTTGTTCTAAGCAATCTTGATCTGACTGGTGCTATTATTAGCCTTCTCTTTCACGGATGATCACCTCGATATCTTCGAAGTCGAAAAAGACGGAACACCATGATATTGTGAAACGCCTTTATGACTTGAGCCACTCCAAGGATCAGGTCGCAAACACCGTTCTCGCTTTGATGGTTTCCACAGTTGAACTCGCTATTGGTACGACATTACATGTCCCTCAGGAAACACTGTTGACTGGAAGCATCCCATAGTTATCACAAATGTCGTTGATTATTTCCTTGGCGGCGAGCATGCGACAAAGATTGCATCCCTTGCCAAGAGTAAAGATGGAAAAGCTCTGGAGGGTTATGTCCATGAGGCTCTCCGTAAGTCCCTGATGCGAAGGCAGTCAAGCTAATTCAAGCTAATCGATTCTCTCAGGACTTGACCCTAGTTTCAGGGGTGTAATCCGTAAGTCTCCTTGTCTTGCATTGGAAAGATGACCGTACCCATTGATGGTGTCACTCAGGTGTCGCTTCCAAAGATTACAAAGTAAACGGTCAAGAATTCAAAAAAGCCGACCGGGTGTTAGTGGATGTCCGATCCGCTAATCTCGATGTAAGAGTATAGGCCTATAGGATTCAAAATCATATCTGAAGGTTGATGCTTTGTATAGGAAAAAGTCTTTGCAGATGCTGGCAGCTTCAATGCACAGCGACCTACTAAGGACCGTATCTATCCTGATGGCGTGTTCAGGTAGAGTCCTTGCTTTTTCTCTGTTCTCAGTTGATTGTACCCCTTCCACTTGTACCAGTTATCTCGGTGAACCTCTCACTATCAAGGTTATTAAATAACAAAACTTAGATTTCTTTGACTTTACTAATTGTCATGTCGTAGGCTACCACTGAAGTCTTGCGTGCGGTCTTCGAGCGCGATGACGTCCGTCGTGCCCCAGGCCATTCAGGTCGCCTCAATAGGTAATTTTCACTCATAAATGGTGACATACTGTCTCATCTTGGATTTGCAGGTTTAAGCACACAGACCGCCCTGAGCTAAATTACGCTTGTCTCAGCAAAACTCAGTCCTTAACTCCTTGGCCTTCGTCCATGTCTATCTTGGTATGTTGTGACGTTTACCATTGCTGATCCCTGATAACCTGCAACCCATCCAGTTCTCCACAGGTCGGTAGTGTCCGTTACGTACTTATGATAAAGGTCTCTCTGTCCGCCGTTTATGAACTGCATATCTGTATGAATCTGTATGAATCTGTATTGACCCGTTTTTTGTCTACGAAATTAAG
>Ga0307507_10003507_pt1 | contig 30159 bp, 30 predicted proteins | sample 7_EM_MG_FD_207223 | JGI IMG/M metagenome (GOLD analysis project Ga0307507, IMG submission 207223) | Populus trichocarpa ectomycorrhiza microbial communities from riparian zone in the Pacific Northwest, United States - 7_EM | ecosystem: Host-associated > Plants > Roots > Unclassified | place... | reverse complement strand
CTCCTTCAATCCTGATTTCAGGTGTCTGCCAAGCACAGAATTTTTCCACTGATGCAAACTGTCTCCCAACTACCCCACATGATCTTGCTGATCTTTTTTTCCGCCCTTTATGACCATGCGCGAGTAGGGATATTCGACCCATCCATCTCAGGTACGATACAACTCTAGTACTCCGAGGGGGGGGGCCGTTAAAAGCCGGAAAAACATAACCCTTGTCGCTAAAGAGAACGGTACTTGTACGTATGGGGTCAGCAGAAATAGTTTTCCGGCTTCTAAGGACCCCAAGCACTCCGAGGGGAAAAAGGCACCGGAAAACAGGAGAGGTATATTAAATTTTTGTATTGACGCTCGATATTATACACACTGATTTTTTTTTACCATACGAGCATACCACCGGTATAATATACTCGTCCCAGGAGAGGGTTAAAGGCATAACTTATTCGAGGGCAAAGATATGCATGGATGATTGGCCATATATTTTCCCTAATCCCTGTGTTCGAGTTCTCGAGCACATCTTGTTGGGATAAGTAGACTACAGTGTAAGTTACAGTATATCCTACCCATCCATATCGCTCGCCCCTCTGTCTATTCAACCTCCATTCTGCACTAGCAACCTCAGCCACGAAAATATCATAATTCCAGAAGTTCCGGCCCTCCTAAGTTAACTTGCTTCTACTGTACTATGCGAGTACCGATACGGCGACTATCCATCCCGCAAGCTTCTATTACACAAAGGGGGGGGTGCCGGGATGATAAGACGGATTCGGTGGTGGCCAGGATTGCGGGAGTTTATAGTATTGCGTTGGATAAGCTTTGTTAAGGTTTGTGGATTAGAACGGTGGCGGATTAAGTATTCATATCTTTGTATATACATTTATGTATTGTACAGTTTCGGTCAGGTAGGGTGCTAACCGGCAGCACGAAGAAAAGATGTAAAAGGACAGAACAAAACCAAGAGATTATCCCGAGTGAAGAGTATTGACATGAAAGAGAATGAAAAAATAAAAAATAAAAATAAGAGCGAGAGCAAGAATGTGAGGCGTCCTTTAAGTAAGCATCACAGCTATTTTATGTGAGAGGCCGATATTAATATCTCCCAAGCACAAATCCAAAAACCCAACTAGCCCCCCTCCAACCTCCCAGAAATCCGCCTACGATCCCAGGCCCAGGGCAAACGCCCAGCAATCCCCACCCAATCCCGAACACCGCCGACCCGGCAATCAACTTGAAGTCAATTTCCTTCTTTGTGGGCGTCTTCCACCCCCCCCTGGGTGCGGCATCAGCCCTTCCAACAACCCTCCTCCAGATCAGGAAATTCGGGAGCAATGCAAATATAGGAATCATGAGGAAGGACGGGTCCCAGCGCTTCCCTCCGTCCGTAATCATGGAGTAGAATCCCAAAGGCTTCGTCGGGTTTGTCATACCGGCAATCATCAAACCGAGGCTGAAGAGCGCGCCGGACCACAGAGAAGCGATTATTTCCGCTGTGCGTTGCGGGAGTTTGCGGAGGAGGGGGAGGGAGGTGCGTGTTATCGCCGTGGCAGTCGCAGTGATGGCAATTAGTTGCTTGACGCGGGCAGGGGTAGGGTAGGTTGGGGTGTAGCATGGTGTGCTTCCGCATGGAGACTCGGTGTATTCTCCCACGACGGTGGCGGCGACGAGACATGTTGCTGAGAAGGTTATGGCCGCAACGACGGAGCGGAGGCGGCCAAGTGGGATACCACAGAGCATGTGCCCGGATGTGCAACCGTTAGAGTACTTGGGAGGTGCGTTAGCAATGACGTTCCAGAATTGAGCAAGTGACACAGCGTACAACATGAAAGAAACCCACGAACAAACAAAGATGACAAATTAAAAAAAGTCCAAACAAATGAGAACAAACAAACCTTTGTCCCAATTCCAACAAGCAGTCCACAAATTACCCAAGTCCACCCCCCAAATATCTCTGGCGCTCCAGCATACGATGGCTTCCACCACGTATCGAAATACCAAGTCCCCAGAGCACTAATCCCCATACCCGCTAGCAAGGGTATATTATGTCCGTCTGGTTTCCAGAATGCGCTCCCCAGAACCCCGCTAGCACCCAGCACCCGGCCATTCCCCAAAAGCAGATGCGTGGTACTAAGGTGGAGCAAGAACGCACCAAATGACGATTCGACAGGAGTAAACATTCCAGCAGGAAAGGTTGTTCAGCCTGGATGGGGTTTATTATTTAAGACAAAAATTGTCCTTTTTTGTCGAGAATGGACTCTCGAATGAATGACGAAAGGTCCTTCGGATCCGACCTCGCTCACCACTTTGCGTAAAAAAGCAACCTCTTTTGGAAAAGATCCCAAAGAAAAGAAGAGAAGAAAAGGAAGGTTCTATTGCGCCCGCACTTTTTGTGAGACAAAATACCACACAGTGTTTATACAGGACGAGGTTTCTGATCCCTTTTTGTATGTCTTCGAGAGAACGGTTAGGCTCGCGGAGATCTTCCCTTCTCTTTTTTTTTTTTGTTTATCCCTCTTACCACCGTACTCGACCATCCCGTTCTCCTTATTCGGCGAGCATTTAATAATAACGCAAGCCGGATCAGCGAGTTATAGAACCAGGACATTCCCCGCGATCCAAAGCATTAGTTAAATAGTAATTGGATCGTATGGTATTCTAGCTCTTCCTGCCAAGCAAGATACCGCAAAGTCATATGGGAAGTGCATACGATATCATCATATCACATCATATCGCATTGAATTCCTGAGGATACCGGTAGCCTAACTCATATCGTACATATGTACGCACACATTCAGTGGAAAGAACCAAGTCGCCGAACAAGAAGAAAAAAAAGGAAAAAACTGACTCGAACTCCCGGACGCTGCGAGACAAGCCAGAGGTACTAGTACAGTCCGTATCTCATGCCCTAGGTGTGGGCCGGAGAGTGTGAACCAGTTATGTTATGAGCTTCCGGAGTTCTCGGCATGGGTTCAAGCCATGTAGGTAATTAGCGCGTGGGGACCCGCTTCTGTCAAGCACGTTCTCAACGGCGGAACATTTTTTGATTGGGGGATCACAATAGGAGGCTTGGTTGCCATGCTTTCGCTGAGCATTGACCGATGTCGGCGAGGCCGGGGTTTGGTCGCCGAATGGTTTTTGCGTAACGACGGAATGTTGGTTATGGATGGATGGAGGGATCGGGAGAGCAAGGAAGGAAGGATGGGCGGATTGAGAAGGGGGAGCTGGAAATTAGGATATGACAGTAAAGTTAAGGTATTTGTACTCGGAGATACTCCCCATGCGGTAAGGAGGCTGAATGACAAACATCGAGATCGCTGCGATGACAATGACATTGTATCTCGTGTGCGGCAGGTACGGCCCCGTGGCGGGAGCTGTCCTCCGTAACACCGACAACAAATTCTGTCACTGCGGCTTCATTCTTGTACCATACTGTACTCGAGTACATAACCTATTGCTGGTATTTGCTAAATGCTATTTACCCTGATCTACCCGCCGTCTCTAGCCAGCTTACAGTACTAGTATATCTCCTTGATGAAGTATTTCTACTCAATATCCATCTTGATGTATTGAAACATTTCGTCCCACTCGCGCTATTTACGGTCAGCATCATACGGTATACTTCGGCATTCATAGGTGCGATGGTGATGGCAACAACTCACCCAATCAATGGGCGCATCCTCAATATCTATTCCTTCAAACATATAACTTTCTCCTGTTAATAACGATGCACTCGGTCCCTGTCTCTGCGCCATTCCCCTATCCTGCATCGCTCTCCTTCTCCTAGCGAGTGCCTTGTCCTTGAGTTTGGCTAATGGTTTCCACACTCCCTCCCCCATGAGGGGGTGCTCCTGAATCCATTGTTCGGGTTCGGTATCCAGGAGCGAGTCTATCGCCGCCCATGCCCTCTCCACCATATCATCCGTGCCAAATGGTGGCCTTACAGCAAGCTCGGATAACACAAAACTAGCTGCATGTGCCTGGTTGTGTTTTTGGAAGAGCCAATTCCATTGCTGGTACCGCGCGGCGTTAGGATCCCTTACCAGGAATGCCGAGCACTCTAAGGCTTCCACTGCCGTGCGGAATAGTCTTCTGGGATCAGTATTGTCTCACGCATGACTTAGGGAACAAGCATACTTGTCTTTTTTCTCTTCACTTAACAGCGAACCATCTTTAAAGTGCCTCAGTGGGTGATACAAGGACAGCAAAGCCCTCCCTACCATCAGCCGTATAACCATATCTGTTATCCCCTGGATGGGAACGGTGGGGTCCAGCCCTGCCTGATACTCGACTGCTAACTTCAAGGCTAACCCATCCAACATCTTTTCTTTCTCTTCTAGGGTGAGTTGCTCGACTCCTTTGACTTTGACGGCTCCGGGTGTAGATCTAACCACTATCCTAAAACAATCCAGGACTTCGAAGCGTATTAGGGAGAAGGTCATCTCGGTAAAGCCCTTTCTCGGGATTATCGGATAAGCGGAATTAGGGAGAATGTCGGTATCTTCTATGTTGAGTGGTAACTTGGTGTCATAGCTCTGGGTGGATATACCCGGGTCGGAGCCATGCTCTTCTGCTGTACGCAGGTCGAGTAAACATATTTCGTACCAAAGCCTCCTCCGGATTTCAGTTTCCAAGGGATTTATGCCGAATATTGGCCCGTCTCTATGAAGACCCATGCTTTGTGCTATTCGAATTGCTACACCGACGAGCACCCACGGGGTTCGAGTGTCATCTGCAGCTCGGGAGCTGGCCTTTGATCATCAGTTTCGATTCACTCTGGGAAACGGGGTTAAGAGCTTACGATGAACAGTACAAGGGCTTGTAATGTCGTCAATTCTTCACTTTGGAGAAATCCAGCATTAGCCAGGGCATGTTCTACAGCTACCCGATATCTGTTCAGCAAGCTTGGTTTTTCTATGCCAAACATTTGCGGCACTTTATCCGAATGAAGGCTATTAACCGCGGCATAATATACTGAAAAAACAAGAGCTTCAAACCCTCTGTCGGCATGCAGAGCTGCTGATTCGGGGCCATGTTCTTGTAGCTTCACCAACTTTGACTCAAAGGTGGGCTTATGTAGAATCCGTACTACTGGGTCGACGGAGACGAGATATATACCGTATAGTTGGGCAGATTCTATGGCCGTAGGATAGAACACCGACAGGTCCTCGGTAGCGGACCTGAAGAGGAAGGATGAGGGCAGATTGAAGTCTGCACCTGGTGATATTGGAGAGGTGACGGCTGATGAAGGCGGCTCGTCAAGGAGGGATTTGAGGTCGGCCACCTAGTCATAACGTTAGAGCTGTAGTCGTTGATATATGCTCGCTCTTTGCCCAAACTAGCCGAAACATGACTTGACACCTTTGCCACCCATTTGTTTCGTGAGATAGCGAACCAAGCTAGTGAAGGGTCAACTGTGTAAGGACACCCTCAGCCCATAACCACTTAGTTCTCCCAATCTCCGCAACTGCCCTCATAGATCACACCGAACATAAACGAGGCAAAGATAGTGAATAGGAAAAAAAGAAAAAGAAAAAGAAGAAAAAACGACACCCACCTCCTCACTCAAACTCGCCCAAAACTTCGGGCCAATATACCTCGACTTGCCCTCCGAAACCAACAACCTCCCCAACCCGGCCTCCAATTCCAATCCCTTCTCCGTGTCCCCACTCCCGTGCGCCTCCGGACTCCCACCACCGGTATCACTCTCACTCCCAGCGCCACCCAAGCCCCCCACAGCAGCACCGCTACCCACGCCAGACAACTCCCCGATAACGGCCTCGAGTTTGACGAGCCGCTGCATGAGTACCACATCTCGTCGCGGCCGCGGCGCCGCACGTCGTGCCACGGTTGGGTACTCGCAGGATAGACGGTTCTTGGCGCAAGCATGGCAGGAAGGCTTCACCTTATCGCAGCGGATCTTGCGCGCGCGGCAGGAGGTACAACTCCGGAGGGAACTCTTTGGATCGTCGTTCATTGTGCTTCTCTCTACGTATGTATGGGCATGTGTAGGTGTGGGTGTGGGTGTGTGTGGGAGTGAAGGATGTAAGGTTTGAGTATTTGAGAAATGTGAACCGGTGGGACGGTAAGGTGGTTCCATTAAATTAGTAGTGTAAGATGCCAAGCGTGGATTACAGTATGATGCCGGTACGAGATGAAGTACTGTGCAGTACTGTATTAGTCCTATAATATGAGCGCAACCCCGCACAATCGCATCCACAACGACAAGAACCTGAACACCCTGCTAACTGAGCCTTCAAGAACACCTGAAATCAGCCGCCAAAAATAATGCGAGAGTAAAAGGAATCTACACCAACAAGGATAAGTGGTCTATTCAGTTAAATGTGGATTAGTGGTTGAAATATTAAGCAAATAATATGGTTTAGCAATTGAGCTACTTTCCTTGACTAAAAATAATCTTTGACAAAAGAGAAAAGCATTGTAGGAGAGAAACTACCAGATATAATCAGAGACATATTATTTCTATCTGGGAGATGGCAGAATAGACCTTACTATACAAAATCTAATCGCTAAAAATTCAATTGGTAAATTGAAAAGAAAAACTAGCCTCAAAGTTGATCATAATATGGGTGCTTATGCCTTTCGGGAGTCTAAAGGAACTGGAGCCCCCTTTTATGACAAAAGAGCAGGAATGTATCAAGTCTTTTATCAAAATAAATGAAATATGATTTTGAAATGATGCTAGCTAGAGAATAAAAGGTAAGATATTAACCAGGACAACTAGGAAGAATACTAGTAGCATTAATTAAAATTAAAATACTCCTTGTAATTGCTGTAGCTTCTCTGTTTGTATAATAGTCTACGTTATGATTACTTGCTTGAAGATATCATCTAATTACTTTGTATAAAATCAAGCACAATACGATTTGGAGAGGGCAAAAATAAGGGACATATTTCGCCCTTGTTATAATAATCGCCTTTCGATTTAACCCTGATTGAAAATATCTATGAAAATATAGAAGCTTACTTGGCAAAATAGTATAGAAGAATTGGGAGTAAGAAAGAGCTAATGAGAACAAAAAAAAAGGGGAAAGGTTATCTGACGAGAGGTTTAAGGACATTTGCCACGCTGTGTAAAAGCGGCTCCAAGAAGTTCTGGGAGGGAAGGGGTACTACGGTAAGCCCATTATTAATCCATAACTTTCTCCTCATTTTTCTTCTGGATGCCGAGGATCTTTATTTCATCTTCTGCACTTATTTTATTTATTAGTTGTTGCGGGAAGCTCCGCCGACGTTGATTGAGCACGGCAGGATCCACCACAGGAGCCTAGCACTCCTTCCTTCCGCTCCTTCGCACAATACCGATGAACCAAAATTCAATAATATGCCAAAACCGAACCTTCGCTTCTTTTTCCCCCTTCTTCTCCTTCCCTTTTTTTTCTCTTTTCGTCCTTCCTTAGGACTTTTCCCGCTCACAGCCCGGCATCCCCGCCTTGTTTCCATTCCGGCTCCGGCAGATATTGGTGCAGTGGAATAGTAATTCCGAGGTACAATATGATTCATAATACCGCCACCCAGTTATGCCACGCTGTGGAACACGAGTGCGAGCGGACAAATTCGCCGGTTTCGCGCCGGACTAATTTGGACTGCCGCAGACTGGACTGGACTGGACTGGGCCAGTAGGTGTTGGTGATGAGGGGTACGGCGGTCAGTGTAGGGTTTGTCACGGTGGGGCTATTTGCATGTGTGTGAGTGGGGAGGAGGGTAACGTGCATAAGAGGTAATGCAGTGAGAATGCTTGGGCTAGGCGTGACGGATGGAACGGGGTGACCGCATGGCGAAAGGAAATGAAAGGAAGAACCTTGATGGGCTGTTTTGGTAAACAGAACAGCCTGGGCTTATTTCTTGGAGGGAGGAAAGAAGGGAAAAGCTTATTTCTGCCCTAGTTGGTTGCAGTTGGGATAGTAATCTACCGTAGAGTAACCAAAAGAGTAGAAATCTGGAAATCTCAGTTGATGCACGATGCTAAGGAGAGGAGATTCAGAAGGGCAGGAGATATCTCTGATGGCATATCATGTTAGATTTGCCCCATCTTTGAGCTGAATTCGGAGGTTTTATTTCGTCAAAATTTCTGCAGGGGGGATTTTTGCAAAATTCGCAGATGAGTCGGTTCACTTCTGCGTCTGATCTTTTTCCCGGTCTAGTACATACGCTACTGTACAGTACATTGGGCTAGGTTGAGATTGCTTGACACAAATCCTTCCACTGTGTACGGTAGCTAGTGGCAGATGATAGGATGCAAAGCCATCGGGATAAACACCTTGGGAGGTTTACGATACTCGCTAGATTCAGATATGATAGCACTATCTTTCCAGTTGCCGGGAAATCACATAGAATAAGATGGGACAAAGGCCTCCTGTGCCGGTACTGTAAAATCGACTACAGCGGCTGGTTGGTAGACCCCAAGTGAATAAATTCCAAGAAATTGCGTCAAGTACCCTTGTGGTCAGCGCCCCCCTTGTCTCTACTAAACTCATATATATACACTTACTACCTCTACCAACAGCTCCCGTCCGAGCATTCTTCGTCCATTTCACCTCTTCTTCATCCCCATCTCATTCCTCTTCTTCTCCACCCATAATCATAGGCAAGAGAAAGCAGAATAAAACGTAAAAAGAAAAATGACCGGTCAAATCCCACCCTACCTCCTAGTAGACATTCTCCAAAACCTCAACACAAAGGATCTGCTGAGGACGCAATCCGTGTCAAGGACTTTCCATGAAATGCTCACCACTCAAGCCCTCCTACGAAGGATCCTCTTCAGACTACCGCCCTGCCTTCCCCCAACCACACAAGTACCACTAAAAACAACCTACGTCTCACACCCAATATTCCGACTAATAGATTATATCCCCGGCCCCACGCCCATCTGCCAACGGGTTATTCTGAGGGACTCGGGGAAGGAGGTATCTCGGTACTCGGTATGCCTAACTTTCGCATGCAGGCCCACGTGCACGAAGATTGAGATAGAGATGTGCGGTGGGGTACTCGGGGTGGAAGATCCAGAAGGGGTCAGCGTGATTGGGGTTTTTGCCGGGTTAGAGGCACTGTGAATCTCCCCTTGTCCTAAGCTGGGCGTGGTGTGTGTGGTGGGCTAACATGAAGGGCATGCTCGACAGGATGAATGAAAGACATATGAACGGGAGGTTATGTTGGGATTGTGTGCAATTCCCGTATGCCCTCCCATGCTCATTATGTGGCGGGGTATATCTAATAGTAATAGCTTTGCCGGCTTCCGCACACCCCTGACACCAAGCACCGGCCCCCCAAGACTAGTCCCGGAATTCCACAATCTACCAGAAATCACTCGCCAGCTATCCCACGGGGGGGTAGCCACGTCTTCGTTAGTCGCTTTCGGAAGACTGAATACTGCTCCCGATATCATTTCCTCACCCCAGCCATCCTCACTACCACCACCGCCGCCGCCACTATCACCGTCATCATCCAGTGCTTGAGTCTTGCTTGTAAAGATGACGAATTTCATCAAAAACCGAGTGACTATTAATGATCCACACCCCCGAGATCACGTGTCCTCGCGCCAGGAGTCTGTTAGCGTGTGGGGTTTCGATCAGCTTTCGTTTCTACCAAGAGGATTAGAGTTTTTTCGGTTAGTGCGCTTAGAAGAGGTCTAGTACTGGGTGGAGTACAATTATTGGTAGATAGATCCGGTATGGGGGAACGGAAGGGAAGGGGAGGTTCCCCCATTTTAGTTTTTTGTAGATTTTATATCCTTCACACTACCAGTTCACTTTCCATTCTGAGCGCCTTGTTTGTTACTTTTTTGTCCGTCTGTCCGTTCCTTTAGGGTATGATACTAGATTCTAGTTGGAATCAAGGTTTTTATTTGCTTTATTTGCTTTCTTTCTCCGATAGAAGTCAATTTGAAGTCACGACGCCTAGATACATGAAGCCCTGTACGAGTACAAGTACAGTACTCCTTTACCCAGCCAACTATGCTACACATATGATGGCACAACCACTTCCGCTATACTTACAAAACTCTAACTTCCACTTCCACTTCCACTTCCACTTCCACTTCCCTCCCTCACCCCCCCCCCCCCCACCTCCGGAAAATTCCTGCAGATGCTAGAGTTCTACATACATTCCCAACTTGACTGCCGGATGCTACTGTATGCTTGCTGTCTAGATGACGAGGTTCGGGGGTTGGGTACAGTATATTACCGTAGGGGAGGAGAAGGGGAAGATGTAGAAGTGGAAGTGAAAGCGGTTAGGGGTATACTTGCTAGTTTTGAGGAGGGGGGGCACCCGGACGAGGAGGTATGATATGATACAAATGTAAGTTCCTGGCATGTGGAGCCGGAAAATTTGAGTCTGAATTTAAGTACAGTATGGGGGCTCAGATAGGCATAGATAATTTGCCACGCAAATTTTTGATCCCTGTGTTCCGGTTCCCTTGTGCTAGTATAGTACTCTACAATATCGGAGTTTGAGTGAGGTGAGGGGGATGAGGGTTGTGATTGTTCGTGCATGAGTGTGAGTTGAAGCGTCATATATCCTTTTTATTTTATTTTATGATATTATTATTATTATTATTATACAGTTGTGTTGATTTTTTGTTTTTGACATTTTTTTATTTTATTTTTTTACCCTCTCCTTTGAGATCTCATATTGGTTTTTGGCCGTACGTTATGAAACTGCGTTAGTTAGCGCAGGCCCAATCGACCAACAGGAGACAGGAAGAAGCCCACTCACAATCTAGTGTACGCGCAAATCACGGGGTCCTTTAGCGCCTCTCGTACGCTAGCAACAAACACGTCCACTTCCTTCTTGTCCCACCCGAGCACGCGAGTAAACATCGCCAGCGTCAGGCCCTCCGCTCCAATAATTAGCATCTCCTTCTGGAATGTGCCTACCGGTCGTGCATTGCCATTATCAGCTGAGTGCAATCTAGTACCGGTAGTCATTACGGGAAGGTGAAATCATACCCATTTCCCTCATCCTGTCGCCCTGATCTCCCGCCCATGTTCTGTCCTCATTAGTCATCCATGCTATGACCGCCGCGCGCAAAGGGGGGCGGGGCACAAGTTTACCCAGGGACGTACCCAAGCGGAACTTTGTAAATCTGCTCGGTGACCGCCTTGAATCCAGTCTTCTCAAGACTAGGTCTAAATTCAGCGGCTGCAGTGCCCCAGCTTATCCCCGCCATAATTGTGGCCTTTTCAAAGTTGTCCACCCAGGCACACAATATATTGTCAGGTTTCAGGGTTCCATTATCGCATTCGAATGGGCGGAAGTTGTCCTTGAGCTCTATCCAACCACCCGGCTTTAGTGTTCTGCCTCCCAACTCCTAGATTAGTAAATGTGGCCATTATTACCGGTGATGGGGCAGTACGGTACCGGTAAGCTTGGACATATATCCTATCCCAATCACGCACCGACCCAACCAAGTTTCGGATATGAATAAAATCAAAGTGATTGTCGGGAAAGGGCCAATCCTCCTCGCAATCATCTATCTCGAAGCGAAGGTTGGGAGGGACATAGCTGGGTTGAATGGGCGAGAGGTCGTTTCCGATGATTTGGGCAGAGGAGATCTGACTACTCTGTCTATCAACAATTGTAACCCTCCCACACGCAAACAAACAAACAAATAAAATAAACAAATAAACATGGAGCAGTACTCAGCGACGTCAATTGCCCAGATGCCTAATAATTAGCAGTGTTCATCCCCTTCCCCTCGCAATGTGTCTCACACAGGAAGAACTCACCAGTACCCGTCCCAACGTCCAATATCTGGTTTATTCGTTAATAGGCCTAACATATGGAAACGAGATAGACGCGCGTACCCTCTCAACTTCGTTCTCAACTATCGGAGCGGAGTATAACCTTCCGCCCAGGACTAATCTCCAGAGGTGGTGCATTAAGTCTAATCGTTCTTGTTCTAGCTAGGACCTATAAGCCAAGCCCTTCAACTAAAGAATCTATAATCAAACACCAACCTCATCATTAGGAAATACCTACTCCATCATTAGCACCATTAGACCCTCCGAGTGTTCGTAATCAGATACTAACATAGCTCCCCTGACGATATGAATGGTACCGTCGGCCATTCTCATATACATAATCCGTTATCGAGTCAGAAAGAGACATTGTAGAGAGGTTGTCATCATATTCTTCGCCGGATGAAGGTCTAGCCCCAGTTAGTTTAGTCGCTTTCAAATTAAGCCAGCTCTAAAGATGAGAAATACAAACTCTTCATCCGGAGAATATTCCGCTTCCTCTTCCTCTTCGGAATAGCTGTATCTACTCATATCGCAAGAGTTTATGTCAGTAGATCTCCAGGGGGTAGGAGGGGTGAATGGGTTGAAAAAAGAAACCCCTCCCCTACTAGATGCGTAAACCTACCCTTCGTCTTCGTGCATGGGGGATAGTATATTTATTTTATTCCTTACGTATTTCCCTTCCTTCTCCGTTTTTGGTATTCTTGTTTACTCCTCAATATTGTATCGTAGGAGAGAGCGTGTGTCTATAATCGAAGATGGTTCGGCGGTTGTGGCTATAGCAGGATCAAGAGGGTCTTCCGTTCCTTAGGAAGGCGGTAGGAAGGAGAAGAAGGAAAAAAAAAAAAAAAGCTTATACCCGTTGTCTTGCACTTCAGTATCGCACGCAGTAAAGCAGGAAAGAAAAGGAAAAAAGAAAGAAAAAAAAAGGCCGAGTAGAGAGAGCTTTTGGAATTCCAGAAAAGCATCTATTAATTGTTACCGAAGGGGCGGGACAGCTGGTGCCTTATATCAATTGTGCAACCGGCAGACTTCCTTCCCCAACCCGCCGATGAGGATCCCGTTCCGTTAACCCCCTCCCTCCCCTCGCTAAGCTACACCACTCCACTCCACTTAACTCACTGGTGGAGCTCGATACTCTACGGTATCGTATTATTCAAACTGCCGGATCGAATCCAAGTCATCAAAGTTACTATAACTCCCCCCCCCCTCCCCCCACAGAAATTCTCCAGTGAACAGTTCGAATCTAAAACTCAATTGCGCAACTCTTTTTTTTTCCGCCCCGGTTGAACGCCCCTTTTTGTCGGTGAGAAGTGGATCAAACCACGATACCACCCACACACTCCCCTCCCTCTCTCCACCTTCAACTAAAGAAGGGAAGAGAGAGAGAGCAAGAGAGGAAAGAAAAAAAAAGTTACATCCAACATACCCACTCCCCTAGCTTGAGTACCTACATACATGCATACGCACCATACAATATATCACATCACACAAGAACCCCCAAAGGCAGGTTAGAGTGACTTGGTAATGTATGGGATAGGTTAAACAGTCCTAGTCGAGAGTATTTCCTTTTTAAAAGAATCTACCGTATTTTTCCAACCCCTTGGTTGGGAAATCTGACAAGCCATTTCTCTCTTCCCCCCTCCCACCCCACTCGAGAATACTTTTAACCGTGTCTTCGGTATTGATCCCACCCCTGATTTCAATCTCACCCCTCTGCTACGAGCACAGTTCTATGATACCCGTATTATATTAATCGACAGAACGTGTTCCCAGCCCCCCCTCAGCTCGTGAGTTTTGTAAATCAATCCGTGAGAAAAAGCAATCATGCATGCAGATCGCCTGCTTGCGACACGGTAACGGTAAAAGAGATGTACTGGTTGGGTATCGTATTTGCACGCTGCCATGGGGAAAAAAATGCTGTAGCGGTACCGGTAATCGCCGGAATTCTTGTCTCGGAAAAATATACTTGGGATAGAATTCCAGAGTTACACTTTCATGGTACAAATAGGTAGTTGGTATTAGCTTGATCGGTCCCGACCCGCTTTAGCGTCCGTTAGGGATACTGTAGAATCTTCCGAGAGAATACACGCTTCGTTTTTTTATCTTTTATTTTTTTGTTTTCGCTCTCCAGAGTTATCCTATAATAGTAAATTTTATTAGCTTGGCTTTTTTTCTTTTTTCTTTTTTCTTCTTCTAGGCTTAGCAGAGATAGGGGAGGTAGCGGATTTACCTAAATCAAAGTAAACTGCTCCTACATGAATTTGCCTGCTGTACTTCATTGCTTCCCCTCTAGCCATTCTCGGATACAACTACATACGGTGGAGTAGCCTATCCAAAAAGTGTACAGTGCTCGAGTACAGCACAGGTGGTATGATAGGAATCAAGTGCCCGAACACAGGGATAAAAGCTTCGTATGGTAAATTACCTGTGCGCATCTGAGCGCCCACATTCGATTGTTCGAGTGGAGTACTTTGATGCCCGATACTTGTAGGCCTGCGACCCCCAAAATCCAGCCTCTATCGCCCCACATCTCGACTCTAACCGAATACAGTGTCGGCCACCACGGCGCTCTTGACAACACTCCAGTTACCCTCGAGTGCGAGTACTAGTACAGTACACCCAGATAAAAAAACCCTCAGAATCGTCCGCTGCTATTAATATAATGCCCACAAAAAAAAAAAAAAAAAGAGAGAAGAGGAAAAAAGGCTGTGCGCTTCACCACACAATATCTAGTCCAGAGGAAAACTAAAGTCTCCTTACATCCTGGATCTCCGCGTTCACACCGGCGTTTCAGGCATGCATCATAATTAATCACTCGGCATCATGTACCTCCTACATGACCGCCCGAATCGCCCAGATTTCTCTGGTAAATCAATTGCAGTTCCACAAATTTGGCCAAGGGTTGTAAGTCCTTGCTCCCCGCAACTGCACGCTCCACCCGTCCTATTAACCCAATGTACGAGGATCATAGTTGTAGCCGGTTACTTCGCTCGTCCCTACCCTAAACTCTCCCTATCCTCTTCCTTAATATTTTCTCTCCCGAATCATGAGTTTGATGTGCGGGAACTGCTCGCTGACGAACTGTTGACTGCCGAACCCAACCCAGAAACACCCTCGAGCATGGTATCATGCCTTGCGCACCATGACATCCCAAACAATCCTAGCATTCGTCAACACCTTTGCGGCATGCCAACGCACCACCCCTGGATTTTTACCTATTTTATGTTTGGATTGTACAGCGGATTTCGTGTGAGTCGGAATCCCACTAATCATAAACGGCCCACACTCACCCATCGCGGCCAGTGACCCTAGTCGCACTGCGCAGAAGCCGTAATCCCAAGGCAATCAGAAACTCATGCACATCGCCTCCCCATGACATATTCTTCCCGATCGGGATCCCTTTGCAGTTGACGATCAAAAGAACAAGTCAGTCGCAGGAGAGAGAAGAAAAATGAAGAAATAAAGAAAAATAAAACGTAAAAAAATTAAAAAAATGAGTAAAATAAAATAAATACCCTCGCATCCTCACAGCCATCTGCTCTGCAGTGTTCCAAATTTATTGCGTACATGATGCGGCTGGTAATCTCTCCGGACATCTTGAGATACTGCTGTCGCTTCTTTTTGACCCCTCTTCACTTCTGCATCGGCCAAGGGAGATCCCGGAGACGTTGCCGGGAACACTACCAAGCAAGGTCATACCTGGCACCTGGGACTCCAGAAAGAGCACTACTCCAAGAGCCGTACCTTTGGAAATCCCAGGGCTTTCTTGAGAGCCATCACTGACAAGGGGTAGTCCTGGTCAGACATCTCACCGCAGCATATCGCAGTTTAGGGGAGTTTGCAACTTGTCCATAATATATTTGTGATACCGATACCAGCTTGTGATAGACAGCCCGGATAACATTATGTAAAACCACGCCATTGCCAATTAATTTATTGCCTGCCGGCAAACTTCGTGCAGGAATTTACTCGTACGTTGTACGCTTCCGGCGGAGTTACTGCCTGCAGCCCAAATGATGAAGGCCAGACTCCCTAATCTCTCCTGGACTGAGGTCTCGGCTGCCTGCAAAGGTATATTCGCTAGTTAATACCAAACTAAAATCCGTTTCTAGCCCGCACCATTCAAAGGCACTGCACTAGTAGGCCACTCGCTGGGTTTCTTTTCCTCCCTAAACCTTCAGATTATCCCAGGCATAGTCCAGTGCATGAGCCAACGAACCACCTATTTCAAGTGCCTTGCCAATTATCGTATTATGCTCTGGTTCCCCCGCACGGTAGTGCCCCAGCGAGCTGGAATGGTAGTGCAGAAGATCCACTCTGCACCACGGCATGGGTAGCGTAGCCAGTATTGGGACGCCAAGGAAGCCTCTCTATCGTACCTAAAGCTTTAATTGGGACCGACAATGTACGCGTCGGTCGTGCGACAATAAGTTAGTAATATTGGTGATAATCCGGTTCTGCCTGTTTGGCTATCTCGAAATATCGAGCCGATTCATCCCAGATGGAGGAAGATTGGCATGATCAACCGGCCCCAGAGCCCAAGAAAATCTGTCGGCGTAGCCTGTAGTGAGGAGTGACTATTGTTTGGGGTTGGACAATCGAGACAGAGTTTAAGGTGGCTGGAATGTCCAATTTATTGGGGAAAATCTAAGACACGGGGCTTGTTTCCCAAATGTGAGTTTGTACTCGTACACGTCCAAACACTGCATAGCAAGCATATGCATCTTTCCCGGTGCCCCGGTTGAATGCCGGCACTCGGATGTGGAAGGAGAGCCATTAAGCTCATGTGCTACAAACCGTAGACTCCTCGGGAATATTTGTTGCCCTCTTGTCTGTTGTAAGTTGTGGAAATTAAAATATCTTTGCGCTGGTGCCAGTGCCAACGGTCGGTCTCAACTCGAGTTATGCACTTGAGGACTGTATGTAGCGAGATTTTCCGAAGACATGCAGATAGCACCTCTTGAGCAGTAGCTTAATGTTCGTCCTTCTTACAACTTCTTTCATATAAAGCAATTTACGTGGGAAGCTCGGGAGTTTTGGGGAAAGGTTGGTAGGACTCGAGAGGCTTTATTTCCGTAAAAATTCGAGCCCAGTTGTGTGTATTACATAGTTAGCCTCCCACGAGCTGAGTGCAAGTATTTCCCTGCGACCAACCCGAAGGTCCTGCCTAATAAGTGATGTTTGCTCACGCATCCACTTGGGAACTCGTGCAAATGCTTGTATCGTACTTCGTGCCGCGGGGTGGGGGGTACTGGGGGCAAGCCGATAACAAATTACCGAGATTCTTGGCTTCGGAGCCTGTCTGCCTCTGGCTTGGGGGTTCCCCGGCTTAACCGTCTACTTGCGAGGTGTAATTTGGTAACGGTATGGAGACTAACTTACAGTAGAGTGCCTCCCTCGATATGCTTGAATCCATTAGACCCTGAAAAAGAAGCGCCATTGAGTCTGTTCTTTGCCTCCCCGCAATCCTGCGGATGCTCAAACCTTCCTGCAGAGATTGAAATAATCATTAGTCGTCACTCGGCCTTTGGCTCAGTCACAGCACACTGCCAACCGGCAGGCACAGTATTAGCCAATAGAAGTCTGCCTTAGGTAGCCTTATGTCCATTGCTGGTTCGCTTATGCGACAAGGGCGGTGCCAACCCAGACAGGTGGCCTCTATGGATTTTATGACGGGTGGGGTGCAGAAACTCCAGAACCTGAAAGCGTCGCCAGTGCACTGGAATGATTGATTCGGTTGGACAGCACTGGTACCGTGGGGTTTAAAACCAGACTCTGTGTCGCCTAGGGTGCTTATACTCGAGTACCAAGAATAAGAAGCACCGCCTAAAGTTTGTCAGGCTACACGGATACAGAACAGACGCCGAACGCTATTGCCCTAGTGGAAAGTAAGAGCACGCTGAGAGTGGTGGGCTAGGGACGGGCAAATTCTGCTAGAGCTACTCGACTTTGCTGGCGGTGTAATCCAAGGGGATATCGACCCTTATTCTAAGGTTTGCAAATCCCCAGAAATGAGGATACTAAGGCTATTTTACGGGGATGTTTCTCTGAAGAATTTGGGCTTTGTAAGTCATAACCAGGAATAAAAGGAGGAGGAGAAATTTTAGTAGGAATAGTGGCGGAGAAATCGTTTAAGGTTGTAATGGTAGTGAGAAGAGGGGTTCTCGGTGGACTATCCAACCTCTTCGTAGCCTCAGAAACGCGTAATTCCAAATGCACCAGTAATGCCCACAGCAGTGAGATTTATTTGCCTACCGCCACCGTCTATAATATCCCCTGTAATAGGAAGAGCCCGAATTTCCTTACCTTTTGCCGCACTCGTTCATTGTACTAGGGTTGAACTAGTGCGCAAACAGTTATCATATTTAGCGATGTGGTGTAGCTGAATAGCTGAGCCTGGCCAAAAGAATGGCACGGGCAACAGCAGGATCTCCTGATCGATTGGAGTCAATTCAATTGATGGCCTGCTTATTTTTGAGCGGCCAAATAACAATATTACGCATAGTAGCATCTCGAACCATACTCCCTCAAGGGAGATAGGTTTTCTGCTAGTCGTACCAGGTAGTATTTATCAAAATGTAGATAAGTTTGACCCTGTCACCGCTGTAGGAGTATGCTCTTCATATCACTGATTTCTCAAGAAAAATATGACATAAATGGTTGATATAAAAATGTTTGAATTGTGTGAGGCTAACAACTCAGCCCACCAGATTGCCTGCATAAAATAAACAATCGGCGAAGCTCAACAAAAAGGCTAGCAAAGAGGGCCTTATAGCAAACAAGATAAAGCAGATCCAAGAAAACTTAAAAATAAAAAAAACAAAGCTCCCCAAGCAAAGACAAACATGAGAAATATCCCCCAAATCTCAAACTGGCTTGGTGGCCGTGAGATTGAACCTCTGTCCCTTACACTGACACGCGCACTCCACTGCGGTTTTTCCAGTACCCCACAAGGGTTTATCCACCCACTTTGGCCCACCCCCGACGGTTAGGGGAGAGGCGGTTCGAGTAATAGTTCGTGTTGAAGTAATAGATTTCTTCCCATCTAGTGGGGCTAGAGTGCGGCTTGAGGGGGGCATAGAGGCTTTCGTCGTGGTCTGGGTACTGGCAGATGTAGGGGCAGCGGTGAGGGTAGCTGCTAAGATGGATTCCAGAAGAGTGATATCTGTTATAACAGAACTAATCCCAGCTATACCAAGTGCGGGAAGAGGTTCAGGTGCTGTAGAGGAACTATAAGTAGTAACAGGTGGTGGGGAAGGTGGAGGAGTCGGCAGCGCAGAACTTTTGACATTAGGTGTCTGCCTGGAACCCACCAGCGAGGGGGTAAAGGCCTCAGTTGCTGTCAAAATAGACATTAAGAGGGAAATATCAGTTATAACTGAGCTAATTCGATCCATGCCCATCAGGAGGGTCGGAGGCTGGGTCGCCGTTGGCATTGCCGAAACTTCATGCATAATTGATGTTAGCCCATACGTAGGAGGTAAGACAGAAGGTAGTATTGTAGAAGCGCTAGTTAGAGTGTTCGGTATTTTGAATGTTGGCTCCGGGGAAGATAGGCGAGTTGTCAAAGGTTGAAAGTGTAAAGATGTGGTGCTTATAGTCTTTACCGAAGTTGGTTTTAGGCTGACAGACGCGGCGCCAGTACGAGCACTTGACTGTAGGATCCCGGATGGAGTATGGTAGCTCTGAGTTGATGAAGTTTTAGTGACTCCGGTCGTATAAGGACTATTGACAGGCAATAATATTGAAGAAACCAGGCTAGCACTTGCCCTCAGAGCAGTAGAAGTTGGCCCCAATGTTGTAGCAGAAAGGACACTCCTAGAACTTGTGGGCTCTATTTCCTCAGTGACATAAACGTAAAAAGTTGTGGCCTCATCCGAGTCCAGCCAGGTGAATGTGTTTTCGCTCGATGTAGATTCCTTAATGGGAACGCGAGAGGTTGTTGACTTCACGGCCTTAACAAATGTTGGAGGAACCTCCATTAATCCACCCTTGGCGTAGGTGATATATCCAATTTGACCTTTGCATGGTGATGTTGTAGTTACACCATGAATGATTGTTATAGCCACGCAGGGCACCTCATCACAAGATTGTGGTAGACTTGCGACTGTATTCCTGTTCTGGAGGTCTGTGAGTGGAAGAGAAGGTGCCGATGTGATGAGCACAGAAGTAGGTCCAGGCCTAGAGTCGGTTCCACGATACCAAAAGGGTGAGGCAATAGCCAAGGGAATGCAAAGGCAAAAAAATAGGAAGCCAGCTTTTCTGGGCATTTTGGATATGCCAGAAGGTTGACTGTTGTGAAGTGTAATGGGTGTTCGGTGCAATTACTTGAACGTTGCCAGTAAAGTCTTAGTAGAGCCAGTTTTATACTGGACGGATGTTTCATAGTAAGTTAATGCTGTCAGAGGTCTATTCTATGCTCAGCAGGAGCCGTACTCTATGGTTAAGCATAGCTACTGCCACTGTTAGCGAACTTTTATGGTTTCTTCTGCTATCACTGGGGCCCCTCGAACGGCTGATCTTACTATGAAGAATATTCTAAAGTGCTGAAAGAACGATACCGCTCCACCAAAGGAAAGAGAAATTCTGGGTAAGCTCCACTTGCCAGCAGCTACCCATAGAAAAGGTAGGCAATCGGCCCTTTCGTAAACCGTTAAAGAGGCATTTTACTTTCGCTTTTGGCCAAAATTTTCTTGATCTAAAGGTGTACTCACAGATTCTCATAAGAAAAAGAAATCAATTAACATTAGGGTTGTGTTCGTGCTTGTTGTCCTCCCTCTCGCCAAGGAGGATCTTGCTGTGGTATCCGTCGCCTGCTTCTCATCTTCGTTTTTCGCTGGGAGGCAGGTGGGAAAAATCGCCCAATATACACCCTAGAGACTTTCCCCCCACAAACACGCCCCACGATCGTCATCTAATCCAGCCCTATGGAACACCAACTACCACTACAGTACGTAAGTGAGAGCATCGACAAAACTTGAGAACACAGTTCCATGCAGTACCGTTAGAACAGAGGAGCTTGAGCTTCTTTTACATCCAATTAGGTAATAAATGATTCCTGTTAAGCAAATCATTCCCGGAACGTGTGGACTTACTTACCGGTAGTCCTTGTCAACTGCACTTGGATGCACAAGGGCAGCAACACCTAAGAGCCTCTTCTTCTCTTTAATTTGCTTAGTAATACATACAAAATTAGTGCCTTGGCATAAAATCTGGATCTATGCACACCTTACAGTTCTCAACAGATACCAGCACTCACTCAATACAGGGCGAGTCGGCAAAGTTGAGGAGATGGAGATTCTCAGTAGTCCTATCGAGTTTGTCCCTTAAAACGTTGGCCGTTGCAGAGCGTTTGTTATTGATTTTTGCTTTAGGAGAGCATTAACAATCTCAGGCCCCTAGCCCGCACTACACCATATTCAGGTTCCAGCAACCATCTCTTTCGCATTCTCAGCCTCACACCTCATCACTAATTACCAAACCCAAAACCCTCCTCCAAAGTTCTCCCTTGCCGCGCAACATATCGAACACCGCAGCAGCATGAATCTCATCTTCGCCTTCTTGGCCACAACCCTCCTTGTGGTCCGCGCGATCTCCCGCAAATCTCTGACCCCGACTGGCATTTTCTTCGCTATTCTAACAGCGATAATCCACGCATTGCATCCATGGAACCTTCCGTTCATCTTGTTAATCACATTCTACGCTCTCGGGACAACAGCCACGAAAGTTAAACACGAAGTGAAGGCGAAGTTGACTATGTCTTCATCTGGAGCGCCGGGGGGTGAGGGTGCTAGGAATCATATTCAGGTTCATGCTCCAGCCTTTGAGGTTGTTGATGGTGGTTAACGGAGGGGCTGGGAGGCAGGTTCTAGCGAACAGCATTGTTGCGTCAGTGCTTATTCTAGTTCATTGTTACCAGCTGCGAGTGATCTCCTCGAAGGGTTTCACACAGCAGGAGGAAGTATGCTTTCGTGGGGATATTTTGGTGATTGGGATTATTGCGTATGCGGCCTATGCCAGTATCCCTGCTGTTGACTAATACTGGTAGGATGTAGGAACTACGCCGCGACATTGGCAGACACGCTATCCTCGGAGTTGGGGATACTTTCCAAAACTCCACCTGTCTTGATAACTACCCTTCGCAAGACACCCCCGGGTACCAACGGTGGTGTCACCTTATCTGGAGTTCTAGCAGGAGGAGCTGGCTCCGCTATTATCGGACTTATCTCAGTAATTTTACTACCGTATTGCCCGCTATCGACAGACGGGTACGGCATCCACCTTCCAAAAGGCACAGCGCATGTTTCCTTTGGCAACAGTGGTGGCCACGACCCGACCTGGGGGATTAGGGAAAAGACTCTCTTTGTAGCATTTGTCGCTGTAGTCGGCGTCTCCGGGAGTCTCCTTGACTCCCTCATCGGAGCAGTATTTCAAAAGAGCGTCGTAGATATTCGTACGCAGAAAATTGTTGAAGGGCCTAATGGGGCTACGGTGGCACCCCCCTCCTAAACCCTGCCTTCGAGAGGCTAACAAATGCAAGGTCCTTGTTCAGCCCTCATCAACACGTATCCACTCGCGCTGTGGCCAAGCGCCACAATCCGCCCCAGTCGCGATTCCGGCTTCAGCCGTTGCGAGCGAAAGTACCCGGCATAGAAACGCTATCGCTACGGAGAAAGATGATGCGCTTGAGCAGGAGCAGGAACACAAGCCCAGTAGAGCAGTGATTTCGGGCTCGAGGTGGGGTGTGTTAGATAATAACCAGGTTAACCTGGCCATGGCAGTTTTCGCCAGTGTGGGGGCTATGATTGTATGGAGGGTCGTGGGGTTTGCAGGGTAGTAGTTGCTCGGGGTTTTTCAAGTAATAAGTTTAGCACGGTTTACTGATGACGTATGAGATTATGGATATCCATTTTTTATTTCGTTCTACGATGCTATTTCGCGGCGGATTAGATCATCGGTTAACATCGCTGTCATGTATTGTCACTCGTAATTTAGAACATTCCATCACACCCGGGCCGCAATCTGCCTACAAGCCCCGAGCACCCCCTTAGAAATCTCCACCTCTCACTGAATAAATTGGCACGTCAAAATTAATCATAAAAAAACCGTCTCTCCCTTTCTAATACAATCCAGGCACCATGCTCGCGCGAGTAGAAATTACCACACATGCCATACTTATATCTCTCATCAAACGAAGCCCTCTTCCAACACTTCCTCAAAAACCCCTTCATAATTTCAGTAACCTCCTCCATGCCCATGCAGCAAATTCCACCTCTCTATGGCCATAACATAAGTTCACGCCTGCCTTCCCACAGAATCTCTCCATCACATCTACCCGCGCCGAGAGAGTGCGTCACGTCTTCGCTACCCTACGCCCCCTCTACCTTCACCTTATCGCTTGGGGGGGCTGGAGGGCCTAAAATGGGTGATCTAACATGCACAATCAAAACCGGAACCTGCGCCCCTCCCTGCACTGCTCCACCCTACCTCTTTCTAGCAGGCAGTTGATCAGACAAGTGATCTTCCCCCGCCTCTCGAACCTAGAGTATTTACTGCTGATAGTGCCTTTCTAGTAGCCGTACGTTCCGTCGAGATTCATGCCCAATATAGCGCAGGCTGTGGTTTCTATGAGGTTTTCTAGGGGCACGAATGTTTCGCGAGAGGATTGAGGGGAATCGGAGGTTGTGTGAGTGGAGTTAGGTGCTTGTGAATCCCAGCAGCCTAGGGAGGTAGTTTTTGACGGGCCAGGTAGGTGAAGGTGCCGAGGGTGATTAGGCCTGAAATCTGGGGTAGAGAGGGGTTGGGAAGAACTAATTCGGCCCGCATCCACGCCATTCGAACTGCGATAAAGCCTCCCTAGGGAACACCCAATACGATAACTTTCTCAACATCCAACTAACTTACCCTATCCCGCATCACTAACCCTCATCACTCCCTCCTTCTCCTCTGCCCCACCTGGCCAGAAAACTCACCGGGGCATCCAACACTAACCCTGCCAATCCCAATACGTCCACCCCCCTCATCCATACCCGCTCTCGTATCCACGTGCCTAACACAATATACTGCCAGAACATTACTCATCTTAGACAAATTCTTGTTGGCGAATGAGCCGTCGGAGAAATTATTTGCGCAATTGCCGTGAAGTAGGGCAAGGCATGGCTTTCCGCTTGCTAAGCCGGGAAACTAGGGTGGCAGATTTCCAGGCAGGACGTTGGGAGTTTCGGATGGAGGTTGACATCTTGATACTTTTGGAAGAGTAGAAGTGTTGGTAAGTGTTCTCACGGAGGCATTGGTACGGGTATGTACCCGGCTGAAGAAAGGGTGGTTGTTTTTGGTATGGAATGGGGCGGCTTCGCATAATTGGGGATAGTGGTAGGACCCGTGAGAGGATTTCGAGGGTGTGTGACTCCCGCCTCATGGGTCTAGACGCTGATATGCCGTTTGAGTACCGTCTGAGACGGTTAGTGTTTAATTAGTCTTCTGGACAATGGTGAATTGCGAGAGTAACAAGCAGTGGCGTGACGCCGAGATGGTACTTTATTCGTAGTAACAGAGAATATAGGAATGTCGCTAGGCAACATAAACGGTAGTAAGATATTTAAGGCCGTGTCAAAATGTCAGTTCACAGCTCTAGTCAGCCGGCTGCCATTCACTTCTCTCTCGATGTCTGACCATCTGTAATAATGTGAGTGCTTATCTTTCATAATCCCCTTCTACTTGGCAGTTCTAGAGGCGCAAGATTGCAACTTCCCTATAATAGCGGTTTAGGCCCATAATGGAGCAATTTTGGCACAAACTTTTATCCTCACTCAAACAGTCGAGTGAGGAGCTATGAACTAATGTTGTAGTAATCACAATCTCTCATTGGAATAGAGATATACAAAGAGCACGCACCTTGCCTATCATAGGCAAATGGTATTGGAATCGACCAGCTTCCCATATCAGATCTTGGGGAGATTCTACCTCCTCTAGTTATTCGGACTGCAGGAAATCGTACAAGTGGGGTGGAGCGGTGGCTCGAGAAAGTTCGGCTTATAAGTATCATACAAAACGGCGATAGGAGTAGCGCCTCGACTTAGCGGCTAGTAATAACAAGGGAGTAGTGGCTCGGTATATAAGTATGAGTGGTTGCTGCTGCTAATATAGTAACTTACCCACTCCTGTTCGAGCGGAAGTACTCTGGTACATACCAGAACCCCCCCTGCAGTTCGTGTCATACATTACCGTCACTTGTTTCTATCCCGACTTTCCAAGATTCTTGAGGTGTTATGACAGACTGTGTTGTCCTCGCAGCGGACTCTTATATGTGCTGATGCTAGGCGAATTTACGGCAGAGCATCCACTCGAACTACCTATCTATTTCATTGAGACATGTTCTCTAGAATTCGGCCCGCCTGACTGGAATACCATATGTTCGGGGAGAGATCGAAATTCATCTTTCTGGAAGGGCGATATCTGTACCCATGACGCCTATCAGAGGTGATAACTTAATATATAACCGGAGTGGACTGGACGGAGCCCAATCCCTGACTCGGTGGATGGACAGCAGCAGTGTGATAGAAAACTTGAGTATTACTAGAGAGGAACAAATGGTCTTCTGTCGGTATTATTTAGCATTGCTCTCGTCCTTGCATGAATGTGGAATCTGGTATTATACTATGGCGAGTGGATTAAAATCCGCTGGTTTCCCCTACTTGGGAGTGGGCTTATCTAGCACGGTACTGGTATGTGGTTGGGTTGGTTCGGTCAGCGGGTGATATCTCGTGAGGAAGCACAGCTCAGGATGGACACTAACTTACGGGGGAGTTGAAGACTGGCTTTTGACGATCGAAGCTTTGATAACCTATTGCTAAGAATAACCTAGCTTAGCTTATCTTAGCCCAAGTTTCCTGACGAGGGGTGCTTGTTAAAGTTGCATGACCCATTTTTTCCACCACCCCCTTTTCCCTTCGAGTGATATATGACGATTACTGGTGGCTTTACCTAACCCGCTGTCTGCAGTTCATATCATAATATTATACATGCGGAGGATATACAACTTTGATCAAACCGGTCTAAATAAACATCACATTCCAAAGATATTCCCATGACGCCATATTGAAACCCAATTCATACAAGCAGACTACTCCCGAATAACTTCCACCCCCTGCTTCCCCTCCCAATCGCACGGCCATCTCCCCTCCACCCCCCTCCTCGCTAATCACCGCACTGGAACGTGCACCTCCTCGCCAGGGACCACATCGATACAATTATCGCCCCAACTCGCATCATCTCCTTCGAGCGGGACTTGCAGTACGAGGCCTTTAACCGGTTTCGCACATTTGACCACAACCTCATCCCTACCGTCTTTAATCCTGACAAAAACTTGTGGATCTCCCGCGAAGGTAACGAACTTTAGTGGGTCCGGCCAACCAACGCACCAGGCTAGTACTTCTCCAGTCGGAGAGCGAAGGGTCGCAGATACTACAGTTGGAGTTGGGAATGGAACTTCAATTGTTACTAGTTCTATTGTGCAGTTTGGTTTAATGATGGTGCTAGTAGGTACGATGGACCGAGAAACAGGCGCGATCTCGTTGGAAGTAATATCGTGCGCAGTGAAGCTTAGCGTAGCAGCAGTTTCGATCAGGACCTTGGATTTATGTTTCGGGTACCCGTGCAGGATGTTCAAATTTCCTTTCGCCGCTATTCGCCCGGATGATATTGAGACAGGCGCGAGAGCACGATTCATAGCGAGAAGACGGGTTTCGGGTGGAGGTAGTAGTCTGCTTCGCCCACGATATCCCGGGTCAGCTATCTCACTTCTTCGTTAGTTACTATATATTTCCGAAGGAAGGGGAGATGAAGGGGGCGTACTTGTTCAATTGCCATACCAGCGCTCCGGAGATGTTGGGAGTGTGGTTTATTGCGAAGGCGATGGACGTGCCGGATGTGGATTTAAGTGGGTGTTGTAGGAGTTTTAGGCGACAGAGGCCGAGGGGTTTAGCTATCCTATGGAGGGATGACTTGTTTCACCAATATTAGGAGGGAATAGCGAGAGAGAAAGAGGTGGAATACCTTATTGCCACTTAATAACTCCACTGTGAGTTCATACCCTGGCTGCGCGCCATGCGTATACGACCACCAGAGCACTAGCTTAAATACTGTAATACTCCCCTCGAACTCCTCACCCCTCACTTCAAATGCCTTCTTTTCCACAACTGCGCCACTCAGCGCTTTGATTTCCACAAGAACGCGCTTCCCCTCCGAGCCGGATATTTTCGCAGAGACTTTGATCTCGGTTTTATCCAGCGCGTCGTGTACCTTGGGCAATATTTTGACATCGTCCATTCTTCCTCAAACACCATCCATACATTGTCCTCTTTGCGTACCCTGGCGGAGCAAACGCGGTCTTGTACGTCTAGTCTGCATCGTTAACTCACAAGCAGTCGAGTTCGTTGGTGCCAACGTAGGGGTCGGGAATTAGGTCGTTTGTTCAAGAGGTCTATATGGACGACTGTGGGGAATTGAGCGACCGGGGTGTAAGTTTGAGCGATGGGGGTTATGTTCGAGGATTGCTTGAAACACCAGTTCTTGTCGAGGGGTAGGGTGCGCAGGTAGGCTCTTGAGGGGTGGGAAGTTTGGACAGTCATTGCTGCTGCAGTTCTCTGCTTTTCGGGCTCAATTAATAGTTTTGCGCGGTGTTTTACTACGGTAGGTGCAGGTAGTTGTAGCAGAGGGTAAAGATCTTGAAAGAAAGAGAGAGAGAGCGAGATGCAAATACCCGCCATCTCCACGTGACGAGGGGAATTCACACCTCAAGCTAGGATACACGGTTAAGCACCAGCCTGCGTTCCTAAGTGAAACACTCAGACAGGAAGATCACCCACCATTGGTCATAAATGACCCGTACCCGTTCTGGGCAATCTTTCATACATTTTCCACATCCCCGAATCTTTGTTTGGTCGATTCCGCTCAGTCTAATTTGTTTGCGTTACGGTGCAAGTAGTTGCTGCCACACTCGTACTCGTACAAGCGTTCCCGGCCCGGTCGCCGACAGTAACTTAGCGCAGCGGAGCTCCTAATGCGGTGGGGCCGCATTGGGCGATCCAATATTTCAAGTGCAGCAGCATACTGGTAGCGCTCTACTCGAGTAGATGGTAAAGAAAGAAAGGTGTTGTACGAGTACTCGAGTACTGTGGAACTTGTGATATCCATAGAATACCTGTAATAGGCAGAAACGCGACGGGAGATTAATCAGACTACTGGTATTCACGAATCGGGGAATAAGAGTTTCTGAAATTGATTGAACGCACATGCTCATACTCGTGCAAAGGGGTTTCTGCAGCTCCATTACAAAACAGTACTAGCGCGGCTGAATTGAAGCCGGATACGTACTTTGTATGGGTACCGGTATTGCCACCTTAAGTGTCCGGCTTCAATTCGGCCGCGCGAGTACGGTAGGAGACTCGCAGTTACGGTAGTCTCTTCCACATGCTATTTGATATTGAATCCTGAGAAAATCTCACTAATCTACTACCCCATTATAAATTAATACGGTACAAGTACCACTCCGCCTCCATTACATATTATCACAATAATTACTTAACTAACTTATACCGCATCGTTCCTATATATCAGCGCTTTAAATATACTCGTAGCAAAGCACACCGCCTCTGATATCCATAAGGTCCCAAATTCTCTCGTTAGGAATAACCCCCTTCATATCCAGTTCGTCGCCCAATGTCGCAGGAACCCAACCGCCCTCGGGCTCGGATCCGGTGGTGTACCCAGCGATATCATAGAACCTATTCGGCAAATCCCTCTCCTGCCACTGCCACCACACGCGGTCCAGGAACGTGTGGTGAAGGTAGAATAATGGATCTCCAGGCGATGAAATCGGATTATCCTACCCATCCATCACGAATTAGCACCCCATCAGCTCATCTTTCAATTGATAGAACTTACCATCTCTCCTCCAACGCCGCCATGGCCACCCTTGTGCGGGTTCGCCTCGATACACGGCCACGCCTCCTGGAAATTCGGCTTCCCCAGGCAATTATCTATCTGGCCTTGAGAGGACAGCGTACTGACCTGATCGCTAATAGCGCGATTGATGCAGTGCGGTGTGTTCGAGTATCCCGGGCCGTTATGCAGCGTGTAACCAGCGAACGGGCCGTCCCGGACGCACCTTTGGAAAGGGTTCGTATCACCATCCAGCAAGACACCGTCACCACCGAAACCCGTGTCATCCCCGCGGAAGACGGGAGATTGAGTGAATCGGCTAGCTTCGTGAGCTTCGTCCCAGTACCTAATACATCGTTAGATACTGTAAGTAAGGGAAGGATGGAGGAGAGAGTTACGGTTGACTCCCGGTATACCCGCACTCGCTGCGCAGTAGCAGCTCATGAGCGTGCATGTGTAACCTATGGAATGGCAGGAACCAGCCGTCGTTATGTACGTTCCCAGCTTGAGTCTGGTGTACGGCGATTAGGTCGTCGAAGAGGGTTCGCGTTTCTGGGAGACCAGTTCTGCCTGGTCTACTCATCAGGCAGAGTTCTGCTCTTATGTATTCTTTTTTCTGGTCGTCTGTGAGCGTGTGCCTGTACAATCGTTAGTGCAATTCTCTGCCAGTGAACAATTAAGGTAGGACTCACCAGGCTCTTCTCTGTAATAGATTAGAGCACGACTGCCGCTCCTGCAGCCCCTCATGTGAAGTGGGTGCTCCCGCCACGGTTGTGGCTACTACTAGCACAGCGAGGAATCCCCGGACGAGTCGCGAGTGCATATTTGACAATTCGATCGAATCCCAAGTTTTTTTTTCAGACTTCCAAATGTACGAGGAGATGGTGACAAGAAGAGAAGAGAAATACTAGAACGGACGGGCGGTGAAGTGGAGAAGGGCGGAGGTCAGAGGTTTATACGAGTAGGCCCCCCAGGTTTCGTCCGCATTCAATATCAACTCCAAAGCCTAAAAACAAAAAGAAAAACCCATTCTCCCTCCTTGTCACTTGCCCCCTGACAGACTGACAGACAGGCAAGCACCCTGGAACTAAGACAGCGACACAAGGCTAGAAGAAAAAGGCAACTCACCCCATACCATACCGTATGCTGTTGGGATGGCCGATACAGTAAAGTCTAAAACTGTTCATAGACAATACTAGTACTATAGTAGCACTAGCATCGGTCCTGCTGTATCGGGCACTCCTTCGTCCCGCACAACGGGAGTCTGCGGTCCGCAGCGACCAGCCCTCTCCCCCATATGACATAATACTAAATACAGCAGCTGATGCACATTTGAATTACAGTCGCTCATGGGGTCGTGACGAATATCAGGAGGTGGCGAACAGGGGGACGGTAGTACAACTAAGCCAAATTAGAATATCAAGCAGATCCGTGCACATTTTGGCTTACCCAATTCGGTTCAGTA
>Ga0307507_10003506_pt1 | contig 30188 bp, 23 predicted proteins | sample 7_EM_MG_FD_207223 | JGI IMG/M metagenome (GOLD analysis project Ga0307507, IMG submission 207223) | Populus trichocarpa ectomycorrhiza microbial communities from riparian zone in the Pacific Northwest, United States - 7_EM | ecosystem: Host-associated > Plants > Roots > Unclassified | place... | reverse complement strand
ACTATGGTACAGCAGAATTCCGCAACCGGGTTTACAAAAGTCACCGCCGGGTTGAGGACAAAACAAAATGGTAGTCTCACACTACTGGCTTTAAGGTGTCTTACAATCTTAGTTATCATTTGGCCAATGTCCGGGCACTCCGGGTACAGATGTCCCCCACCATAAAAAGTGCCTAAACTCTCAGTTTTTCCGGAAACTCTTGCGTGCAAGGCCACTAACCGTGCTAAGGTCCCCACTCCAAATGACGCTAAACGAACTTCAAGGGAGATGGGGCCACTGTTCGCAGCCGGCTAGACCGGACTGAGAGGACTGGAGGCCGTCTGCATTAGGCCAGGCCGTCCAGATGTAAAGGCTGCGGACGAGGTATCGTAGCTTGGCTAGGAGGAACGGCCGGACTGGACGAGCTGGCCAGCTCTGAAAATGACCTACCAGAATTTATTTGCGGTTGGCAACAAGATTTTGCAGAAGCACCGGCATCACATCTTATGGATTTCAAAAAGGTCATTGGCTTGTTAGTTATTCAACTTGCTCATTTTTTTTCTTTCTCTCAATGCTATCTCACTGTTCGAATTATCTAATCGAGAATTTTTCCTTTTATCTTCTCTTCCTTATAGTTTCACTTTTTCTATTTCACAGTCACTTTGCTATACGAACTTATACCCATTTACCACCCCTAGAGTGTGCCGTGGTTCTGTTAAAAATTTTCAAATACCAGTCGCGGTATTTGTAGGCGGACTATAGTCAGTCTAAACTGCTAGGCCTATGGTCAACAGGACTGGAGTCCAGCTCTACCAAATTCATCTACTGGACTACGGCGTCTGGGCGCCACCGTGAACTGGACTGGCACTTTGCGAATGCTGATTCCAACGCTAAAAGGGTGTGGAATTCGGGGGATATCGATGCAATTCTGCAGGAAACCACCATCCATCTTTGGCGACAAATGGCGAGCCCAATGACTAATAGCTTAGGGCAAGGGATGCTTATGGGGTAATACTCGATTGGATAAACGGCAAGGGTGGGGGGAGAGAGGCTTGGCATGGCCGCTTGGTACGGATCTCCCATGCGGAGCGGTCCTTGAAGGTGATGAACTGCTTCACGCCCTAGCAATCGCAATAGGGTCTCCGAATCTCGATAGCGACAATATACCTTCAATGGAAACAGTACTAGCCTGTTCCTAAAGACTCGTTGTCATAGACAAGGAGGGTTCCATTGCCGGGCTAAATTCACCTAACCCTTCAAAAGTACCTCCGGGCTCATCCCCAGCTTTTTGGTATAGCTCACTCGAAACCTGCTTAAAGTATCCGAATCCGCAACAAGTCAAGGCTGTCTCAACCACCCCCTTCCCAGATCTGCAGCGCCGCACACCCTTCGTCGCATATTCCTCCGTATATTCGGGAGTCCACGCAAAACGGGAGCTTTCAGATTACGCGAAACTACTTTAGCCAAAGTTATTTGACAACAACTGTATATCCGTTAAAATTCCCTTGAAAACGCAGCCACGGTATTTGTACCCTGTTGATTTCGATCAAGTGTCCCAATTTGGGCTACGCTGTGCATCAATCTTTGAGACCGGCGAGATTGTGGCTAACAACCAAGAAGGCTCCATGGGTAACACACCTCTCGCGTGGGCTGCTTTGAATGGGCACGAGGAAGTGGTGAAAATACTACTTGAGCGGAACGACATCAACCCCGAAAAGCCGGGCGAATGGGGGCAGACACCACTCTGCTGCGCAGCTGAGCGCGGGCACGAGGGAGTGGTAAAATTACTACTCCGACGAGACGACGTCAACCCCAACAAGCCGGGCTTCCATGGCCGAACACCACTCTGTTGGGCTGCTGAGTTTGGGCACGAAGGGGTAATGAAAATACTACTCGGTCGGGACGACGTCAACCCCGATGGACCTAGGGACGGCGGCCCCACACCACTCAGCGCAGCCGCTTTTGGTGGCCACGAAGAAGTGGTGAAAATACTACTCGGATGTGATGGTGTCAACCCTAACAAGCTGAGCGTATTTGGGCAAACACCACTCTGCTGTGCTGCTAAGCGCGGGCACGAGGGAGTGGTCAAAATACTACTCGGACGGGGCGATGTTAACCCAGAAAAGCTGAACAAATGGGGGCAAACACCACTCTGCTGTGCTGCTCAGAAAGGGTACGAAGGAGTGGTGAAAATATTACTCGGACGGGGCGGCGTCAACCCCGACCAACCTGATAACTACGGTCACACTCCCCTCACTTGGGCTGTTGAGCGAGGCCATGAGGGGGTGGTAGAACTTCTCCGACCTTTATCATCTAACGCTCTCAGCACCACCTAAGGACAAGGGGCCATCGCCCTCCTTACCCCCTTCAAGTACGGGTAGCCTATGTGCCATTTCCATAAGGACCACAACTACTCCGTAAATGCGCCCACTGCCACGACGACCCCTCTCCTCTCATTCCAGCACAAGCTCCTTCCGCATTTCAAAACCCCACCCCGCAGTAACTGTCGTCTCTCTGAGTAAGCCTACCATCGCAAAACTCGGCTCGAATACTTCCCTATAGTCAGAGGAAATCATATGTAATGGGAAAGCAGATATGTATCATATACCCATCTCGGCTTCTATACGGATTTCCTTATGTAGTCGAGTTAGGCTTTTTAAGTTTCTGTTTATATTACTTTATAATCCAAAGTTTTTTGTCGTTTGCTGGAGGTTATTAGGATACGCCAATCTGCCTTGAAATTTCGATCGCATCTTTTTTTATTGTCTTCCGATTGCAAATCCTGTTCTGACACTTTGTATTCATTTGTTTGTTGTTCTTTCAACCATTCTATTCTTTCTTTTTTTCCCTCTCGGGTGAAATATAGAGGTGAGGATCGTTTAGACGCTAGTATTTAAAAAAATAACAATGTGAAACGCAAGTACTTCTTACACTCGTAGAAAGCGACGCAAAGCTAGCTGTTGATTCAAGCAAGATGACGATTAGTTCCCGAAATAGCGAAGGTGTAATGAAGACCATGCCTCCATGCAATGGTCTCCTAGACATGAGTTTGGAGGTGAGGTCGAGAAACTCTCCACGCGTTTTTTGTCCCGCCCATGATAGTAAGAAAATTAATATAATGACTCCTTTAATAACCAAATTAAGTCTCATTCTCAGAGCACCGCACCCATGATATACTAAACCTGAAAAACTCGGTCAGTAACCAGGCCCTCTGCAAATCGTCTTGGATGCGAATCGCCTGTATGGCATGCAATTCCGAACACTACCGATAGTCTTAAAGCTTTGTTTAAAATAATTACTATTTCATACGGTAACACCTAGATTAATGCAGGAGGGCTAAATTTTGGTAGTATGCTGTAACAGTTTTTCTGTAGAAATATCTCCACATTGCAAGTAGAGTAGGACGTGGCGTAGGCTAGTGTATATCCTCCGGCCCGGTGCATACTCGGCTTAGTTTTCTCAATACGCTGCTACGGTTGAATCCCTCTGCTTTTGGTATGATAACTAGTCTATTAAGTGTCCTCCAAAAAACCCTATTAATATTATTATGACATTGTTATCTAGGACAGGTAGTGAGGCCGTTTCCCTATGCCCTCAGCCCAACATTACACCCCTAATTGCCCAGAGGAGAGCCCCGCCGCCAGCCATAAATACACCATAGAAAGATAAGCAGAACGAAATCAAGAAAGAAAGGAAAATTTACATTCAAAACATGCGACCGAGCGGAAAACACTATTTTACCACAATGAGCCAAAATATAGAAGCAAACTCTGAGGCTCGAGGTCCTGAGTGGGGACTTGCCAGTCTTCTATATGCCATAAAATGAAAGACAAATGTAGCGATCTAGGAGTTTTAGTAAAGACTTGAAGCGCGCATTCCTCTATTCTGCCCCCCTATCACTCCTTCCAACAACTAAGCCTACCTGGGAGGCTAGATAGGATGGGCGGGGTGAGGGAAGGACAAACGGCAATAACAAAAATAGAGTTAACTGATCTCTTTGAAATGGTGAGGGATACGAAAGGGGTCTCTTGTGAGGCCTCAAGGGGCCTGCGATCATTATATCTTACGGTATGCCATGTAAATGAAGCCCGAACTTGAATACTCAAGTTAGCCTTAGTTAGGCGAGTGGTGGCCTATGATGGTGTTATAAGGCACAGAAGAGTGATGATTACTAAGCTACCCGAGTAAAGATAGCAGCTGTCAAGCGTAGTAATATTTATGAACAGGCTGAAGCATAGTTAACTATCTATTTGCATATAATACTACACTAATTCTAGTAAGCCTGCTGATTTTGAGGGGTTCGGTCAATGGTAGAGCATTTGAGAGTTGTTAAGCAGAGGTTTGCCGTGCTGTCCCGGTAAGTTAGTTTAGTGGTGAGTGCTAGCCCCTGAGTTACCCTAAGCTCTGATAAGAGACAGCCGGCTATGATATTCGACGATACTTGGAATTACCACTTTGGTCAGTCTTCGAAAAGTATTGGGCTTTGACGAACTTACCGCTCAATCATTAGGAAGATTGGGCAACTTACGGTAAATGTAGCAACCTACGGTGGCAATGCACCGCGCTGCGTTGGAAGAGTACACTACTATGCTTGGCCGTCACTATGAGTATCAAAAAGCATGCTCTCGATAAAATTCGCGGGGAGGGCTTCCCTGTCAATTCACTGTACCAAGCTAGCCGATTCCACCGCAGCAGCTCGAGGCTGTTCCCCCATTGCAGTGGAAAATTGGTACTGTGCCGCGCGTACGATACCACTTAGAGAAATCTAGGGTTTACTGGCACTGAGCCAGTAAGCACCAGAGGGGCCTTGGGGGAACAAGTTTGGGGGAGAACGGTATTGATTGGAATTTCTTGGCTAATATTGAGGTTCCACAAAAACCCCGCTTTTCTTCAGCTCTCAACCATTCCATCAACCGACCAACTCAATCATCTATCCTCAAAAAGTTTCCGAATAGCGAAGATGTCTCATAACAACAACTCCTACAACACTACAAATTCCTATAATAACGTGTGGAACAATTATACCGTTGCCGATGGCCAGTCTCAAATCTTGGCCTGGCTATCGCCACTAGAACCCAGGCTACGACACCAGGACATCCGAGACCGCCGAGTCGAAAATGTAGGAGAATGGCTCTTACAAACCGAGGAATTTAAGAGCTGGTGCGCCGGGAGTGGGGGAGGTGAATCCGATAATGCAGTTTTGTTTTGCTACGGTGATCCTGGGGCTGGCAAAACCTTTATTAGGTAGCAAGGGCGAACCTGGGGGAATAGAAGGAAAAAGGAAAGTGCTGACAAGCCGCGATGCTAGTTCATTGGTGATAGATAGGTTATGCCATGAGGCCGGAACGAGAAATTCCACCGTTGCATGCTTCTACTTTGACTTTGCCGCCCAAAAAGAGCAGTCCTTGACGAATATGCTGGGCGCCCTGCTCAAACAAGTGGTGAGCGGACTTGAAGAGACCCCACAAGAGATATCACGAGCGTACCAAAACCGAAACAGCGCCATTGGCGGGGGGGGACCGCCACTTGCCGATATTGTGACGATGCTACAGACTGCCTCTTCCAAAAAGCCCACGTTCCTATGCATCGACGCGCTAGATGAATGTGCTGAAGAATATCGAGTCAAGCTTCTGGACTCGCTAAACCAAATTCTGGAAAAGTCTCCAGGAACTCGAATATTCGTGACCGGAAGGCCGTACATTCGACCCGAGATCGGAAAGTCGCTGGCTGGAAGAGTAGCGAATGTAGCGGTGGGCCCCAAGAAAGGCGACATCATTAGATATCTCAATACCAGGCTGGGCGAGGACACAAAACCTGATGCGATGGACCCTGGCCTGAAAGCAGACATTCTGAGGAAAATTCCTGAAGATATTTCTGATACGTATGTAAAGCAGCGGCACTCGAGGCTACCTCAAGTTATCAACTAACAGATACATCTCTAGATTCTTGCTGGTATCAATGAATATCGATGTGATCCTAAAAGAAACCACGAGGTATCGCAGGCGACAAAAGCTTAATGCAATGACCGATGGCTTGGGGCTAGGGGGTGCTTATAGCGCAACGCTGGATCGGATAAAGGGCCAGGGTGGGGGGGAAGCGCAGCTTGGAATGGATACTTTGATGTGGATCTTTCACGCGGAGCGGCCCTTGAAGGCCGATGAACTGCTTCATGCCCTAGCAGTTGAGATAGGGTCACCGAACCTCAATAGCGACAATATCCCTTCAATAGGGCCATTGCTATACTGTTGCCAAGGACTTGTTGCCATAGACAAGGAAGCTTCCACTGTCCGGTTAATCCACACCACCCTTCACGAGCATCTCCGGGCGCATCCTGAGCTTTTTTGTGCTGCTCACTCGACAATTGCAGAAACCTGCTTAAGTTACCTGAATTCGCCGCAGGTCAAAGCCCTCTCAACAACTCCATCTCCTGATCTCCAAAGTACACCATTTCTCGAATATGCTTCTCTGTATTGGGGAGTTCACGCAAAAAGGGACCTTTCGAACTGCGCAAAACTACTTGCACTGACATTATTTGACTACAACAACCATATATCCACTAAAATCCTCGTCCAAGGGCAGGCAGGGTATTCTTCCAGCGTTGATTTCGATAAACTTTCCCTATTCAGTGGGCTACACTGTGCATCAATCTTCGGGATCGACGAGATTGTGGCTGGTTTGGTAGAGGTGGAAGGTTGTGATATCAACCAAAATGACTGCGCTGGTAATACACCTCTCGTATGGGCAGCTTTGAATGGGCACGAGGGAGTGGTGGAAATACTCCTCGGACGAGACGGCGTCAACCCTGAAAAGCCGGGGAGATTTAAGCAAACACCACTCTGCTGTGCTGCTGAGAATGGGCACGAGGGAGTAGTGAAAATATTACTCGGACGGGACGATGTCAACCCTGAAAAGCCAAGCAGACTTAAGCAAATACCACTCTGTTTTGCTGCTGAGAACGGGCACGAGGGGGTGGTGAAAATACTACTCGGACGAGACGACGTTAACCCCGAAAAGCCGGGCAGCTTTGGGCGAACACCACTCTGTTTTGCTGCTAAGAATGGGCACGAGGGAGTGGTGCAAATACTACTCGGACGGGGCGACGTTAACCCCGAAAAACCGGGCCGCCTTGAGCGAACACCACTCTGTTATGCTGCTGAGTATGGGCACGAGGGAGTGGTGAAAATGCTACTCGGACGGGCCGATGTTAACCCTGAAAAGCCAGCCAGTCTTGGGCGAACACCACTCTATTGGGCTGCTAAGAATGGACACCAGGGAATAGTGAAAACCCTCCTTGAACGGGATGACGTCAACCCCAACAAACCTGATAGCACCGGCAGAACACCACTCGATTATGCTATTAAATACGGTTATGCAAGAGTGGTTGCACTGCTCCAGCCTTTAGCACCAACCACCCCCAGCCCGACCCAAGGACAAGGAGCCACCGCCCTCACCCCCTCCAAACGCCGGTAACCTACCGGTATACGCCATCTCCACAAGGACTACAACCGCTCCAGAACCAAATCCGCCGCCACCCCTACCCCCCTTCGCCTACTCCCGCACAACCTCCCCCCGCACTTCAAAACGCCACTGCTCGCTAATGGCCTTCTTCCAGAGTAAGCCTGCCGCCACAGAAGCTCATCCCAAATAATACTTCCCCCAGTCGAGAGAAATCATATGCAATGGAATACACATATCATATACCCATCCCAACCTCTATACGGATTCCCTTATTTATTCAAGTCATGATTTGTGAGTTTTTGTTTATAATCCAGTTTGGTATTGGCGGGAGAGAGGGGGGGCTATCAAGACAACTCGGTAAAGCTTGGGATTTCCATCCTATTATTCAACTTTTATTCTTTTCCGGCTGTATTCTTTTGTGCATTTCTTGTTCCCTAGTCTTTTCTTTTCCAACAATTCCTTCGTTTTTTTTTCCCCGATGAAATGTACTATACTTGTAGACATGGGGCCGTTTAGATAGACACTAGGATAGACAAAAAGATATAAAGCGCAAGCATTTCTCACACTCGTAACTTATTATACAAAGCCACGCAAAACTGGCTATCAACTCACCTCCGGTATGGTGACGGTTAGTTTCTATCGTGGACAAAGTTTAGACTAATCCCCCAGACACGAATTCAAAAAGGAGGAATTGGGAGGTTGTCCACAGTTTTAGCCTCTCTCGCCAAGGGCAATTTAATACATGTGCGACCGATAGATATATTTGCCACGCGAAACCCGATTTTTTTATCTAAATTTTTGATGCTCATCCTAAAATTTAGAGCTCCACTAGGCAGAATCACCTTCACTCAATAAACTCTAACATGGTTGATGAAATAAAGCCTAGACTTTTAATTCCTAGCTACCCATAGATATACCGCGCTTATTAGAGTGTTGACATGAAAAGTGTGAAATTAAAATGGTCATTTCCTTCAGCGCCTCGATGGTTCGCTGCGCGCTGCCAGGCACTAGCACAATGATCGACCGGCGGTGAACCACGCTCAAGAATTATAACTTATAGAATTTCGCACAACCCCCAAATTAGATGAATAAAACGAAAACAGCAGCTACCGGTAACACTACCCTCAAACTAGACACCCTCTATAGCCCCAGAAGATTTCATTAGCATAATGCGGCACAGGCGTAGGAAAACCTACTTTTTTAGTCATTTATTTCTACGTGAACGGAGATATTAGATCCGAAAATCGGTCCAGGATATGGTTGATTGGACTTATGCAACATAGCGTCTACTAATTTTACTTTCTTCTAGGAGTTGGAAGACTTTAGTGAGCTCAGAGAGCTTTCCAATTTTGAAGGGGACTTTGATGAGGTCGCGGACGAAGAAGTCAATTGCTTCTTGTGTGTCGCCGACGTAGGATCCCTTGATGGTATTCATTCGGAAGATGGTGGAGAACACTTTGGCTGAAATGTGGGCTTTCGGGGGGAGACCTGCGCAGACTATGATTCCACGAGACCTGCAATACTATGATTCACCCCAGGCGTTAATTGTTTAATTCCTTTTTTAAGGCGGAGTGATTCCAGGGTAGATTTACCTCTGCGGCTTGTTGGAAAAGTTTCTCGCTCACAGCAAGAAGGATGACAGCATGGGCGCCCAGACCCCCGGTTACAGATTTGACATTTGCCACTACATCACCTTTCGCAAAATCCACAAATTCCTCAGCACCGAGTGTGTTGAGACTCATTTCTTGCTTTTCGCTCTCAGTATCGATGGCTATAACACGGAAGCCATTGCCTTGGCATATTTCACCTAATCGCTTTCAATTAGCTACTACATAAAGGAACGATCCTAGGATGAATACAGCAAGAGAGCCGAGACCACAACCGGCACCGACCACGGCTATAGTTTGACCTGTCCAAGCGGAAGGTTCTTTAATGGCTTTATAAACCTACTAGGGTTAGTCTGACAGGGACAATTGAATAGGTACTGTAGTTATCAGGTACAAACAGTGATTCCGGCACCGAGAATAGGAGCAATCGCATTCAACGGAGCTCCTTTTGGCATTCTAGCGACATGTTCGGCCTTGCCAATCACATATTGCTGAAAAGTGCCATCCACAGTGTATCACGAGAGTAGAGCCTTTTTTTTTCGCACAAGGGCTCGTCTCCAGCCATACCTATTCCGCGTTAGTAGGGTTGTATAAAAGTCAGGTGGAACAAACTTACAAAATTCGCAGTGGCCACAATAGTGATGGACACGATCAGATCATGATCGATCATTGTAACTATGATCTGATCGATTTCATCGATCATGGTACTGCTCGATCATAGTCGAGTATGATCGAGCATGATCGACTAAACTCGATCATAATCGATCACTCACCAACAGATAGCTTCCTTTGCGCAACTTTAAAGCCAACCCTTCATGTATTCCAAATTCCTCTCTTCAATAATAATGATAACATCTAACTAGAATATATATACAAGTTTCCGAATCAAGAACAGCTATCCATTTAAGACTCTTTAATCTCAAGTAACCAAATACTCGTCCAAGAATAAATGTGAGAAGCCACTAAATTTAAGCCAGATTTTGGACCAGGAATAAAAATGACAAGCCACTCTGTATTCACAGATAACCCGCTCCTCGATCACTGGATCATGCTCGAGCAGTCCTAAGGGGCAATCATGGTCGATCACTCGATTGCTCGATCATGCTCGATTATGATCGATCAGGCCAACCCATTTGATCGATCATTCGATCATAGTCCCCTCGATCAGATCATGATCGATCATGACCCCCATAATCTGATCGATCATGATCGTGCCCATCACTAGGCCACAACTCCCATTGGGCCACTAGATGCCTGGATTGTCGCCTACTTTGATCTCCTCAACTAGTTTGCCCATAGCGATAATAACACTGGCACCTTGGAGACAGTCAGAAACTTTCACTTCTTAGCTTAATCAAAAGATCATACTTTCGTGACCGCCGATCAGGTTTTGTTTAGTGCGCAAAAATCAGTCACCCTTCCATGTCTACTCATTGTTAATAACGTCCTATTGCCGCAATCTAGCACGGGGCTTTTGCGTGAAGATCGGTATGGCAAACTAAGATCTAAATTTATTACGGGAAACCAACCATCAAACCAAAATAGATGCCGCAATTCACCTCCAGTATCTTTGATGTTGATTAAAACCTCATCCGGGCCCGGTTTTGGAACCGGAACCTTTTTGTACTCATTTTGGATCATTGTTGCTCTTACAGACCGGCGCGTACTCGAGTATTGCTGGCTGGGAATAGACATGATTAGTAAATGGAATAGGGAAATAGTTGTTCGAGTGAATTGGGTATGAGACTATTTTGCATGAGGAGGTACTGATACCCCAGTAAAGGAAGAATTTTTCGCCCCAACCGGTTAGAGGTGTTGCATGACAATGATGTTTATCTTACTCGAGTACGCTGATCCCGGCGATGACGCAGTCCTCCCATGCAGCGGTAGCATGTTTGCGGAGTCATTCCGGGGGAGATTTACCGCTTCTCAGGCACAGCGAGAGGGATGACAGCATGGGCTCCCAGACCCCGGTTACAGATTACAAGTACGATATAATTTAATTTCTGCGATTTAAGCTCCTACAATGGCTTGAGGTTTAGCGTGCGTTAGCTCACCCGCTACCGCAATGCAGGATGCAAAGATCAAGAACAAGCCTTTTACAACGCGGGACTCCTAAGTTAGATTTTGATAGTCAATCATGAGCCACGCCAGAATCACTCAACCCCTCGTCCCATGCCCAATTCCGTTTCTCATCGCACCAGCACATACATACCCCATACTTCAGAAAGAAAAGATGCCACTCTGCTTATACTTGGTAGTAGTACTTGTACTATGCGCATATAAGAAGGAAATATCTCCTGGAGCCTGTCTCACTACCGGAATTATCAAACTTTTACGATAATCGATCGAAATTTTTTTACCGTTGCTGACCTCTTATTCTGCAGTCGTCAAATTTCTTCAGGTCTGAAAACCCCTATTTTGCATTTCTTCTAGGTCTCGCTAACTATGTAGGTTATTTTAGGCTAGCTTAAAGCTACCTATTTTCCTAAGCTCTACACCCTAGTACATGTGCACCGAAGTAGTATGATAACCTAGGCACCAGAAGGGCGCGGGAGGAACAGATCTGCGGAATATTGATTACCAGCATCGGCATACGTGTCTTAGGCAATCCCGAAGTTAGGGAGAAACCCCACTTTAGTTCTGCTCTCGGCGATTCCATCAACAAGCAAACTCAACACCCATCCTCAACGATTTTCCGAAAAGAGAAGATATCTCATCCGAACTCCCCCAATACTACGGACTCCTATAATAACGTGTGGAACAATTGTACCGTTCCCGATGGCCAGTCCCAAATCTTGAACCCGGTATTGCCTCTAGGGCCAAGGCTACGGTACCAGGACATTCGACCATCAAGTCGAAAATTTAGGAGAATGGCTCTTACAGACCAAGGAACTTTGAAGCTAGAACTCCGGTAGTGGAGGAGGTGAATCTGATAATTTATCTTTATTTTGCTACGGCGCTCTGAAAGCCGGGAAGACTTACATTAGATGATAAGGACGACACTCGGAGAACAGAAGCGAAACGGCAAGTGCTGACGGGGCGGAATGTTAGTTTACCAGTGATAGACAGGTTGTGCGATCAGGTCAGAGGGCAAATGCCGCTGTTGCATGTTACCACCTTGACTTTGCCGCTCGAAGGGAGTAGTCATCGACCAAGATACTAGGTGCCCTACTTAAGCAGGTTGTGGGTGAGCTAGAAGTGGCATCGGGAGAGACATGGTAGGCCTGCGAGAGCTGGAAGGTCATTGGTTGACGGGGACCACGACTTTCCAATATCTCTAAGATGCTGCAGACCACCGCCTCCGAAAGAGTCACATTCAGATGCATCGACGCAATAGATGAATGCGCGGCAGAGTATCGAGTCGAGTCTTTGAATCATCCCATCAAATCTTCCATCCAAATGTCTCCCGGGGCTCGAACATTCATGACTGGGAGGCCGCACATCCAAGCCGAGATTGGGAAGCGCCTTCCTGGGCGAGTAGCGAGTATCCCATTGTTCGTAGAAGGGCCAAATTTGGCCCTTTTGCTGATGAGTACAACGCCACCGCCACTCAAAATTTGAATATTTTTCCTTCTGACTCTAGATTTCGCTGGAGCCAAAAGGAAGTCCAAGGGTATTTGAAACCATGATTACAAATGATTTAGTAGCTGTGGCATGAAGTGACAAGTGTTTATACAGAAGTGTACTTTTGGTGAGGATTGAGCACATGAGGAAAAGTCTGTGAATCTCAACCCACAATGGCAGCCCGGCAACTTCGACCCTACTCTACTAATATCTCCTGCCTTGAGATCTTCCCTAAAGACTCTGCTTCCCATCATCTACAAAGTGGTGGGTGAAAAGCTTCGGTAAAGACACCCTCTCGGCATCACAAAAGATCACTCGCTACCCCCAGCGAAAGTACAAGCACTACTTTCTCATCTTATTATACTTCTGGTGATAAGGAGACTGTTTCTCACCGTCTCCGGACAGCCTGGGAGTACATTTCTAGTGGTACAAGGGGCATGATTGGTGAGGCGGAGAATTCAAGTACCAGCGGCCGCCCAAATCAGAATCAGCCCAACCTGCAACCTCGCTAACATGTCAACACCGAGCTTCCAGCAAAGCGCCAAGAGCTTGCAGCACACCTACCTGTCCCTCTTGAGACCTGTAAGGATTGCTGCCTCTGTCGCTAGCGGAAAAAGACTGGGCTGGCTGCAAATAGTAGGAGAGGTGATTTACCCAAGCCTTGGTGGAAATGTAACCATTGTGATGTACCTTTATGTCAACTGCATGAACGAAATTGTTTTCTTGATTTCCACTGTACTTAGCTAATTCTATTCCTTATTTCACACTTTTGTCTCTTTTCTTTGATTTTTAATTAAATTAATTGTGGTTATGGGGTTGTTACCGGAATGCCAAGAATTTCGCTACGAATGAGGGGATAGCCGCCACTTTTAAGAAAGATGATGCCATCGGATATCTTCGTACCAAACTGAAGGATGATACGAGCCCTGACGCGATGGACAGTACTCTGGAGGTAGACATTCTGAGGAAATTTCCCGAGGATATTTCCGAAATGTGCGTTTAAGCAACGACGCTCTGGAAGCTACCCTAAGTTATCCGCTGACAGATGCATGTCTAGATTCTTACCCGCCTTGCTGAATATCGACGCGATCCTGCGAGAACCCACAATCCATCGCAGGCGACAAAAGCTCCACGCAATCACCGATGGCTTGGTGGTGAGGAATGCTTATGGCGCAACACTGGATCGGATAAGTGGACAGGGTGGGGAGAAAGCGAGGCTTGGAATGGCCTGTTTGATGTGAGTCTCCCACGCCGAGCGGCTCTTAAAACCCAATGTGTTGTGTCATGTCCTAGCAGTCGTGATAAGGGCACTGAACCTCAAGAGCGACAATATTCCATTCATCGGGACATTCCTATCCTGTTGCCAAGGACCCGCTGTCACAGACAAGGAAGCTTACGCTGTCCAGTTAATCTACTCTACACTTCAAGAGTACCTCCGGGCTCATTCCCAGCGCTTTGGCAGAGCCCACCCAGCAATGGCAGAGGCATGATGAACTTATCTATATTCGCAGCGAGTCAAAGCTCGCTCAACCGCTCTATCTCCCTATCTCCAAAGCACACCCTTTCTCGAATACTCTTCCTTATATTGGGGAATCCACACAAAAAAGGATCTTTCACATTGTGCAAAATGCGGAAGCTATTTGACGACTATAGTAGCCACATATCTACTAAAATCTTCTGGAAAGTAGAGGGGTGGTATTATTTAGATTTTTGGTTAGGCGGGCCACCCCTATTCAGTGGTCTACACTGTGCATCTGTATTTGGGATCGACGAGATTTTCGCTGGTCTGGTACATTTGGGACGACCCGGACGACCTCAAACTCGACGGACCTATAACGGCGATTCTACAGCATTCTGTTTATAATCCGGTGTTCGGGGTTAGCGGGAGTTCATTAAGAAAAGTCAGCCTGGCTTGAAATTTCCATCACAATGTCATTTACTTTTATTGTTGCCTTCTAGTTGCAAATCCTGTTTACACTTTTCTCATTCATATTTTTGTTTATTTTTTCAACCATTCTTTTCTTTCTTTTTTTCCCCTCTCCTGTGAAGCGTAGACGTGAAGGTTATTTAGACGCCAGTGTGAAGAGAGAATATGAAGAGCAAGTATTTCTTATACAGGCAGAAAGCAACGCATAGCTACCTGTTAACTCAGGTATGGTGATGATTGGTTCCCACTGTGGGGAAGGTTTAAAGAAGGTCATGCTTCCATGCCACTGCTCTCTAAAAATGAATTCTGAGGCGGGATGTGCCACTGCGGGATGTGCCACTACGGGATGTGCAAGTGCAGGATGCGCCCGCACTAGAAGGCCACACTGCTATACGTACGCACTAGTGACAAGACACGCAAGCTAAGAAAACGCTGCCACACCCCTGTCTGTTTCTTTGAGTTTCCTCACTGTTCTCTTTCTCTTTCTCTCACTTGTCTTCTTCTTCTACTTTACTTCCTCCTCAAGTCTTTCCTTCCTTTAATTCAACTCAATACCACCAATTACGATTTGTCTCTCCGCATAATACAAACATAGTGTCTCCACTTCAGCCGTTCCTCTCCGCTACGTAAAACCCTAACCATAGATCATTACCTCCGCATCGAATATTTCCAACATTGAACATTAAAGTTAGGCGAGTGACGGCCTATGATAGTAATAGAACATCGAAGAAAGAGCAGTGATTACTAAGCTACTCATGTAAACTATGCGACCCGCGTAAAGATAGCAGCGTTCGAGCGTAGCAGTGTTTATGAACAGCCTGAAGCATAGTTAATTTTTTTTTGTTTACATATTATTATACTACACCAATTTTCCAAAGCCGGAGACCCATATATTGAAGATAGCTAATTAAGAAAGGAAATAAAGAACAAAGTAGACCCATGATAAACAACGCCAAAGGGAAATACAGAAACTATTGCCTCCCGCCTGATGCCGGGTTCGCTCGTTCCACTGCCGGTGGCTTTGGTGCAGGTGCCGCTATCCTTGCCAGGGGAGATTGTCACCGCCGTTGTATCCCGTGTGACAATGAGGGCGCATGGGAGTCTGGGTGGCGGGTGGGCAACGAAGAACGCGAGGTGTGGAAAGCAAGGAAGCATGGTGATCTCGTAGTCTCGAGAGCTGGGAGAGGTATATGTACGGGGGTTCACGGACCCCGCGCTAGCCAAGCAACCGGCTATACCTTTTTCCGCCGTCCTCCGAGATGCGGCGCCCACCCACGAGCGCTGTCCCGTACGCTTTGCCCAATTAGCAATGGGTTGCTTCAACCCGCCATCCAATTCTAGTAGCCCTGCTTACTTCGGGTGTTGGGTCATTACCGTCATATTATGGTAGTGTATTAGGGGGATTTAGCTGGTCTGGCAAGAGAGTCGCTAGGGTAACAAAAGTGGAAAAGTGCCCCATTATGCCCCAGGTGGATTTAGCAACTATGTTTGGCTTGCGTCATTTGGGGGACTTGATAATTATCATGAGCAACCCTTCAAAATCACCCTAACCTCAATTAGTCTCCTAACAAAACCTTTCGTCTTCTCTACTTCCCTTCTAACTTTATCAAATCTGCATGTCTTTTTGCCAAACCCACTTCAATAAACAGCCTAGATTGTTTACTTTGTATTCCATTTAAGCTACATATCACAAGACCATTTGTTGTCTTCCGAGAAGTACTTAAAGACAAGGCGTCGTCTAGGCGGGTATTTACCCGCCTAAGGGTGAACGAAAAGAGTTCGGGTATCTTCACTAACTCTTTACAGAGTGTTTCTTGGCCTAGCAACCCGTGCGCCGAACCAGCTAAATCCCCCTATTTGAGAGTTGTTCGGCAGAGATTTACCGCACTGCCCCGGCTGGTTAGTTTGGTGGTGAGCGCTAGTCCCTGAGTTTTCTAAGCCCTGACAAGAGACAGCCGACCAGCATATTCAACGACACCATGAATTACTACTTAGGTCAGTCGCCGAAAAGTATTGAGTTTTGCCGAACTTACCGCTCGACCATTAGGAAGATGGGGTAGACTATGGTAAATGAGCAATGCACCGTGCTGAGCTGGATGAGTACAGTACGGTGTTTGGCCATCACAATGGGTATCAAAAAGAATGCTCTCGACAAGGTTGCGGGGAGGGCTTCTCGGCCTGCGTCGAGATCACGGTGGGCGATCCTGTGATCCCCTAAGTGAGGGGATATGTAAGCCCCCGGTCGGCACCCGGAAGGTTTGATGTACTTGTGTATGTATATACCAAACTAGCTGGTTCCACCGCAACCGTTCGAGGATGTTCCTTCATCGAAGTGGAAGATTAGTACTGTATCCCACGATACGATACCACTTAGAGAGGTCTAGTGATAGGAACAAATGGGGAAGTTGGAATAGAAGGATGATGGTAATTGGTTGAGTTCCTCCCACTGCTCCGTGTTCCCTTCCAAGCTATCGACCCAGAGTGCGCAGCACTACACCAGCCCTAACACCTATTCTCTACGGAACCCTAGGTTCCAGCTAGTTACATTGAATATCACTACATCTAGCATTTCCTGGCACCGAAGCAGTAGGCACAAGAGAGGCCTTGGGGGAGCAAGTTTGGGGAGTATGGATTGGACTTTCTTAAGTAATCTTGGGGTTCCACAAAAACCCCGCTTTTATTCAGCTCTGAACGTTTCCATCAACCGACCAACTCAATCATCTATCCTCATCAAGTTTCCGAACAGCGAAGATGTCTCATAACAACAACTGCTACAATACTACGAACTCCTATAATACCGTGTTGAACCATTGTACTATTGCCGATGATCTGCCTCAAATATTGACCTGGCTATCGCCTTTAGAGCCCAGACTACGGCACCAGGACGTCCGAGAACGGCGAGTCGAAAATATAGGGGAATGGCTCCTACAGACCGAAGAATTTATAAGCTGGTGTGCTGGTAGTGGAGGAGGTGAATCAGATAATGCAGTTTTGTTTTGCTACGGTGATCCGGGGGTCGGCAAGACTTTTATAAGGTAACAACGACGAACCTAGGAATAGAAGGAAGAGGAAAGTGCTGACAAGCCGCGATATTAGTTCATTAGTGATAGAGAGGTTAGGCAATGAGGTCGGAACGAGAAATTCCACGGTTGCATGTTTTTACTTTGACTGCGCCGCCCGAAAGGAGCAGTCCTTGACGAACGTGCTGGGCGCCTTGCTCAAACAAGTTGTGAGAGGACTGGGGGGGATCCCAGAAGAGATATCGCGAGCGTACCAAAACCAAAACAGCGTCGTTGGCGGGCAGGGACTGCCACTTGCCGATATTGTGACGATGCTACAGACTGCCACTTCGAAAAAGCCCACGTTCCTATGCATCGACGCACTAGACGAATGTGCAGAACAATATCGAGTCAAGCTTCTGGACTCGCTAAACCAAATTCTGGAAATGTCTCCGGGAACTCGAATATTCGTGACGGGAAGACCATACATTCAACCAGTGATTGGAAGGCGTCTTGTTGGAAGTGTGGCGGTTGTAGCCATAAATCCCAAGAGATATGATATCATTAGATATCTTAATAGCAGGTTGGGTGAGGACACGATCCCAGATGCGATGGATGGCAGTCTGGAGGCAGACATTCTGAGGAAAATTCCTGAAGACATTTCTGATACGTATGTAGAGCAACAGCACTCGAAGTTACCTCAAGTTATCAACTAACGGATGCACGTCTAGATTCCTGCTAGTCTCGCTGAATATTGATGCGGTCCTGCAAGAAACCACGATCCATCGTAGGCGACAAAAGCTCAATACAATGACCGATGGCTTAGGGCTAGAGGGTGCTTATAGCGCAACACTAGATCGGATAAAGGGCCAGGGTGGGGGGGGAGCGAAGCTTGGGATGGATACTTTGATGTGGATCTTTCATGCGGAGCGGCCCTTGAAGTCCGATGAACTGCTTCACGCCCTAGCAGTTGAGATAGGGTCACCGAGGCTCAATAACGACAATATCCCTTCAATAAGGACATTGCTAGCCTGTTGCCAAGGACTTGTTGCCATAGACAAGGACGCTTCCACTGTCCGGCTAATCCACACTACCCTTCACGAGTACCTCCGGGCTCATCCTGAGCTTTTTGGTACAGCTCACTCGACAATTGCAGAAACCTGCTTAAGTTATCTGAATTCGCAGCAGGTCAAGGCTTTCTCAACCACTCCATCTCCTGATCTCCAAACCACACCATTTCTCGAATATTCTTCTCTGTATTGGGGAATGCACGCAAAAAGGAACCTCCCAGACTCCGCAAGAATGCTTGCACTTAAGTTATTTGGCGACTATAACAACCATATATCTGCTAAAATCCTCTTACAAGCACAATCGCCCTATTATTACTCTGTTAATTTCGGTAAACCATCCCGATTCGGTGGTGTACACTGTGCATCTGTCTTTGGGATCGACGAGATTGTGGCTAGTTTGGTAGAGGTGGAAGGTTGTGATATCAACCAATATGACTGCGTTTTTAATACACCTCTCTTGTGGGCTGCTAAGAATGGGCACGAGGAAGTGGTGAAAATACTACTCGGACGGGACGATGTCAACCCCGAAAAGCCCGGCCAATATGAGAAAACACCACTCTGTTATGCTGCTAAGAATGGGCACGAGGGAGTGGTGAAAATGCTACTCGGACGGGACGACGTCAACCCTGACAAACCTGATAAACATAGCCAAACACCACTCTGCTTGGCTGCTGAGAAAGGGCACGAGGGAGTGGTGAAAATACTACTCGGACGGGACGACGTCAACCCCGAAAAGCAGGACCAATGGGGGCCAACACCACTCTGTGTTGCTGCTAAGAATGGGCACGAGGGAGTGGTGAAAATACTACTCGGACGCGACGACGTCAACCCCGACAAGCCGATCAACTGGGGGACAACACCACTCTGTTTTGCTGCTATGAATAGGCACGAGGGAGTGGTGAAAATACTACTCGGACGGGACGACGTAAACCCCAACAAACCTAATCGCTGGGGCGAAACACCACTCAGTTGGGCTCTTGAGCATCGCGATACGGGAATAATAGCCCTTCTCCAGCCTCTAGCGCCCACCACCCCCAGCATGACCTCAGAACAGTAGATCCCCTACTCCGGCTTCTCCGATGACGAGTACTAGTAGCCTAATGCCACCTCCATGAGGACCACTATCGCTATAATCACATCCGCCACAACCCCTACTCCCCTCCACCCACTCCCGCACATCCTCCCCCCGCATTTCGAAACGCCACCCCGTCGTAATCGCCCTCTCCCCGAGTAAGCCTACCATCACAAAAACCCAGCTCAAATACAATACTCCCCCCTGGTCGAAAGATATCATATGCAATGGGAATACGCGCATGTATTATATACCCATCCCAACCTCTATACATATTCCCTTATTTATTCAAGTTATCATTTATGAGTTTTCTACACTATTTATAATCCGCAGTTTGGTGTTAGTGGGAGTAGGGGGTTATTAAGATAACTCGGTAAAGCTTGGGATTTCCATCCTATTATTCACTTTTATTCTTTTCCGGTTGTATACCCTTTTGCGCATTTCTTGTTCCTTTGTCTTTTCTTCTCCAACGATTCCTTTTCTTTTTTTTTTCCCGATGAAATGTACTATACTTATAGACAGAGGGCCGTTTATATAAATACCAGGATAGACAAAAAGATGTAAAGCGCACACATTTCTCCCACGTATTACACAAAGCTAGCAAAAGCTAGCCACCAACTCACCTCCGGTATAGTGACTATTGATCTCCAGGCGGACAAAGTTCAATCTCCCAGACCCGAGTTCAAAAAGGAGGAATTGGGAGGCTAGCCATAGTTTTAGTCTCGCTCATCAAGGGAAATTCAATACTAGTGCGGCCGATATATGTTAATCACTCGAAACCCGAGCTTTTAAAGTAGCGTGCTAGCAACACGCATGAAAATCGGGGTGGGGTGAGAAACATTAGGCGTTGGCATATAGATAGGGGTTATGTGTGCGAACGCCTAAAAGGTAGCAGTTTTCTAAACCAGTACCTGTCTTCAACGATTTGGGTGCCTATTTTAGAGCTCCTCTAGGCAGAATCACCTTCACTCGATAAGCTCCAACATGGTTGATGAAAAAAATAAAGCCTAGACTTTTGATTCCTAGCTGCCCATAGATATACCGCGCTTATTAGAGTGTTAAAATGAAAAGTATGAAATTAAAATGGTCATTGCCTTCAGCGCCTCGGTGGTTCGCTGCTGCGAGGCACGAGTACAATGATTGACCGGCGGTGAACCACGCTCAAGAATTATAACTTATGGAATTTCGCACAACCCCCGAATCAGATGAATAAAACGAAAACAGCAGCTACCGTCAACACCACCCTCAAACCAGACAAAAGATTTCGCTACGACAATGCGGCACTTGCGCAGGAAAAGCATTTTTTTGCCATTTATTTCTACATGCACGGAGATATTAGATTGGAAAATCGGCCCAGGATATGATTGATTGAACTTACGCTTGTATCAAGAACATAGCGTCCAGCAACTTTGCCTTCCTCCAGGAGTTGGAAGATTCGAGGGAGCTCAGAGAGCTTTCCAACTTTGAAGGGGGCTTTGATAAGGCCACGGGCGAAGAAGTCGATCGCTTCTTGGGTGTCGAGGCGGTTGCCAACGTAGGATCCCTTAATGGCAATCATTCGGATGACAGTCGAGAATACTTCGGCTGAAACGCGGGCTTTCGGGGGGAGACCTACGCAGACTATAGTTCCGCGAGACCTGCAATACTATGATTCACCCCAGGCGTTAATTGTTTAATTCTTTTTTTAAGGCGGAGTGATTCCAGGGTAGATTTACCTCTGCGGCTTCTTGGAAAGGTTTCTCGCTCACAGCAAGAAGGATGACAGCATGGGCGCCCAGACCCCCGGTTACAGACTTGACATTTGCCACTATATCGCCTTTCGCAAAATCCACGAATTTCTCAGCACCGAGTGTGTTGAGACACATTTCTTGCTTTTCGCTCCCAGTATCGATGGCTACAACACGGAAACCCATTGCTTTGGCGTATTGCACCTAATAGCCTTCAATTAGCCACAGTATAGGGGAAAGATCTTAGGGTGATTACAGCAAGAGAGCCGAGACCACCACCGGCACCGACGATGGCTACAGTTTGACCTGGCCGGGCCGAGGATTCTTTAAGGGCTTTATAAACCTACTAGAGTTAGTTTTGTAAGGACAATAAGTAGTCATTGGGTACAAACAGTGATTCCAGCACAGAGAATAGGAGCAATCGCATCTAGCGGAACTTCTTTGGGAATTCTGGCGACATGTTCGGCCTTGCCAATCGCATATTGCTGAAAAGTGCCATTCACAGTGTATCCCGAGAGTAGAGCCTTTTCGCACAAGGGCTCGTCTCCAGCCATACCTATTCCACGTTAGTAGGGTTGTATAAAAGTCAAGCAGAACAAACTTACAGAATTCGCAGTGGCCGCAGCTCCCGTTGAGCCACTTGATGCCCGCATGGTCGCCTACTTTGATCTCCTCAACCAGTTCTCCCACAGCGACGACAACACCGGCACCTTGAAGACAGTCAGAAACGTTCACTTTTTAGCTTAATCAAAAGATCATACCTTCGTGACCACCAATCAGGTTTTGTTTAGTGCGCAAAGGCCAGTCACCCTTCCATGCCTACTCATTGTTAATAACTTCTCCCCATTACCGCAATCTAACAAGGGGTTTTTACGTGAAGATCGGTATGGCAAACTAGAATCTAAATTAATAACGGGAATCGACCATCAAACCAAATTAGGTGCCGCAACTCACCTCCAGTATATTTGATGTTGATCAAAACTTCATCCGGGCCCGGTTTTGGAACCGGAACCTTTTTGTACTCAATTGGATGATTGTTGTCCTTATAGATTTGTGCGTATTGCTCGCTGGGAATAGACATGATTAGTAGATGGAATAGGATTGGTAGATGGAATAGGGAAATAGTTGTTTCGAGCGAATTAATAGTTTTTTCGAGCGAATTGGGTATGAGACTATTGCGTATGAGGAGGTACTTATACCCCAGTAAAGGTAGAATGTTTCGCCCCCAATTGGTTAGAGATGTTGCCTGACAATGATGCTTATCTTACGCTCATCCCGTTAATGACGCAGTCCTCCCACGTGGTGGTAGCGTGTTTGTGGAGTGATTCCGGGAGAGATTTGCCCTAGGCTTCTTGCACCTTCCGTCCTAACCTTGTGTGGTACCGGTGTCCGCATCTGTACGGAGGTAAATTTACAGCCTAAGTTTTGTACGTTCCACAGGACAAAACTTAGGGGCTGTACCTCAGTAGTGGTGCCTACAAAAACGAGTACGATACGGAACACTTGAACCAGCGGGTAGAGTCTTTCTTTAGACACCTGATTTTCTTTTCTCCAGTTCAACGGAGAATGAGATCATTACCAAGGACGAGAGGAAGGTTTCCTTTTTATTCCCAGCGTTGCAATCCAGAGTGAATCCGACGTGGTGGAAGGGTAAATTGGGGTGATTAACAGCTGATTCTCGCCTCCCGGAGAATCGGATGAGGGTGGTGGGGGTGACGCTAAGAGGATTTTAGTGTCAGTCGGTTGCTTTTTAGCAGCCCTAAACCTAATGGCTTACCGACCGACTAATTATCAGGTGAGGTATGATACAGTAACTTAAACCGGAGATCGGCGCAGCGAGCCATCCACCCAAATACTAGCCACTATTTAAATCTGGACCAAGCTTCAGCCAATCATATTGCTTAAACTTGCAGATGCCTAGCAACGCCGGGCGCTCGCTATGGTGTGGGATACGGTAGGGCTGGGGAATGCCTTGGGTACTCGTAATAACAGAGTTGTGAGCTTTGGAGTTGGACAGGAGGTGGCGTGAATGGGAGGGTCGGTGAGATTGAAGTTAGCTGAGGCAACCGCAAGCAGTGTTGGCAGCGGCTAAGACTGATGTATTGAGCTGTCCTAACCATGACTATGGTTAGTGGCTAGTGGTCAACAAAGGGGGTGATGGGGGTGATGGGGGTCAGGGTTTCCTAGGCACACTCGGAATTGGAGAATTGCTCTTTGTAGCTAACATTCGATTTATTCAATCACAATAACGTCTAAATTTATTGGGGGAAGGGGAAAGAATGACAATTAAAGTTTTATCAGTTTGATGCCACTCAAACTTTGCTTTCAAACCCTAAGCCACCATTCCTTTGACCCCTGCCGTGATCAGTGCTGACCAGTGGTCATGGGGGGTGATCAGTGACCACCAGATTGTAGGGGTGGCCACTGGTCACTGCCAACGCTGACCGCAAGAGATCCCAAATCAACCGTGATATCCCGCGATAGTACAGCACAGTACATCATTATCCGCGCAAAGGTCTGGGCTTCTGCTTCTGGTTGAGTAAAGTTTGCGCATCAGGATTGCAGTACTCGTACACTTGGCCATCTAAAAAGTTCCCGGGCGCCTCGCATTTACCAGTGCCTACCGTCTAGAAACTTTTAAATGGCCAAGTACTGTAGTGCTCGCGCGCTACAAAAGTTTCCAGAAGTGTGGACTCTGGCTTGGCGCTAACCTAGGCGGAGCCCCCGCGCCCCAGTTTGAAAGGTCTTCGTAGCCACGCTAGTCCATTCATGCAGCTGCGGCTAGCGCCGAGCAACAGCCACAGCCACATGAATCGACCAGTGTACGGTGCTTGTGCTCGGGGGTGTATGAAAGTGTAAAACACTTTCATCCATCCCCGAGTACTTTTCAATCGAGAGTGCGTCAAAAAGTGCCAATCCTACGCTCCATATTTCCAGAAACTCTTGCGATGCACAAGGCCACAAACTGTGCCAGGATCCCCCTCCGAACGACGCTACGCGAGCTTCGAAGCAGGTGGGATGGCTCCCAGGGAGTCTGTCCCGACAGTTCAACGATAGTACTAGTACGGTAACAGTTCAACGATAGATTTATTACATAAAATTATTATACGATAAGAAGTATGTTTGGCGAAAAACCAATCTCATTAATTACCCAGAACTATGATTTCATAATAATATATGTAAATGAGGCTATTAATATTATATCGGTGTTGGAAGGTGCAGGGACTTGTAACAAACCAACAGACAAAGGCCCATGGGCCACTGGACGACAGAGAAGACTGCAGGAAAAAAAGGGTCTAGGAATGAGATAAGATATGAAAAGACTAGAGCATAGTTGGAATAAGAATCATGAGTTCTAAAAGTTTTCAAGTAGCTTGCCGTTTGGAAGTAGCAAGGGGGAATGGAAAGCACCAATATTCTATCATGAAATGGATTTCTGGTGATCTTAGGGAATGATGTCTGAGGTGGAGCTGGGCGAGGCTGGAGCTTTTGAGGACGCTCAAAATACAAAGACAATTGAACTTGTGTGCCCCACGAGAGAGAAACACAGTATATAATGAATTTGGGGGGGGGTCGCATTATATATTCTCAAAAATCCAGACCAAAAGCTCCATAGAATGAGCGGCAGAGCCTCAGAACGCAAGTACTCGGAAAAGGTGAGCGAAGCCTGGACAGCTCATGGAGGCCGGGGAAAATTCAATCCGGAGTGGAAAAAGATATAAAAGAAACACCTGGGCACGGTTGAAAGACATGGGTATAAGCGCTATCAGTTTTTAGGGGTTTTCAATTAATAAATTGATGTTTTGTTGAATAATTTCTCATGATGTGCAGTAAATCTATCAATCAACTGTTGCTATCGCTGAGCTGCTGGGCACTCCCTGGGAGTGTCGCCCGCCAAGGTCGCTTAGGGTCGTTTGGGGTGTTGGGAACCTTGGCACGGTTACAATGATAGTCCAAGCTTTCCAAACCATCGGAATCTAAATTCCCCGTCCCCCTTACCTTCACTAGAGAAGTTAATAAAGGATCGTTAATTCAGGCCTGCTTAAGGTTCGTAGAGTGGCTACTGCAAGTGTTGTACCTCAAGTCACCAACCCTAACCCACATACTAGTCCGTTATCGTACCTACGAACAACACAGACTTTTTTTTTGGCAAGTACAAGTGTACAAGTAGAGTCTGGTGGCTTTTTAGTGGGTGTCTGGCGGGCTTTTGGCGTCGGTTTTTCTCATCTATTTTAGCTGCAGATGCCCCACTCACGTGATGCTCCCACCCCCCCATACCAAACCATCTTTCACCTCCCCCCACCACTCCGATGCTCCGACCCCACTACAACACCGGTATCATACGATATCTGCACTGCTGCTAGGTCTCTCCTGCTTCTGCAGGCCCACTTCTTAAAGCTCGAAACCACAAGGCCAATTCCTCAAATCTTAACTAACAGCCCACAAACCCCTATTACAAACCCAACCGCTTCCTCCCCCCCCCAGATACAGGGGGCCAACACCGTGAATTCCCTAGCCACAGCTAGCAGCACCAAAAATTATTAGTGGGTACCGGTATCATACCTCGCGCTTTCCCTCACGCACTTGCATAAATGGCCTATCGTCACAGTTTCGCACCCCCTACCAGTATACTGAACAGGTCGCTGTTCGGTGCATAACCCGGGATACCTGATGGATGACAGGTTTCACAGCTTACCCCGTGCGGGTAATTAAGGATGTGATAGCCTATCGAGGCTGAATTGAACTCTCCCAATTTTTAAGATAGATGATGGGGCCTTGCGCCCCCATTGAGGCTTATTGATAGCGTGTCGTTTACTTTAACGTTTCCAGGCTATATAGGTATCTGACTCTACTCGAATAGAATTCTTGCAAATGCCGTATCGCTTTTATCTTCAGACCTTCCTGAGCTCGGTTTCCTAGGGGTTCAAAGGTTCACAAGGGCGATGTTTTATCATTAGGGCGGTAAGTCTCGATAGGAATAATAAGGTACTCATAGCAATAGCAGCTACAATTCGCCGTCAGGAAGACCCACCCCCTATTTGGTTGGTCGGACCACACCGCTCCACGCTTAGGAATGCTATGTTGGGAAGCGGAATTTAGAAACCTTTGGTAAATTATTGGAATCTATTGTAGAGAGTGCTCATATTAGGATGTTGGCTCTGCACATACCATACCGGCAGTTAGCAGGCTATGGCGCTTGCGAGGTTTGCCCGGGAGCCGCTGTGTCCTTAGGAGCCTGTTGCGTGGGTTAGGAGGCGTGGTGCTAAACTACTTGAAAAGTCTCATTATCATACATACTTGCGCTCGGACAATGCGACAGCATAGGGAAGGTGGGAAAGTACCAGTAGAAAGGCAGTCCAGCATCCAGCGATGCTGAGTCCGGACGGCGCTTATTTACAAAAGAATTCTTCGCTTACTTGTTGACTTTATCTGCTCGTAGGGCCTAGTGTCTCCATTAGCACCCCAGAAGCTTCATGAGCCAGCGGAGGGCCTTTCCCCTTCCGATGGTGGATTCCCGGAACTCTCAAAACATCAAAACTCCACATCACGGAAACAACCACCAACAGTAGGGCTCACACAAGGTCCCCAAAAAGCTCGATATTGTTGGTTGTATATATATATATAATACATGGCCCAGGATGTACTAGCGCAGCCGTTGAACAATCGGACCACCCGATCAGTAGCCTTCCTGCAGTTGGCGATTGTTAAAATCCTCGGGAGGGGGGGTTGAGTTTCCAGATCTCTTACAGAGGCTTGCTCCCGATTTAACTTCTGGGTCGCTTGGCGTGTTGGAGTGTGGTACAAGCACTTCTAAGTGAGCAACAATTCCAGGAATTCGTCGGCAGGGTAAACAGGGGTTCCTGGCAGCTGGTTGGTCATCTCCAACCTTTTTTGAACTACATACCTTCTTGAGCCGTGGTGGTGCAACGACCGCCCCCCCATCTGCCTCCACCCTGAAACAAGTAACGTTTTGCCCCCAGCTACAAGCTTTTTCGACTCTCCGCCGAGGAAAGTCTTTCACTTTCGCGGTACCGGTGTACTCGAGTACTCGAGTACGACTACTATGCCCTCGGCATGACCCCCTTTTGTACCGTCCTCAGCACGCCTTAGGGGTTGAAGGGGCTGATCTTGGGATGTGGGTCAGACTTCGATGAGACCTCTCCCGTATCTTGGTTCTCTTGGCTTCCCTATTCTGTGTATCGTGAGTCCTTGCGACATCCGTCAAGGGGAATTGCGAATTCTATGCACTCCTTTCCCGCTGGGAAGATGTACCGTACTCGTACAGTGACCATATGACATGTAAAGGAATTAGAATAATTTACGCCTTGGAGGGGTTGGAACAATATCATGAATTTACCTGTTTCTTGGATATTCCTACCACCTCCACTCCCCCCCCCTCTTTCATCCCATCTTCCTGTCTTCCTTTTCTCTTCTTCCTTTCTCCTTCCCTCCTTCCCTCCCTCCCTTCCTTCCTTTTTACTTAGTGCCAGCGGCCAATAGTTCCTACGTTCGTCAGGATTCCTATCATTTTAATTAATTCTTGACGTTCGTCCTCCGTCTTGCATTCATTTATAATTTTCCTAGCTGCGCGAGCGCATTCTTTCTTTAAGACCAGATCTTCACCCAAGCCTTTTTTCCCATTTAGTATAATAGTGAGTGACTTCTGAAAAGAAACAAACTGTTTTTCTCCATTGCCTAGTTATCTGCAGTTCCTAATGCACCCTTTGTTGATAGGTTCAAACCCTCCTGGAGAGGCCCATTCATTTCACTATGAGGACATCAAGACATTCCCGCTCGGGTACGGGCTTGTTAATATTGGCTGCTCTCCAAACCTTTGGTTTGGGAGTGGTAGGGGCTACAGCGCCAAGTGAATATCCTCCTCCGGAGCCGGTTACCGTGACCTCGATATCAGTGGATCACATGGTGGAAACAATGACAGGGCATGTGGTTGAGACATCGGCGCAGAAGATGGTAGAGACGTTACATGTCACTGAGTAGGTTTTCTATGGATTCGGGGTGATGAGAATTAAGAGGCTTATGTTTGTTAGGACAATGCCGTTTACTTCGATCTCGTTAGCAACAGAAACGGTACACGCTATTGAGTATGTATGTTCGGCGCTGTCGACCCGAGCAGATGCTAATTTTAATAGGACACAAGCGGCAACCCAAGTTGTCTCGAGTCTGGCGACGGAAACAGTAAAAGTGGTAGAAACACTATTAAGCCATATTTTCCAGACGGAGACGGTCAACAATCTTCAAACTCAGACCGTGAAGGAACTTCAGACCCAGACGCAGGTATTGCACAGTGTCTTAACAGAGGTTATCTCAAGTGTAGCTACTGCGACGGTCAATAATATCCAGACGGTCAAGGATGTATCGACACAGACAGTTCACAGCATTGCAACTTCGGTCATCAATAATTTTGTCACGGAAGTCAAAGAGAGCATAGCGACGGTCAAGGAGGTCCAGACACAGACGCAAGTAATCCACAGTTTCGCGACAGCAACACAGGTTGTCTCGAGTCTAGCGACGGAAACAGTAAAAGCGGTAGAAACACTGTTGAGCCACATTTTCCAGACGGAGACAGTCAACAACATCCAGACTCAAACAGTCAACAGCATCCAAACCCGAACGGTCAACAACGTTCAAACAGAGATACTGAAGAGCGTCGAAACCCAACTTATCCACCAGACAATCGATAGGGTGATAACCGAAACCATCAACAACATCCAAACTCAAACAGTTCACGCCATCCAGACCCAAACCGTCGCCAGCGTAGCTACCGTAATCCCCCCCCTAACCCCGGCATCATACAGAATCACTCGCTAACTAAAACCTCTAGAAAACTCTCCTCTCCCACATCATCCAAACCGAAACCCGCACGCAGCAAATCGCCGGTGTACCCATGCTCACATCCTCCCCACCACCACCAGCAGCAGTAATCCACACCTCACCACTACCAGTAATAATCATCACAGAAACAACCACAGTCCCTTGCGACACCACCACCCCCATCGGCGGTGCCGCAGCAGCAGCAACACACACAGTAACAGTCGGCGGCACCGCCGGCCTCGTCTACACCCCACCCCAAGTCTCCGCGGCGGTCGGCGACCTAGTGCACTTCATCTTTATGTCGAACAACCACTCGGTGACACAATCCACCTTCGCCGCTCCCTGCAACCGCCTAGCGACGGGAATGGACAGCGACCTGAGGCCGAACCCAAACAACAGCGTCGTCCCACCACCGTTCTGGGCATTCACGGTTACGACCACTGAGCCGACGTGGTGGTACTGCAAACAGCGCGTGGGTAATCATTGCGGGCAGGGGATGGTCTTTGCGATTAATCCAACTGCCGATAAGACTTTTCAAATGTTTAAGGATACAGCGATTAAAATTAACGGCACCGTCTCTTCTTCTGCTGCTGCCGCTACTACTCTCGCTGCGACAGGAACAAAAACCGCAACAGCCCTGAACACCGTCCCCCCATCCGCGACAGCGGGTGGCAGCGGCGCGGGCGCAGCAACAACACACACAGTAACAGTCGGCGGCACCGCCGGCCTCGTCTACACCCCACCCCAAGTCTCCGCGGCGGTCGGCGACCTAGTACACTTCATCTTCATGTCGAACAACCACTCGGTGACACAATCCACCTTCATCGCTCCTTGCAACCGCCTGGCGACGGGAATGGACAGCGACCTGAGGCCGAACCCAAACAACAGCGTCGTCCCGCCACCATTCTGGGCATTCACGGTTACGACCACTGAGCCAACGTGGTGGTAC
>Ga0307507_10003505_pt1 | contig 30192 bp, 28 predicted proteins | sample 7_EM_MG_FD_207223 | JGI IMG/M metagenome (GOLD analysis project Ga0307507, IMG submission 207223) | Populus trichocarpa ectomycorrhiza microbial communities from riparian zone in the Pacific Northwest, United States - 7_EM | ecosystem: Host-associated > Plants > Roots > Unclassified | place... | reverse complement strand
ACCACCACCACCACCACCACCACCACCACAAAAATCAACCATGCCGTCCAAAAAGAAGAAGACCAAAAAGCGCGCCCTCTCAACAACAACAACCTCCACCCCGACATTACCATCGCCATCATCGCCATCATCGGAACCCACCACCACCACCGACGACGACCCACAATCCTGGACATCCCTCAACCCCCCATTGACCCCATGGCTCCACACAGCGCTGCAAACCCTCTCCTTCACACGCATGACCCCCGTCCAAGCGAGTACAATCCCCCTCTTCCTAGGAAACAAAGACGTAGTCGTGGAAGCTGTAACCGGCAGTGGGAAGACACTCTCTTACCTCATCCCGCTCATCCAGCGCCTACTACTATCCGGCAGCGGTCGGAGGAGGAGGAAGCACCATATTGGGGGGATAATCATTATACCTACGAGGGAGTTGGCTGGGCAGATATTCTCTGTTTTGTCTTCTCTACTGCAGTTCCAACCTCCTCCCGAAGAGGAGGAGGAGGAGGAGGAGGATGGTGGGCTGTTAAAGGCGCAATTGTTGCGTGGTGGAGAAGGGGATGGGCGGAGTGATTTGCAGGCTTTCCTAAGGGAGAGTCCGGATATTCTTGTGGGTACGCCGGGGAGATTGGAGGAGCTGTTGGCGAGTCGGTATGTGGGGGTTTCGGGGGAGACGTTTGAGATGCTTGTGTTGGATGAGGCGGATCGGTTGCTGGATTTGGGGTTTGAGGAGGTGCTTACGGGGATTATCGCACGTTTGCCGAAGCAGAGGAGGACGGGCCTTTTCAGTGCTAGTGTTACGGAGGCCGTGGTTGGGGGGTTGGTTAGGAGTGGGCTTAGGAATCCGGTTAAGGTTGTTGTTAAGGTTGTGGAGAGGGAAGTTCAGAGGAGGGTTCCTGTTAGGTATACTTTATCCTTCTTTATACTTTGGGGGAAAGCAAAATGGCTAATGGCACCGCAAAGTCTGGAAAACAACTACATAATAGCAACCCCTCCATCCCGCTATCCACATATCCAACACATCCTCACCACCGCCACCCCCAAACCCCAAAAATCAATAATCTACCTCCAAACCTGCGCAAGCGTAGACCTACACATAACCCTCTTCCCCCTCTTTATCCCAAAAGAATACACCATTCTCCCCCTCCACGGTCACCAATCCCCCCCTCAGCGGAAAAGAAATTTCACCTCCTTCCTAACCTCCACAACCCTCACCATCCTCCTGACCACCGACCTCGCCGCCCGCGGCCTAGACATCCCAGAAGTAGACTTAGTCCTACAGCTCGACCCACCAACCGACCCGAAAGTCTTCCTCCACCGCTGCGGCCGCGCCGCACGCGCCGGCCGTCGCGGTCGCGCAATCCTATTTTTATCACCGGGCCGGGAGGAGGAATACATTTCTTTCTTATCCATAAGAAAAACCCCCGTCACACCTTTCTTCCCTTCCGCCCCTCCACCCTCACAATTAGAATTGGAACTTTTATCAAGCAAAACAAAATCAATAATAGAAACCTTTAGAAAAAAAACAGCAACAGATAAAGCCCTTCACGATAAAGCCCTCCGAGCAACCGTCAGCCACGTCCGCGCCTATAGTAAACACGCCACCGGCAGTATCTTTCGCGTGCAGGAACTAGACTGGAAAGGACTTGCAGAGGCCTTCGGCATCCTGTGGATGCCCAGAATGCCAGAACTCCGGGGTGTGAAGGTAGAATTAGGAGTGGAAGGAGTAGAAAGAAGTTCGCTAGGGTATTTGGATAAGAAGCGGGAGGCTGCGAGACTTGCGAAGATTGCCCATGAGAATAGTAAAGATAGTGGGAGCGAGGAGAAGGAGAAAGGCAAGAGGAGGAAAGGGAGGAAAGGCAAGAGCGAAGCATGGAGTGAAAAAACTCAACAAAAAGTCGTACGAGAAGTACGTAGGGAAAAACGAAAGAATAGGAGAATCGCCGGAATGTCTGATGAGCGTAGGGCCAAGGAAGAGGAGTGGAGGGAATTGGTGGAGGAGGTTAAGAAGGAGCGGGCAGAGCGGGGGTTGTTGGAAAAGGCTAGGGGGGAGGTGGTGGTGGGGGGCAGGTTTGAGGATATGGTTTGATTAAAATCGTTTATCATCCATCATGTATCATAGATTTAATTAAAAGGTTTATTTGTCAATCGGCGTAGCATGCACTGGTATAATATTATCATAATATTATGTTTCGCAGAAAGAAGAAAGAAAGTCTCACAAAGATAAACTTGGGGAGGGAACTGAACTATCTATCTATCTATCAAAAATAAAATAAAATAAAATAAATAAATAAAAGTTGTGCGAGGTGGAGGTGATGTGAGGAGATTGTAGAGAAAGTAAAAGTACTATAAAAGACTTGGTCGGATGTGAGAATAGTAGTGTATGGTTTGTGGAAGGAAGGAAGGAAGGAAGGAGGATTAAGAATTTGTTCAATGCTCCTGTTTTTTTCTTTTTTTCTTTTTTTCTCATTAATTTTACTATTATACTTAGACGTAGGGCCATAGTACTTAAAGTTATGCCCACGAGAGGTAGACTTATCTATATACAGTTGCCAATGATTCAAGTTCCCACTATTCCCTGCTCAATATACTTCCGTCACATTGAAGCTAACCACATTTCCAGCAAAAGGACTGAAAAAAAAAAGACGCGAGTGACAGAATATGATTAGCGATAGATTAGGTTGACCGATCGTAACGTGACTGGCTACATACTTGTGCCACAGCATAAACAAAAAAATTAATGGAAAAAATGAGCCGTTCCCCCCCCCCTCCCCACCCATGCTGAGCCTAATAACCATTTCGTCCAGTTCCGTTGAGCCGGAAAAGTAGAAAACAAAAGGAAAGAAAAAAAGAAGGAAAGAAAGAAAGAACAATGACAAAATAAAATTCAATACCGTCTTGGTTGATCCGAAACCCAAACACAAATCCAATCATGATATCGTCGCCTTCCCAACAAACCAATTCCAAAAAACAAAAACAAAAAAAGAGCCAAGAAAAAAAAACCCCCCCTTCACTCATCCACTCATCCATAATAGCCCGAACTCCCATGAATATAAGTTCGACCAAACCTCCCGCCACTTCCACTCCCGCCACTCCTACTCTTCCTCTCGTATCCCCCCCAAGGATCGCTGCGATCCCTCTCCATCTCGCGCTCAATTTCAAGTTCGGCCTTTCTCCTACGCGCGTGGTCGCTCTTCCGCCTGCGCCTCTCCTCCTCGCCATCCTCTCTCATCCTCTCGCTCTTCAAGACCCACTCGTCGGCGCTGTCCGAATCATCTGAGATTATATGATGTGAGTGGCGACGGCCGCGACTGCTACCGCCGGATCGAGAACGCGAGGGGGGCGCAGGTGCGGGGGGGTGGGAGGTGTAGTAGTACGCCGAGGCAGACTTACGCAGGTGCGGTTCTGGGCAGAGTGGGGATGGGGAACGGCGGGTTGGAGCCGTTGCCGAATGGGGGTGGTGAGAGGAGGAATGGTGGTGTGGGGATGAGGTGGAGGAGAGGTGGTATGGGGAGGAATTAGAGTTGTGCAAGTCCGAGTACGAGGAGGAGCAGGAGGATGTAGGGTCTACTACTCTTGGTGGGGAGGCATAGTGGGTCGTATGTCCATATGCAAGAGTTGGTGAGAGTTCCCCTGACTGCAGGTGGATGGTTTCAGGGATTAGTGTTGCCGTGCCATTAGGGTAGACTGGAACTACCGGCGTTACGAGGCCGTTCTGGCTCACGTATGATACCGGGTATTCTCTCCTCCGTTGGCTGTGACTGCGGGAACCATGGTGGTGGTGGTGATTTTCCGTGTCTGAGTTGAAAGGCTCGGCATGGTGAGTGTGTGCTCGGTGTCCATGATGGTGTGTAGCGTACGGGTCTGCTGGAGAGATTATTGGTGGTGCTCTGGGATACAATCCATCATCCACCACTTCCTCTACTGTAGTCCTATGTCTACTCCTACTCCCACTCTTCTTGCTCTTTCGCTTCGGCCTTGACGAAGATGCATACTGCTGGTGCGAGCTGCCATGATGGTAGTCATTCCAAGCCGGTTCCCCCGGCGGTACAACCCCGGGCATCCCTCCCGGGATACCCCCAGGCATAGCTCCAGGCACGGGCGTAGCAGCAGCGGCAGCGGTGGCACTTTCAGCCAGCGACTTCTTCTCAAACATAGCGTCGTGCCATTTCACCGTCTCCTCATCTGGCTTAGAAGGGAAAGCTTCGCCAGGAATACTCTTGGGAAACGACTCTCTCGTTTCAGGATTAGCCAACTGAAACTTTTTCACAGCCTCCTGTAAGTACGGGACGTGCTCCTCTGGATCTAGTAACAACTGAATTGTCTGCCATATGGCGAACCCTCGAGGAGTGAGTGCAGGAATCGACGGTGGGACAAAATCGTCGTCGGGTATCGGTTGTAAAGTGTGATTACAACCTAGCGTTGTGTAAATACCCGATAACTTCTCAGGTGGAGTCCCGAGAAAGAGTTCTGTGAACCTCCAATGGTTAGCCATCAATACTTAGGGTTCTGATCGCGGGAGCGATGGTATTACCGTCTAAATCACCGCCGACTAATTTGTAGAACCCAGCGATCTTTTCAGGTGTAAGGCAATTAATGTCTCTCGGTTCCAGGTAATCGATCTACAATTCACATAGGCCAAAATCGTCAGTTTGCCGAACAAAAGGGGAAAAGATGCGCAGTAGTTGAATTCTTCTTTGTAACCCCTCCTTTAGAAAGGAATAATGGTTGCAATAATAATGGCAATAATAATAACAATAACAATGACAATAATAATAATAAAAAACCTACAATATAATTCGCAATCGAAAGTAGTAAACTTCGGAACAATGGTGTAGGTTGAGTGGGATGATCTGGTGATATCAGGTAGCCCCAGTATTGTCGAGGATCCACTGGCGGTGGTTGCTGTTGCTGCGGTGGTGACATTTTAGGTCGGAATCTTCTCTTCTGTACCAGCTCCAGCTCTTCGGATTTTCTACGTTGGAACCAGGAGTTTAATGGTTCCGGTATGGATGCGATAGGTCTTAAGGTGAAGTCGTCGATATTTGTACTGGCTGGTGAGAATGGAAGCGAGGGCGGTGCACGCTTAGGAGTAGCAAGGCGGAGGGGAGGGGAGGGGGTGGGGTGGTAGTGGTGGTGGTGGTGCTCTTTAAGGCGGGTACGGGAAGGGCGATGATGATGATGCAACCCAGAAACAGGGACTTCCTCGTCCTCAGCAACGGGCCCAAGCCAGGCGGTTGTGGAAAAGTTGTCCAAGCAAGGGGATGTTGGTTGACTTGAACCTGATGAGTGAGAGTGAAAGTGAGGATGCGCGTGAGTGTGCTTGTGCGAGTGAGTGGTATGAATAGGCGATGAAGGAGGATGAGAGTGAGGATATGAGGATGAGTTCTCGTAGGGGTTTGAATAGGAAGCAAAGAAATTCAAAGGACCACCACCGCCGCCCCCGCCACGGCTATGATGATAACCAGGGCCATGACTGGAGCCAGAAACATGACCAGGCAGGAACCGGCCGTGGCCTTGTTCCAAGTGGGATGACGAGCGAGAAGTGAGCATGGTAGATTATCCTCTTCTTGTGCTTCTTGTGCTTCTCCTTCCTCTGATGCCTGATGTTGACCTGTAATGTAGTATCGTCGAGTATTGATTGATTGATCGACTCTTTTATCGTTGTGGGCTTCTTTCTCGTTCGCTCCCTTAAAATGCTAACCTGCAACTGCTTGTTTCTCTTTCTGCAATTCACAACTTCAAACTCGTATCAGAAGCTTTAGTTTTCGCTGATGCTGATGCTGCTGCTTCTCCTCCTGCTTCGGCTTCTCGGACTCGCTCCCATCGTAGGAGTCTTACAAAGTAAAGAAGAAAAATATAAAAATATAAAAGGAATAAGTGGGGAAGGACGAAAAATAATTTCCTTCAATTCTAGTACGCCAGACCATCATACGGCTAGATACTCCCATAGCTCTTTATTAAAACAACCCATTAGATATCATACTGACTACACAATACAGACGTCTCCCTCCTCTTTTTCCATCTTCAGAGCAACCCCCCTTATTAACTACCCATAGCTGCCAATTCCGAACGAGTACATACGCACACACATACAGTGCAATTATATGAAGAGTGAAATGAAAGGGCTCCGGACAAGGTGTAAATGTAAATGTAAATGTACGAGCACTGTATAGCACTCGAGTACAGTGGACAGTTTCTACTTGTAGGATCAACTTTTGTATACAGTAACTCCACATACCAGTATTGTGAAAGAGGCTGAGGTGTGACAACAAATACCATCGACTGGATAGAAAGGACCTGACACGTCTGTCCGACCATCTCGGTTTGCATCGAATCCATGCAAGGCCAGCCCTTCAAGCGTTTCTCCCCAAAAAACGACTACGGTATGATACAATCTTGCTTTTTTTCATTTTTCTTTCCTTTTTTTTTCACTTATTAGGGGGGGTTTTGCGAACTTTTTCTTTTCTTTTCCTATTGTGCGAGTGAAAAAAAAAACCCCGACGACCACTGGTTGGAGCCTTTCCTTCCAAGAATATAGTTGTGTAATATAAAGGCATGTAGAGGGGGAGGGGCGGAGTTGAAAGGGATAATGAAAAAGTCAAATACCGGTACCGGTACCGGTAGCTACAGTGAGTTAACGGACAGTCCGCTTTATGGTAAGCCACAATTCCTGAGCGGTTGACTGTAGCTGACCTTTGTTAGCCCGAATACTGCATAGCACTCGAGTACCGGTACAGCATAGTACCGTACGATGGCGGAGACATTGACCTGCTACACCGCCATCAGCTGAAGTTCCAACTTTGTTTGTTTGCAGAGAGCTGTAATCATTACTTCCACGTAAGTTCCCCTCCATCAACAGCATGCCAAATTCTCCTCTTAGCAGATTTCATGCGAATGGGGCGAAGGCTCCACATATTGAAGTCGACTCTATCTACCGGTATTACGGGGCTACCGCGCCGAGAACTTTTCTCCGGATCCCTCTGTTGCATGGTAAGCCTGAAAAATGGCATAACCTTATTTCGGCGGTTGGCCTTGGGAGTTCGAAATACAGTAAGAACTTTCCTCTGTTGTCAGGCATACAGGGCACCTGGCACGGTTAAATCACACCCCAGCCTGTGTTGAGAGGGTTTTGTTTTTTTGTATTGCTCAGGTCAAGAAATATTAGGATCCGGAGAGCTACACGATAGTTTCCGGTATCCTGCCGTACTCGTACATAACTTTTTGTGCACTGCACTTTGCCGAACGAAAATTATTTCATAGGTTGGTCGGGCGAGTCTCGGCAAACATGGCCTAACTTATGATATCATAATCTGGGACTTTCAGGTAACCTATTCCTTGCATCTGAGCACACGGCTACCGGTACTCGTCGTGTCGTGACGTTTGTGAAAAAGACCGGGCTTGCATAGTGGCGGAAGAGGGTGCATGAGAATGCAGGGAGGTACCTAGAGAGAGTAATGACCAATTAGAATAGGCCAAATAGTTAGGTTTGATATTATTAATATAGGATGCTCACCATCGTGTAAAGTATTCAATGAATTTTTGATCTTTACCTGCAAACAACGAGAAATCAGCAAAATCAGCACAATGGCTACACCACAAGGTTGAACAACATCTATGGGGAAGAGGGGACAAATTGTGGGGTATGCGATGCTTGAGGGAAGGGAGAAGATGACTTTGAAGGCCATTTCAGAGCGAATGGGGGTACTAATAAGTGCTTGTTCAAATATTATTCGAACAGCACGCCAGTGAGCCAGTGAAAATCAAGTTACTTATCTTTGTGCTGATGAAAACCTGGCCCCACTTCCCAAGTCTGTGGAAGGAGCTAACCAGGCCCTTACACTGGCTCAGAAAGGGCATCTTGTTGAGGTAACTCTCCAAGACACAGAACATTGTCGAATGACCTATAGTCAGTTAGCTGAAGCAGGTAGAAAATTCCTTGTATTTTCTTTTCTTTTCAATAACTCTATACTAGTATGGACAATAGTTGCTAATAATGTATATAAAATATGATAAAAATTAGTTGAACTTAATGTTAGTAGACAGACAATGTCCAAGGCACTTCGGGAGAACAAAATCTATTGCCGGAAACCAGTGAAGAAGCCAATCCTCAACGATGCTCAAAAAGCAAGACGGCTTGCTTTCTGCTACCAGCATGCGGGGCACAACTAGCAGGAGCGCATTTTCACTGATGAAGCCTACTTTGAGACAGGCAATCTGCACTCCAGCCGTGCTCGTGGTGTTTTGCGTCGTGCAGGAGAAGCATATGAACCACAAAATATCAATAGAAAATTTGCCTAAGGGGCAACAGTCATGTTCTGGGGAGCTATTTTTTATGGGAAATCTGGTATGTACTTATAGATGATTGGTTCACATCTTGTAGAATAAACAATAGAGTTTACTTTATTTAAATATAATATTTAATAATAATAATTAATATACAGGCAATCAACTTCCATATCATATGTATACAACACCGTATGAAAAGCCACAACAGCTCAGAGAATTCCTCTTAGCCTTACAAAGGGAGTATGAAAATGAGTGAGTGCAAAATGCATTAGCAGTAAAAATGGGAGAAGAGATACTGTAACCGCCTCCAGGGTGGTGGTGGGAATCGTTAGGGTAACGATACTATCTCTATACCAAAGTGCGGTATATAACGAGACTAAGTACCGGAGGCTTAGACTAAGTTGTTTTAACAAACTTCTTACTATATCGCAACTACCAAGTAGTGCCTAATAGCTAAGTATGTTTGGTCTTATTGGATTCTTGAAGCGAACTGAAGAAGTAACTGTTCAACCAAGTATATTGAAAACTCTGTCTGTCGAAGTCTGCTCTCTCTAAGTCCGGAGAATAGCAGGTCTTAAATACACTTGTCAGGCGAACCGGAGCCTTGTAAACAACAACCATAAAGACTCCCAAAACGGTAGCCTTGAAATGTTACATGAAAACATATCAAGTATCATACGATACCTTGACACAAATAACTAAAACATACTGAGTATCAAACGATACTCGAAAACCAAACATAAAACATCATGAGTATCAAACTCAATCATAAAACATACTGAGTATCAAACGATACTCGAAACCAAACATAAAACATCATGAGTATCAAACTCAATCATAAAACATACTGAGTATCAAACGATACTCGAAACCAAATATATCCTGTTCCGGTTACAGATACCATATCCCAATCCTGAGTGGAAAACACAGAAAGTGGACCGCCGAGTAGGGATTGACTGGTATATTTATCGGGAGCGTATTATTCACCCATTGCTATACCATTTGACCCGCCAACAAGTTCTAGAGTTCGCTCCGGGCACTGCCAGGAATATTAAGATTATGGAGGATAATGCTCCGGCACTTATCCACCATTATCATAATATTCCTCGGCAGCGCTTTTGATTCTCCAAAATCATTTGGCCTGCAAATTCCCCGGATTTAAATCCAGTAGAAATGATTTAGATGGAGCTCAAAGATCTTCTACAGGAGCAGATTGGCCCTCAGATGACTGCTCATCAAATATGGCTGGTTTTGGAACTGGTAGGATACTCTGATTCTACTACTAAGGAAACTACTTGCATTCGTTCAACTTAGGCATGGACAGAATATCCAGAAGAACATATCAACTATCATATTAATTCTATGCACCAATGGATCAGAGCTTGTACTGAGGATGGAGGAGGAAATAACTTTAATTTTTAATTTTTAATATTTAATTTCCTTTGCTTATTTACTTTCTTAGAATGTATGATTGGTATCATGGGTTTATTTTCTTTCTTCTCAGCATGTACTGTACAAGTATCATAATATTTACTATTATTATTCGGCTCTCCTTGGCCTATTCTAATTGGTCATTACTCTCTCTAGGTACCTCCCTGCATTCTCATGCACCCTCTTCCGCCACTATGCAAGCCCGGTCTTTTTCACAAACATCACGACACGACGAGTAGTTCTGCAGCCCAGTTTGATACAGTTTTGGAGATCGGAATTATCTTCGTTGGACAGGGTAGTCTCAGCCTTGCAGAATACATCAGTGCTGCCGTGCCTGGAGTAAGCGTTGTTCCCCGAGGAGCCAAGGGGGACCCTAGAGCCAATCGGGGGAAGTTCAGCTGACTTACCCTTCGTACCCAGAGAGTTCGCCTAAGGCTACTCGAGTCGTGTCGCTCGGGTTGCGCAATCCACATCTTGCTGTGCGGCTGTGATAACGGGACAAGGCACCACTTCCGCTTAAGAATCTCTCGCTTAAGACATCCATCGAAATCCACCCACAACTTAGGAAGAGATACCCCGCCTTTCCCATTAGGATCCCGGAATCAAGCTCCCAGTGGGATAAGTATTAGCATTCAAATTGATTCCATGAAACACCTGGGTGGCGCAGTGGTTAACATGTCGAGAACCAATTAACCCCTGTCACAATTAGTAGGGGTACAGGAGCTCAATTTGCTCTAACAATGAGCTATTATTGAACGATCTGTTATGTAGGGCAGGAGAATTATTAAAAATCCTGACCTATGGAGATTGGGGGATTGGGGCATTGGGGAATCTGGCCTTCATCAATAAGGCTGTGGGGCTTGTAAATCCTGCTATTAATATGATACGAGGTGGGAGAATCCTACGATTAACCTTAAGGTTTGCGATTCGCAGGGTAGCGGAAAAGGAAGATTTTTTTTCCTTCCTTCCCTTCGTCTTGGAAAAGCTGCTGTACCGGGTATCAAGGGTAAGTCTGTCGAACTCCTCTGGTTGGTCCAGTGGCCTCTCAACCACTGAGAGAACAGGATCCACTCTAGCCACTTGGCGAGAGTTCGACAGACTTTTTTCCGTCACCAAAATTTAGCGTAGATTAGCCAAGAAGCTGCAGAAAAAGCGGTTACACACATACTAATTTCGACGAATGAGCCACAGTTCGACAGACTTATGCTCACACCCTAGTACTAACAGATGCTTGGGCCATTTTCGCTCTAGCAAGCTATGCTCTCCCTATTTGTTGCTTTGCAAACATAGCTTTTCTTCTGGGGCGGGGTGTGATTATGCCTTGTGAAAGACATAAGATCTCAGGATACTGTACTGACTTGGAATCTTAGCATCTGTTTGCGCTATTAGATCATCCGATCGCACTTCTCAAAATCCTAGATACTCTACATGGGCTTACGGCACTACAAGGCGGTATTTGCATGGCACCACAAGGCATTATTGGAACACATTTTTTACATCTACCACTCTAGAGACTTCTGCACTGTTTCGTTCATCTTTTTACGGGGTTTCCTTCTCATTGGATTTAGGTTTGCGTGGTGCAACAGGCTGTATAGTACTGTACTTAGGTTGACCTATAGAAATTAATTCTTGGATGGGAGTTGGGCACCTTTCTGGGTGACCTGCCGCTTTGACAGCTGTAACCAGCATTCAAGGATCCTTAACGGAAGATGTCTGTCTAGTAGCAGAGCTGCGCACTACAACTCGAACGATTGGGGTGCGAACTGATACTATCGGCTAGAATATTCTCTACTAACTAAGCCTACCTAGAAGCAATACATGATGCAATTTCCGCCAAGCAGGTTGAAGCAGCTCCTCATTAGGGAAGCGTTTTATGAGTATGGTTGTAATGTAAGTTACTGGTCTGCCAGTTATGCTGCGACATTGCAATGAAAATTCCAATGGCCTTCTCCTATGCGGTGTGTCTGTTGTGGTGAAGGGGTGGTTCTCTCGATACCTTTTACACACCGCGCGTGCGAGTATTATATTGGTGCTCGAGCACAAGTGCAGTGCGGGTGGCAGGAACAGCTGCATCATGCTCGGCTGTGCTTGGATACACTAGCGCAAACGCACCTATCTCCATCGAGCGGGTGAAAACAGGGGATCTATCTAACCTCCTCACCTCCACCCAACTTATCCTACCGCGGTCCAGGTGAATATGGGTAACTAAAATTTGATAGGCTTTATGTTCTCTTATCGCATGGATGCAGTGGATCCCTCTTATACGAGATGGAACGTAACTTGTCCGTACCCTGTGTAATACTGTTGGGCACTTAAAAGGAACGAGGCTTCACAGACTGCCATGGTTAATATATTGGTCATGGGCTGGCTGTTCTTTGAGGGGTTCTAGCACCGCCTTCCCTTATGATATGATGGAGTTTGATGGGTATTACCAGTAGGAATGCGGCATGCGAGTGATGGAGTGGGAAACGAGGACCGCCATAGGACTTTGCTAGCCACTCGGGCCGTTTCAAATGTCGGTAGGATACCCATGAGCAAAGTGCAGTAACTTAGGTGCTGAGGCGTTTATTGGCGAATGAAATGGGGGAAAACAAGAGAGCTATTGGCTGCAAGATATAGTGTTCTCCGATACGAACAGTCCTAAGCTATCGTACGGAGGAGCACCGATGTTTTAAGGTGGTGCATAGTTGAGATATTGGTAGAGCTGAGCTACAGGCAGGTATCGAAAACAAGCATTATTCGGGAGGTGGTGGTGGTAACAAGCACTAGTCTCAGTGAATGGAAGACGAGAAAGTGATTCATGCGGTAAAGTGCAGTGAATACTTTTTCTACTCTTTCTGTTACTTAACAGTTGGCTAATTTGGGGATTACGTTATCTACTTCTCAGTCCGGGGACACTTCTGAGTAGCCGCTACATGTCCGTGAATTTAGAGTACAAGGTGGTATCCTTATCACAAGCAAGAAATGTATTCACAGTAATGCAGTAGCCTGGCCGTTACTGCGTGTCTGTATCAGCTGGGGCTAATAAAATTCCCTAAAAACGCAATGCAGCCTATTATCATTACTGGTACTAGTTCTTGGACGTTGCTAGCTTGGTTTTATTTACCAGTCTTGCTCGCGTATCTCCAGGTATCACACTGCGGTTTCGGTAAGCCTGAGGTGAGCCTAAATACCATTGGTGGGGAACTAGATAGTTCTTGGCAAGGCTGCCCTGACCCTCGGTTAACTTAAAGCTCAAGGCCGGTACAGTGCTACATGGTGGCGACACAGAACTTATAACGCAGCGTGGAGAAACGATAAAAATATTTCGTAATACAAAGGCCTAAGAGAGCAAGAGCTTTAGGCTGGGGCGCAACAGTCGACTTGCGTTTGGGGCTTGTTTATAAGATTAGAGATTGCAGTGCCGGTAGTGCCTGTAGTCTCGGCGGCAGTGCTATTTGTGAGCCAGTAAGAACAAGCTATCAGATGGCTACGCTTGGGTGCCTGATCAAATCAGTGGAACGAACAAAAGTGCCAAAAATATATTTGAAACAATGGGGCCCCCACAAGTACTCTAGGGGTAGAGCTAACAAAGGTGTGATCGTTTAAAGGCTACCCCTCCCTCTGGAAGTCATCTTCAAGAGGGGTATCGTGTGTTAGCTAAAATCTAAAGCTGCCCTATCGCATACAATTGTCGAGAAGATTATTCCCGGCGCTAGCGACGAATTTTAGTGTCTCCTAGCAGCGCGGACCCGGAGCTATCGGTTAGAATGATGCGTAGTCAGGGTTTTGGTGGCCACGAGTTGTCCTCTAGCAATCGCACCCAGTTAAGCCAGTTCAACCAGGCAGATACTTCAGTAAACACTTTTGAATCTCAGAGTAAGGGCCAACTAATCCCTTTCATACATTTTACTAATAAGTTTCTAGTTATACCCAAACCCGAGGCTAACGTTCCAATAGGCTTAAACGACCAGAATTGGAACACGCCATGGAAACCAGTTACTTTAAGAGCGCCGACTATCATGGCTTCTCTCCTCATCACAGTGGCTCTAATAGCACTTATAGAATATATCAATAAAATCAGTATTGAAGAAAAGGCATTATTCTTTGCAGATGAAGCCGGGCACTTTCCAGTAGGTGTAGTATTTTGTTATCGGTATCTGCCTCAAATGATAGTTGTGGCATTGGGGATAGGGTGGGCTGCAGTGGATCTAGATGTGAAGCGACTAGAGCCGTACTTTCAATTATCGAAGCCCGAGGGAGCAACCGCTAGCAACTCAATATTTCTTCACTATCCTTTTGAGTTCATTGCTTTTGTGCCGATAAATGCTGCTAGAAAAGGGTGCGTTTTTGGTGCATATCCACTCAGTCTGAGCTATTCATAACTAACAATATATAGGCATTGGAACGTCTTCTGGGCTGGATTGGCCCTGTGTCTGATTTTCTGGGGCATTACCCCGTTGAACAGCTCTCTCTTGACTACCCAGAATGTGACACGAGATATAGAGACATCGTTCAAGCCGCTCAAAAAGCTCATCCCGTTCGATGACCAAAAGGCATCTATGAGCTCTGCTTTTCTGTACACTAGCTATGGTGTAACCTGGCTAGGAGAGAAGGTGCATTCATTTATGACCAAGGAACTTATCGCCATACCTTTCAAACCAGCAAGTTATGGCGAAAGTCGAGATCATTTAAGACGGGGCAACGAATCTTGGACTGCCCAGACAAGAGTATACCAAACGGAGCTTTCATGCACTCCTTCTGAGATAGAAGCTGTCGAGGGAAATATATACAAGTTTAGCACCGACAGATGTACCCATGTTGGTAACCCTCTCAGCCCTCTCCCCCCTTTGCCAGACTTCAATGGAACTCGGAACATGATGTATATCGGGTTCGGCCATGGCGGCAGCAGTTTCTACTTCTTTGATAGAGAAAAGTGCAAGGACTCGAACTTGTTCCTTGCTATCTGGGCCAAATCATCCAATGCTCATAACAAAAGCGATGGACTCGATCTAAATGCTCTCTACTGCAAACCAAGCTACCACTACCAAACCCAGGAAGTCACAGTGGATGGGACCAATGGCTCCATTCTGAAGGCTGAACCTGTTGGGGAACGAACGAATTTCACACAGGAAGACAAAGTTTTCGACATTATAACGTTTGAGGAGAATGAGGGACAATTTGGCACAGTCGACGGAGTAAATCCAGGGTATTTCCCATCCACAGGGCCAGGCTCTACATTGAGGTTTGAGGATTGGGGCCTTAATGGCGGGACTGCCAGTGAACAGATCTCGTACGTTTTTGGATTGTCACCGGAGAAGAAGTTCGACGACTTTAGAGACCCCATCGCCTTCAGGAACGGGCTGGACAGGATGCACAAGTTGTTTTTTAATAACGCCTTAGAGACCCTGCTTGTGGAAAATTCCGGTGGGGAGGTGGTTGTGGGAAAAAGGATAGTTACAAGCATAGGGATTATCGTCGTCTCTCTAATTGCTCACATTCTGGCTGGGTTTCTGGGGTTGGTTGTTGTTTGTCTCGGTGGAGTGTTCTTCGTCTCCTACAATCGACAGAATAATCTAGCCAGTGACCCGGATACTCTGGGAACGAAGATGGCCTTGGTTGCCCATAGCGAGACGCTTCTGAGAGATTTTAACGGCACAGATGAGTGCTCTGCTCCTGATCTGGGTATGGAACCCAGGAAATATACACTTGGGACCTGGGGAGGTGGAGGTGGATACCGACTGGATGTTGTAGGGGCTAGAGATAATCCACTGGTTCAAAACCCACATTCTTCGTGCACTATCCCTCATAGTGGCAAATTTGTCGGCCCGGTTGAACTGAGCATCTGGATGGGTCTCGCAGCAACACTCGTGAATAGTGGCTTATTGACGCTGCTCATTGTTCTATATAAGTCCGCTTTGCGGTGGAATGGTAGGACTCGATCAGAAACATCATCCAAGATTACTCGAAATTGCTAACATGCTCACTCATTAGGTCTACCAACGCTTTCTGACACACAACTCGTGTCCCAGATCATCTTCTCTTTCATTCCAACCGTCATCGCTACACTTTTAGAGCCGTTTTGGGTCTTGGTTGGGCGCTACCTCGCACTCTATCAGCCATACATCGCGCTTCGCAGAGGCAATGCCTCGCCAGCTTCCTCTCTGGGCCTTAAATACACAAATATTCCCCCTGTCCTCATCGCCCCACGCGCGCTCCGCCATGGCCATAAATTCCTATTCCTAGCGTCCATGATGGTCATGACGGCAAACATCCTCGCCGTCGCGTTGGGTGGAATGTTTGACCGGAGTTCGCTACCATCCACATCTGATATAATGGTAACCTACCCGTTTGCCCCCAGCATCAACGCGGAAATCCTGGCCGCGTTTTCACCACAGAGTTGGCAGACATTCGCGAAAGATCTTGTTGAACCTTGGTTGGTTGTCAACACCAACGTCTTTGAGGGCACAGATTTGCCGCCATGGGTCACGGATGAATTCTACTTCCTCCCATTCGAGTGGGAGTCAGGGAACAAGACTAGCTTGAGGACTTCAATGACACAAGGATATGGTGGGAGCCTGACATGCCAGTTACTTGCCGGTAATACTTTCCAACAGATCAGTCAGATGGATTCAACCTCGCTTGAGATCAAAGTCACGATGCCAATATCAGATGGAGACCCCGTGCGTTGCTGGGGCTACCACGGAATGGATGTCCAGTTGTTGAAGTCAGGAACCCACCCCTTCGCAGCGGAGTGGGTCTGGGGCCTCGACACCACCCCTAGCAGTGACAAAAAAGCCATGCAACCCTGCAGAAGCCTGATCCTTGCTGGCTGGGGGCGTGGCGAGGCGAATCCGGGCATGTTCAACGGAACTGCCATCGGCGGCAGCGTTACTTCTGTAAATATGCAGTCTAACACTACGATAATCTGCAGCCCGCAAATCTCTACCGGCGAGTTCAGAGTGACAGTAGATGAGGAAGGTCACGTGAAAAGATCCAAGCTCATTGGAGAGCTCAAATACGATGACCCTAGAATCTTCAACCACTCTACTGCAGTCGGGAACTTCACAGCACAGCTAGCAATTCTCCTCCGTTCCTCCCCAAGTGATACAGACTTGAGCATAATGCACAGCGACCACTTATCCCATAGCTTTCCGCAGTTCATCGGTGAGCACCTAATCAACAAGAACCTCTCTGACCCCTCAACTCCACCACCGAGCTTCGAGGATGCCCAGCAGGCGCTATCAAAGTTCTATAAACGTTTTTTCGCCATCCTGTTCGCCCAGAACCAGGACAGGATATTTGTCCCCGCTGGCAACTTGCGCAGATCCGAAGTTGGCCAGCTCGAGTCCTTGGAGCCGCGGATGTCGATGGACCCAGTGATGTTCTACATCGCCGTGGCCATACTCGGATTCCAGCTAACTACCGGAACTATAATATTCGTGTGGACACCTAGGGCCTTCCTACCGAGGTTTCCGTATAATATCGCTTCCGAGATTAGCTTCTTCCATGCAAGTAGTGCTCTATCCGACGTTGCTGGAACGGAAAATATGAGCTCTGCTATGCGCAGCAGGCATTTGAAGAGATTGGGGGGGACATATGGCTATGGGAGGTTTAATGGGTCGGATGGGGAGAGGCATGTTGGCATTGAGAGGATGAGCTTGATTAGGGGTTATAAGGAGGCAGTAGTGACTACGAGAGCAAGCCCTACCATTCCAGAAACAACGACGATGGTGAAGACAGCAGCGGCAGTTACGAGCGCAAGTCCTTCACCACGCGCAGAGGGGGTGGTTTCCGTGGAGGGGACGGTTTCCGTGGCCCGGGACGTGGTCATGCCGGTTTTGGAGGTGGATCAGATTGGGACCCAGGCAGTGTGCGCAGTCGAGGGGGGTACCAGTGTGCGCACGGTTACCGGCCCGGTAAGTGGGAGCGCGGTAACCGTGGCTGTAGCGGCAGGAGAGGATGATCTCGTGCTTGTAGTATAGATGCAACCCTATTCGTTGCGTTAGAATTACTATTTGTAGAATAGTGGCCGGGGGATGTGTTTTTCGTTTGTCTTATGGCAAATCGTGATCGACTGCCTTTCGGTTTTCTTTGTTTTGCTTTGGCTACCTCTCTTTTTTTGTGGAGGAAAATTTTCTCTTTTCTCTACTTCCTGTTCTTCCATGTCTTCTTCCATTTCTCCTTTTCTGATATTCCATATTTTCTTGTTCTCTGTCCTTTTTTTTTAAATCTGCCTGCACAAGGTCTCCGCGGGTTCTCCTATACGGAAAAGAACTCTACCCATGTTAGATCATATATATAGAAGATATAGAGGAGCTAGGAGAGGCAGAGGCGTATTTATCAAGTTCCTTCCTTTCCCCTTCCTTACACGATGGGAGGCCGGAAAGGTTGGCATTTACGTCTCTCCGTTTCCGCTTCCCTTTTTAATGAAACTGGAGGGGAATGGGATTTTCCTATGGCACTATGTGTATGTTCGCTGAGTCGATTGTTGATAGGACGGCAAATATCGTGGAGTCGCGGTAATAATTTATCACTCGGGAAAATTTGTGCGCCAGTTATTAATGGTGTTAATCGTAATGATGGCATTTACATAATGGTAAAAGAACACAAGCGCCTCCATCCTTACTTATTTCCTTCAAATTAGGTATAAAGCCATTTTATTACCCTCAAGCTTCGGGGCTCTCCCACTTGGTGATTGCATTCTGTACCATAAGCTTGTGTCTAGCCATAGCATCTTATATATTCCGTCTCAGTGGACCTCCCGTTTTAGCCTAGACAGGCCTAGAAGTTACCGCCCTTCAAGCCCACCCTCTTCCATTGACCCTGTCCGTCAAAAGCAACCCTTCCCTGCCGTTCCCTCAGTTCTGATCTGTAAAAAAAACCATGGCCGACTATATTTCCCCACACAGTGAACCGTATCACAACAACGTTTCGCTTGGCTATGGATTTGTTAGACTTGGGCTAAATGTGAATTTACTTGGATGGTATGAGATAGGAAGGTACAGGGGATAGAGTTCACGGCACATTAATTTTAGGTTGGCCTGTGGTATGCTGGGTTGGGAGATTCGTAATTTTGATGTTCGGATTGAGGAGGGAGGCAAAGGCTCAGTTGGAGGAGGGGTGAGCTATGTGCTGCAATAAGTTCGAGTAATTTTGTGGTCATACGGCTTAAGCGGGTAGGACACAAAGTGGCTTTCGCGGGGTGCAAATTGAACAGCGGTGTCACGGGAGCGCTGCACTCGTACTGGAGTTGTGTCGAAGTCGGAGGTACTCTCGAGGGTGGGCTGGCGCAGCGGAGCGGTCTGGTACCGATGGCTTAACGAACAATGGAAATGAATCTAGATTAGTATCTGAGGGCAAGGGGTGTATAATACTATGCAATGATAGCTATCGGAAATGCGCTGAGGATCGGGGAGTATGGCTTCGGCTTCGCGTGTGGTATTGTCCACGGAAATGCGCCGAGGATTCGGGTGTAAGGCTTCGGAACGGAAGCGGAGGGGTAGTAAAGACAACTAGAAGGAAAGCGAAAGGATTGTGGAAGGGTTCTACACTAGGATGAAAAAGAGGTGAGCAGCGGTGATTGTTTTCCCTTTTGTCAGGCGGGGAGTCATGATGGAGGAAGGGGAGACTCACATGGAGTAGTCCGGTGGCTCATGGGGGGATAGGGCGTTATTGCTGATGGATACTCTGCTTTCGCTGATTAGTTAGTTAAGAGTAATTATCGTTGATCGTGAGCCGGTGGTTGTGGCTGTTAGCGAAAGGATTTTCCCCGCACTTGAGTCGCCGTGTATCGTATCGCTGTTGCCGTTGAAGTTTGACAGTATCCTACTCCCTGGGCTATCTGGAAGAAGAAAAAGATGTGTGAATCATGCTAAGTTAGAAGAAACACGGGAATGCCAAGGATGCTTGGGGAGGGGTTGGATGACATTAGTAATACAACCTAATGTCAAAGTAAATGGTACGATCGGATGCACTTCAGTACTGTTGGATTTCTGGGTCGGTTATGGGTACTCGAGTAGTAGACGAAGAAACCGCGCATTGTTGCTGTGTTTTTCCTGTAGGCAAAAGCCGTTTTCGTTAAGCAGTAGATTTATCGTATAAAGCTGCTCATAAGAGACTCACGCAGATGGGGAGAACGAAGACTGGAATTATCGAGGACCATTGATACCGGTATTTGAGTGCCGCTTTTCCTTTCAACTTTCTCTTGTATTCCGAACACGGTTTCGATCCTACGAAATTCCCTTGTTAATACCCACAAAAGGAAACTAGTCTCAGAAAGAAAAGATCCGACAGCACTGCGTTTAATTTACCTCTTGGGTAGTAGCTAAAGGAATACTATAATTCAAAAATATAGATTGTTAGCCGCGATCTATTCAACCCTCGACAAATTTTCCAAAGCGAAACTAATACATCGTGATAGCCAATACGAGAGATGGTGAAAAACCTCACAAATATAGAAGTCTGAAAAACCCAAAGCAATCCTACAGTTTATACTTATCCCCTGCTTCTATCCCTCTTTTTGCATACGTCCACGGTCAGAGGCATTGGTGGAGTTGTCGCTGCCCTTGTCGTTTGAGATCATTGCCACCGATATATCCTTACCGTATATGACAACGAAGGCGCAGTAGAAAAGTTAGGGATGGCGGGCAGGAGAACAAAGGATGCGACCTGTAGCGAGCTTCGAGATCTTCCTAATTTTGGAGGCGAAAAGCGGGGTAGGAAAATTAGCTGCTAACTTACGAGTTTCCTATCCACGCCCCCAGGAACTCCCAGCACATACTCAAACGCATGACGTTTGTGAACACAACTGCTATTGCATAGGGGCAAAAATCGGCCGGAGCCTCATGATTGTGGCGGTATGCAATAGCAGTTGTGTGTTCACAAACGTCATGCGTTTGCGAGTAGTTCCAGCAAGTCTCCCGGGTCTGAAGATCTCGAAGCTCGCTACAGCTCGCATCGTTTATTTTCCCGCCCGCCCGCCACCCTTAACCTTCCCTGGGGGCGTGGGTAGGAAGCTCGTAACCCCCAATTTTCCTACTCCGCTTTCCGCCTCCAAAATTAGGAAGGTGAATACGGGACAAAACACTCTGATTTTATTTCGAAGATCTCACGATCCTATCCCCAAGCCGAACTTTGGAGCTTCATAGGCTTAGGATAAACAAGAAAAACATCCCAATAGGCCGCTGTTCCCAGCTTGGCCTCGGTTACTAACAAAGGAAGATTTCTTGTACTATTGAAAACTAGGAAAATGGTCTGCTCTGTTTCCCTCAGGGCTGGAATGGTGGAAGATGGGGAGAGAGTGTAAAATTTGGTGTCTACTGGCGGTGTTTTCCTTTTCTACCGGCTTTCTTATTTTTGGGGAGGATGTGCGGTTGGTCTCATACTAGAGAGACTACCGTAAATTCTTTTGCGATTGGCCATCTGAGTATTCCTAGAGAGCGAGTCATTAGCCCAAGATAGGTTTAGTTTGGAAAGCTGAGAAGATCAAACAAGGCCAAAGCACTCAGGCTATCCTATGTTAGGAAAGTACTAATCCATCTCAAGAAGCTTTGTCTCTGAGTCCCGGGATTTGCAACCTAACCGAGATGGCGAATGGCCAAAGTTTTTACTGTATCACCTCTTCCTGAGATGGCCAATCGTAAAAGAATTTACGGTATAGATTTGGAGGGCATTAGACAGGGGTAGATTGCTTTTGTTAAACTAGGGCTTTCAGGCTGTACTCTTAGGGTGGGTGCGGTAGCTTTCCCGTAGCTATCATAACTAGTACGGATAAACCGCGGATTTTAGAAAAAAATACCTTGCCCGTCCGTAGTGAGCTATGACTCCCGGGAGTTCAAGTGACCGGCTAAACCATTTTCCCCCCACCCCCAGCCAACGCTGCGTCTTCGAGCGATATTCCGAAATGCTTTGCCTAATTGGCAATAGGTTGTTCTAACACGCCCATTAAGCGAACCTGGGAAGGGTTTTTTTCTGTGTGACTACCCTAGTATAATAATAAAAGTCTCAGAGGGTTCTCGGGATGCAAGGTAGGAAATTTTTCCGCTACCTGTTCTCGAGTATAGTAGTTTATAAATAATTATTGTATACGGTAGTGTGTCGAGGTTCAATGAGAATCCTAGATGCTTTATCTGAGCTCCTGGGTCATGGGAACTTCTAGGTTCCCAGCATAAGGTCCGGAAAGAGGCTATGGGACAGCCACCTAAGGCTAACTAGGCAAATATATCTTTGTGTGACTTGGGTAGCCAAGTACCCCGATGTGGGGTAAGTTGTGGGATAAGCTTTTGGGAGTCTTGGTATTGGTGTATTCTGCAAGGCTGAGACTACCCTGCCGAACGAAGGAAGACGGCAAGGCAATCGCGATCTCGAAAACCGTATCGAACTAGGCTGTAGAACTAGAATATCGTGCACCTCCTTCACTATATTTAGGATGCATATAGCTATGTCTAGCTCTTGGTGTCGTGCCTGGAGTAAGCGTTGTTCCCCGAGCAGCCAAGAGGGCCCTGGCGCCAATCGGGAGAGGTTCAGCAGGCCTACCCTTCCTACTGTACCGGGAGAGTTGGCTTAAGGCTACTCGAGTAGTGTCGCTCCGGTTGCGCCGTTCCACATCCTGCTGTGCGCAGTGATTCGGGAACAGGGCACTACTTCGCTTAAGATGGTGCTCGAGCACAAGTGCAGTGCGGGTGGCAGGAACAGCTGCATCAGGCTCTGTTGTCCTCGGATACACAATTGCAAACGCACCAATCCCCACCAAGCGGATGAAGGCAGGGGATCTCTCTGGCCTCCTCTCCTCCCCCCAACTTATCCTACCGGTGCTCAAGTGAATATGGGCAACTAAGCTTTTCTAGGCTTTATGCTTTCTTATCACTTGGACGCAGTGGATCCCACTTATACGAGATGGGACGTAACTTGTCCATACCCTGTATAATACTGTTGGGGACTTAAAAGAATAAGGCTTTACAGAGTGCCATGCTTAATATATTGGCCATGGGCTGGCCGTTCCTTGAGGGGTTCTAGCACCGCCTTCTCTTATGATATGATTGGGTTTGATGGGCGTTATTAGTAGGAATGCATGCGGCATGCGATTGATGGGGCAGCGAGGACCACCCTAGGGCATTGCTAGCCACTCTGGCTGTTTCAAATTTCGGTAGGATACCCGTGAGCAGAGTGTAGCCTATTATCATTACTGGTGCTAGTTCTTAGACGGTGCTAACTTGCCTTTATTTGCCAGTCTTGCTCGGCTATCTCCAGGTATCATACTGCAGTTTCGGTAAGCCTGAGGGGAACCATAACACCTTAGAGCCTGTTTGGCACCGACGGAAGGGGAAACGACCGTTCCATTGTAAAACGGCTTGTCCTGGCGAAACCGTTGTGGGCAATTTCACGCCTTTGGCTCTCAGCGGCCACCCTTTCGTTGCTATAGAGAAACAGTATGGAAATCTTTCGCCACAGAGCCGCATTTATCATATCGGTGTTGTTTGTTGCCATTAGAACATAGTGTATATGAACTGGTATTAAACTTGATGAACTTAGAGGTCAAAATAGGATATCATCTTCTAAAAGGAATTATTTTATTTGAAAATAAAATTTTACTTTAAAATTACAAGGGTTTTCGCATGATAATTGTACAAGGCAACCATTTCATTACCTTTTGGAGTGCCCGTTTTGTAGTGACCATGTTGGAATAGCCGTTTTGGAATGGAAAGGTTGATTGATTTCACATTTGCCAAATGGCCGTTCCGTTCACAATTTTTTGAAACAGAAGGAAACAGCCATTCGAATGGGGAAACGGAACGGAACCGTCGGTGCCAAACACTGGCAGGGTCTTTGGGGGGACTAGAGAGTTCTTGGCAAGGCTGCTTTGACAATCGGTTAAAGCTCAAGGCGGGGACAGTACCACATGGTGGCGATGCAGAAATTTTAAACGCAGAGTGGGGAAACAAGAAAAATATTTAGCATAACAAGGGCCTGAGAGAGCATGAGCTATTCGGGGGCGCAACTGTCGACTGGCGTCTGTGGCTTGTTTATAAGATTAGAGAATGCAGTGTTTGTAGTGCCTGTAGTGTCGGCGGCAGTGCTATTTGTCAGCCAATTCTCGAAGGCCTGGACCGGTATATTGCGGATATCTAAATAAGAAGGGAAACAAGGAAAAGAAATGAAGTAAACCAACGCCAAAGGAAAACATAAGACCCTCTCCTCCGCTCGGCTGTCGTTCCATTGATTCCACTGACGGAGGCTTTGGGGAGGTTGCCGCTGCCCTTGCCATGGGAGGTTGTTACCGCTGCTGTATCCCTTAAATGACAATGAGGGCGCCTGAGAATCCGTTCGGGGTGGTGGGTGGGAAATAAAAAAGGCAAAGTGTAGGAAAGTAGAGGGTGCGAGGTGTAGAAAGTATGGTGATCTCGAAAATGGGGGAGTTCGGAGGTGAACTATGAATTGGGGGGGGTACACGGACCCGGAGTCTCTGAGCTATGACCCCGCACTGCCCCAGTAACCGGGGATATGTTTCTCCGCCACCACCTCCAGCATGACTCCCGTTCCCCAAGTGCTATATTCTCTTCTTGCCGAATTGGCAATGGGTTGTACCAACCCACTATCCAATTCTCCAAACCCTGGACCGGTATATTGCGGATATCTAAATAAGAAGGGAAACAAGGAAAAGAAATAAAGTAAAGCAAGGCCAAAGGAAAACACAAGACCATCTCCTCTGGTCGGCGGTCGTTCCATTGATTCCACTGACCGAGGCGTTGGGGAGGTTGCCGCTGCCCTTGCCATGGGAGGTCGTTACCGCTGCTGTATCCAGTTTAAGGCATTGGCTAGACTGTGTCCTAGCCTGCCGTGCTGGAGGTAATGGCACTCCCCCCATGATAAGGCAGGCTGGACAAGGTGTCTACCTTGGCTGGTGCGGCCTGTGCTGGAACCGCTTGGAGAGTGAGATTCACTTCACCCGGGAATACTCACTATATGCCTTGTACGCGTCAGATCTCCACCGGCCCAATATTCGAATTTCTGCCTTCGTGATTCCAACCTCTGAGGCCCATGTGGCTGCCCCACTCCGAAAACTATGTCCATTCCAGCTACCATACCCGAGCCCAGTGGTGATCGATATTTGTTGGAGGCTTCGAACAACATACTCCCTAGTGAAGGCGTGCTGCTTGTATCGATCAACACAATACAGTGGAGCCTGAGGTGGGCGGTGGGCGTCGATTTCCTGCAGTCGTTTCATTGCCGCCACTAGGCATCCAGCATTGTGGCTTGCAGCTATGGTTAGTGTAATCCCTTTTCCGAAGGGGTCTGTCTTCGAGGCTGGTAACATTAACTCCAGGTAGGTCCTGTCCCTTGATATAGAGATATGCTGTTTGGTTAGAAACCACTTCGAGAACGATCCTCCCAGTTCCCGGTCTGCTTCTGTATAGGTAAATTCGCCCACTCTGAGAAATCCTGCGAATGCTAATCTGAATGCGGCTTGGAGCATTATGTGATTGTAATTGGGAGGGTGCATGAGACTAAGTAGAAGGAGGAGGTATGGGGGGGTAAGCGCGCTACGTTCCCGGCGTTCCGGTTCGCTGTGCTCCGGTTTTTATTCCCTGTACTGTACGTTCCCAGCGTGGATCTGTGAATGCGGTGCACTCAATTCCCAAGTCGAGTTGATATGATTTGAGGCCAGCGAGGTACTGCTTCCTTGTTTTGACTTTAACCGTTTCTGCTAGTGAGCACAACCATTCGATCAGCCAGGTTACTCTGGCAGGGAAGCACTCTCTCTTTGGGTGGTGAAAGTTTGATACGGAGCAGAAAAGAGTAAACCGTGACCTTGGGGTGTCATAGTTCCGTCTCGTAGAAGGTGCGAGACCCCGCCAGATATAGTGGGTAGCGATAGTTGACAATCCGGTTTGGTGAATGTTTGAAGCCCAAGCATCTGGGGGTACGCTTCTGGCTGTGTTAACTGTTGTGCTAGGTCAGTAATTCTCTGGTAGTCGAACCGCGAGAGCGCATCTGCCAAGGCATTTTCCTTGGTTGAAATCCAGCGTGCCTCTAGCTCCAGGTAATATCTTGTTGCCGGAAGCATGCATGTCCTTAGTACTGCCATTGATTTACCGCGGGTTGTGCCATTTGCAATGCCATAAGCTTCTGTCTGGTTATCCATATGTACTATCACACTATGGCCCCTCCATCTTTCCACCCAATGCAGTAACCCTTGTTCTACTGCACGCATTTCTTGTGTATTAATGTGTTCTCTTCGGCGAGACAGGTTACTGGGTAGTTCGATCGCGAATGCTGAGTCTACTTGTGGGAGTGGTTGGGTCGCACACTTATAAAATGCTCCGATGCCTTTGGTACATGAGCCATCAGCCCAAGTTGAGATGGTTTCTTGTTCTCGTGTGGGTATCGATCTTCGGGGCTCCCCTCTAAGCACATCCTGCCACCATATAAGATCCTGACGGGCTTCAGTTGACAAGCAGCGCCGGTAGTATCGTCCTCCTGCTGCGCAGTATAGCTCCATATTATAATGTCGACGGAGAAATGTACAGCCAAGGGGAACGACAGTGGAGACAAAATTGAGATATCCGGTGATTTTTTGTAACTCCAATAACATGGCAGACCTTCTCGGTAGTGCATTTTGTACCAGATCCTGAGCTTTTTGGAGCTTTTTTGTGGGCAGACGTATAACCATGGTTTCGGTATCTATTTTAATTCCTGCAAAACGGGCAATGCTACCCTCCTCATTCTTGATGACCTTGATAGAGAATCCTACTCTCGCTGATAGCTCGCTGAATACATCACTATATCTTTGGAGCTCCGACCCTGGTGGCAATACGAGAAGGAAATCATCGAGATAGTGTATGATGCGAACTGGTAGCCCCATCATCTGGAGTTCGTTGTTCAGCCCCTAGTGGAATACTTCGGCAAAAAGATTGAAAATGTCGGGAGCTCTCCGGAGTCCAAATGGAAGGCACTGCTCTGCATAGTAAGCCCCCTCCCAATGGAAGCCAAGAAGTGGCGCCTCGAGCGGTGATATAGGAATATGGCGAATGGCTGACTCGAAGTCCCGCTTGACCAACACAGCGTTCCTTCCGAAGTCTTGAATGGTGCTTATTGCCTCATTAATACTACTGGAGGTGGTTGTTCCGTATTCCTTGGGTATCCCATTGTTAATCGCACTCTTGTCTGCCGGGGGGTAGAATAAGTGATGAATTTGTCTCTTTGTCCCGTCGGACTTATCAATAAACCCAAGCGGTGATGCTGTATAGTGCTGAGGAAGGGCAACAATGCTACTGTACTTCTTAAGGCGGTGCTTCCCCTGCTCTATTTGAATCTCAGAGCTCACGACATGTGCCTCAGCTGGAGCGGTGGATATGTTGGCGTGTATTTTGAGTTTCTGGCGTGATCCTTCATACCCGATACGGCACCCAAACTGGCATATGCCAAGTAGTGCAGCGATGACAAGCTTGTCAGGGTATTCTTGGGTAAGGAGCTCCCACCCAGTTTGATTTAGTGGACATGGAGGCATTTCTGAAGAGTGGGGAGTAAAGAGTGCAAAATGGATTGATGTGTTCAGACGGGCCAATTGTTTGCTAACACTGGAATTAAGGCAATCATCTTGAGATCTGCTGCTAGCATAGCGTTCTGCCAGAACTGTAATTGCAGTTACCTGAGTTCCCGTAAGCCCCACAGGTACACAATAAGAAATTATGTGCGAAACGAATATTAAAAGATGATAGTGCGGGAATGTATAGGTACAAGTAGTAGGCATGGAATGGGCGGAAGAGGGAATTAGGATGCTAACGTCCGTGGGGCCCAGTGCGGGAGCTCAGGAGGGTTCTGTTATTGCCTGCAAGACACTGTGTGGCCTGGTGGTTGCCACTGCAGGTTATACAGCTATGCTGGTAGCGGCACTGAGTAGCTCGGCAATCTCTGAAGTTCCTGTTACGGCAGACTGGGGCTGTGTGGTGTTGAAAACCTCCGCTAGGTGGTAACGGAGTAGTTGGAGTGGCCACTGCCTGGTAGTAGTTTGAACGCCGTTCGGTATTGGGGTATGTGGTATTTCCTGTCAGGCTCAGATTCGAGTAAGCTTTGCCTGGAGCTGGATCGCGGAGTGGTAACTCGAATGTTCGCCGCTGCTGACTTGGTGCTGGTTTTGCCGTTCGTATCCAAGGGGGACGTGGAACTGGGTGGGCAAAGCCCTTTGAGGCTACCAGCTCGCTCTCTAGCTGGCGCCAGTCGCTGGGGTGGTAGATACTTTTCCCGCTAGCAAGCCGCATTCGATGAAACTGGAAGTGGTAAGACTTCACACCCTGATAGGTATACTTCTCCAGCAGATCGTCAAGATTCATCGTGTAGATACAAAGACTGGTTGCCAGGTCACCTTGCAAGATATATGGTGCGAGCTTAATAAGGATTCCCGAGTAGACCCCCCATGCCTTGAAAAAGCTACTCATCCGGTATTCACTTTGTCTTCCCTCCCGCTCCGCCTTTTTGAACTCCACTCCTCCGATATTAATTGTCCGATGAGTTTCAACGCGGTCTTTTTCACTACCAAGCAGGCGATGGATGTTTGTCGGCTTAAATTTGTTTTCTATAATCTGCACAAGGGTGGCGCGTTCCACCGCCGGAAACATTATTTCCACCGAGTCTAAAACCCTAGATGCGCTCTCGTCCGTCAGTGGTATCATAGATTGGATGGGGTTAAAAGTACCAAGTGCTCCTGGTTGGGCTAATTGATCTTGTCGCTCCTCCGGTGCTCTGAGGGTAGCCAGCTGGCTTTCTTGTTCCGCTATCTTCATTAGGGTTGGGTTTGCGCTTGGTGGCTGAGTGCCAGATGGTGGGGGAAGAGACCTTCCATCTGATAGGATAGGCTGGGTAAGAGCTGGCATGAGTAGGCTCTGGGAATTCAACTGCTGCACGATGCGGTCGACTATCTCTTGCTCATGGTGAACATAGTAGTTCACGCATTGCCCTCAGATTAATGAACCTATTAGTTGATGATGAGAAGGGCGATCTGGTGTGTAGTATGCTTGGCTGTGTAGGTGTAGTAGACACTGGACTAGTCGCGTGTTGTGAGGCAGTGCTTCTGGTACTTTGTCGTGTATCTATTGCCGGGGTAGGGGAATGGCTATATGTGGGGGTACTCGGTTCGTTCTCCTCGGTCTCTGTTGTCCGATCATCTGCTGCGTCTTCTGCTATTGTAATAGAGCGGTGATCCTCCTTGTGGCCGGAACAGGTTGGGGGCTGCCGGGTACGCATATTTTTTCTAATTCTACCTCCTGCTCCTTGCGTCTCGGTTTGACCTGAGCGGCTTCTAAGCGTGACTGATCTCCTGGGTGCCATATTCTCAGCTTTCGAGATGCAGGAGATAAAAAATCACCAAGTCAAAGTGTAGGAAAGTAGAGGATGCGAGGTGTAGAAAGTATGGTGATCTCGAGAATGGGGGAGTTCGGAGGTGAACTATGAATGGGGGGGGTACACGGACCCGGAGTCTCTGAGCTATGACCCCGCACTGCCCCTGCAACCGGGGATATGTTTCTCCGCCACCACCTCCAACATGACTCCCGTTCCCCAAGTGCTATATTCTCTTCTTGCCGAATTGGCCATGGGTTGTACCAACCCACTATCCAGTAAGAAGAAGCTATCGCAGGGCTGCCCTTGAGTGCATAATCAAATCAGTGGAACGAACAACAGTGCCAAAAATATATTTGAAACAATCCGGTCCCCGCAAGTACTCAATGGGTAGAGCTAGCAGAAATGTCATCCTTTAAGGACTACCCCTCCCTCAGAAAGACATCTTTAAGAGGGGTATCGTGAGTTACCTAAAGTCTAAAGCTGCCCTATCGCATACGATTGCCCAGAAGATAATTCCTAGCTCTAGCGACGAATTTTAGTGTCTCCTAGCGGCGCGAACCCCAAGATATATCCATTAGAATGGTGCATAGTCAGGGTTTTGGCGGCCACGAGTTCTCCTCTAGTAGTCGCACCCAGTTAAGCCAAGTCAGCCATGAATATACTTCAGTAGATACTTTTGAATTTCAAATTAAGGACCAATTAACCCCTTTTGCACATTTTACTAATAAGTTTCTAGCCTCCCCTAAACCCGAGGCCAACCTTGTAATAGGCAAAAACGACCAGAATTGGAACAAGCCATGGAAACCATTAACTTTACGAGCACCGACTATAATTGCTTCCCTCCTCATTACGGTTGCTCTAATCGCATTTATAGAATATATCAATAAAATCAGTATTGAAGAGAAGGCATTATTCTTTGCAGAAAAAGCCGAGGACTTTCCAGTAGGTATAGTATTTTGTTACCGGTATCTGCCTCAGATGATAGTTGTGGCCAGTGTTCCCAACCGTCCCGTCCGGACGCCAGGGCCCTGGCGTCCAATAGTCCCGTCCGTCCCGGGCGGTGTGGGCAAGGACGGCAGGGACGGCGTCCGTCTCGTCTAATGAACGCCGCCCTGTAGGTTGACGGGCGTCACCTGCAGGGCCGGCCGTCCTGAGTAA
>Ga0307507_10003504_pt1 | contig 30197 bp, 12 predicted proteins | sample 7_EM_MG_FD_207223 | JGI IMG/M metagenome (GOLD analysis project Ga0307507, IMG submission 207223) | Populus trichocarpa ectomycorrhiza microbial communities from riparian zone in the Pacific Northwest, United States - 7_EM | ecosystem: Host-associated > Plants > Roots > Unclassified | place... | reverse complement strand
AGGATCGTCCTTGTCGTCAGAATCGTCCTTTGACGATGAGGTAGAATTTCGTAGAAACTCGTGGAATCTCGTGGAATCTCGTCCTGTGACGATTGAGGTAGGATTTCTGTCAGAGTCTGCGTCTTGATGATGAGGTGTCAGAGTCTGACGATGAGGTAGAATTTCTTCAAATGATTGAATAATAGCTGAATAGCTTCTTGAGTCGGCGGACCGGGCTCATAACTGTCACGAAGTTCAGATAGAGCTGCTCATTGATGAAATGGGTTGATAGATTGATGATCTGGTGTCGTTGATTGATGCTTTTTGACCTTGATCTGACGTGTCTTCAGTGACGTGTCTTCGTGCACGTGACTCGTGCACGTGACCCACGCCTTTAGAGAATACAGATTATCTGACAATATAAGCTAGGGGAAAATAACCTGCCAATAGACCGTTATAACGGCTAGACTATACCAAAGGCTTTAAAATAGGAGAAGGAAAACAGATAATAGATATCTTACTCCCTATATTACAGAACAAGCTCTGGGTATAAGATGCTTAAGCACTTATAGCTTTAAGCACTAAGTCTTAGGTAGTGCAAACCCTATTAGCTTCTACTAATATTCTAGCTAGTACCCAGTCCGTGGCTAATAAGGGTCCGAAGATACCTAGATAGGATATCCCTAATATAAGTGCGGAACCTAGTAATATACCACCCTTAATTGCTAAGTTATCCCCTTAAATTAAAAGTAAAGCTATAAAGTAATTGGAACCTAGAGCCCTGTAAAGACTAAAGGACTTTAATCTCGTAGCGGCCTTCCTAATATACACGCACTAAGAAGTTATAAGATCTATAGTACCATCTAGTCTTATACTTAGAGTAGTATAAGGCGAAATAGCTTTTACTTAGGAATTATCTAAAAGGTTAACGGATCTCATCTGGAAGGTATAATAGAGAGACGCCTTTTATACCATCTTTAATGCGGAAGTAGACTGGAAATATAACGGAAAGGAAGCTGCTAGGTATTACTATTGGGAACTAGACCCAATGGGCCTACTATATAGATATGGCAAGGTTTAGGTGCTATAAGAAGTAAATCTATAACAGAAGATCCTTATAAGGAATTACAATAATCTTTTAGGCGGCCACTATGGTTAAGCTAAGATAGTGGAATTACTTTAACGTAAATACTACTAGCTAAAGCTTAAGCAGAAAGCAAAGGAGTATATTAGCTACTGTAAGAAGTGTTAAGTATATAAAATCCAAAGGTATAAGCTATGGGGTTTACTTAAATTAGTTCCCCCCGCTAGTAAGCTATAGCGATATTATACTATAGACTTTATTACAGATCTCCCGCCCTTAAAAGATAGGTAAGGACAAATATACAATTTGGTTTTAGTACTTATTAATAGGTTTTTGAAGTACATCTAATACCTTCCTATTAATAAGATGATTAACGCATAAGCGCTTACTAGCCTAATTAAGGAGAAATGCTTTCTTAAAGTAGATTAGCTATATTCTATTATTACTAATAGGGGCAGCGTTTTTATAAGCCAGTACTAATTAGATCTATGCTTTTATTTAAAGATAGACTACTGCTATAGTACAGCTTTTTATTTATAGATAGATAGGCAAATGGAATGCCAGAACTAGGAACTGGAGTCTTATCTATAAATATATTTAAACTACCAGTAAGATAATTAGTGTAAGCTACTTCTATATGTGGAGTACGCTTATAACTTAAAGCAACATTTATTATATTAGTTTGCATTAATCTAGATTACCTATAGCGTCTAACTATTAGGATTTAATGGTATACCTAATAATCACTGGCTAAGGCCGTATAATTAATTATGGGATCCTACTGGGAAGTCTAAGGATATCCACTAGAGAGTATAAGGATACCTTAAGGAATAGGAGGAGTAATGGAAGCATGCAAAGCAGAGTTTATAAAATACGCAAGAGCAGTAGAGACTTTAGTATAACCGTAAACACTAGGATAAGCATTTTGGCGTAGGTAATAAGGTTCTATTACGTTTAATGAATATTAAGACTTATTGACTATTAAAGAAGCTTAATATAAGATACCTAGGTCCCTTCTAAATTAAGAAATAAATTGGTAAGCTAGCCTACTATCTCCAGCTACCCCTATCTATGGCCTATATGTATCTAGTATTTTACATAAATCTACTGGAGCTATGGCACAGACTACTATTAGAAAATAACTTCCGTCTAGGCCTAATTAAACACCCTAAAGTAGTGGGCGAGCGGTATGAGGTTGAAGCTATACTACGCTATAAGTCTATTAAAAACAAGCTTTAATATAAAGTTAAATAGCTAGGCTGGCCCGCTAAGGACTCTATATGGGAACCAGAGGATTACCTTAATTATTATAAAGATATTCTAAAAGAATATTAGGACTAAGGTCTATAATCTGCAAATTATAGAAAGCGCTCTAATACTACGGTGTTATTATAACCTATAAAGAAAGCTTATAGTAGGCCAAGAGAGGCCCTAAAGAGTAAATAGGTTAAATTAGATATAGAATAGATAAGCTCTAGAAACCATAAGGATTAATTAGGGCTACGGCCTAAGGCAGGACAGGTCCTTAGCCTTTTTATATATATACTATAAAATTAATAGGGTATTTTACTAGAATTATATTCCTATTTATTAGTCTATATTAGGAATAGTGTTCCTATGCCTTCCTAAATGCCTTACAAGGCCTTCCCAATTGCTACTATGTATAAGAATTAATCCCAAATGCTTAAATTAAAAGCCACTATACCTTATCCCTAGGTGTAAGATTAGTATTTATTAGCCTACTAAGTGATGGCTAATAGGAATAAGATCCAGATCTAGATCCCTTAGTAAGAGTATAGGTAGGTATAAAAACAGGGGTAGGCTAATAAGGTATAGATAGAGCAGAGATCCTTAAACGCTTAATACTAATATTAGGCCCAAACTAGTACCAATGAAGTTCTTAAGGCGTAAGCTTATAGTTAATAAAGACACGCTTAAGCCTAGAATAAACAGAGATGTTAGCTGGCTGGTAAAGACCAGAACCACTAAGACCTTGCTATAGTAATTATTAGTTACCTATCCGCTAGGTACCTAAAGGGTAACCTACCTAATACCGTATTATATTGTGCTCTTTTGAAACTTAATGCGTATATATAAACTCCTTTTTATAGTAAACAGCGACCTTCTTCTTATTACCCCTATTCTTTACCCTATTCTTAGTATACTAACCTTGCTCCCTTATTAGGCGTTACTAGCTAGCTTGCTAGGAATTATAGGCAGTGTAGATAGCTGTGGCATAGTCTTAAATTTAACCTAAATGTTTAGTATTAGCACTAGAATAAGACAGAGCCCAGGCAATATAGTAGTTAAGGACATTAAAGGATTGTCGCCACTTAGGCCCAGGCTATATTAAAGCCTAAAGTTAGTAATAGAAACCTATTAAGAATAGAAAAGCTTACCTTAATATAACTACTGCTTTTAGTACGCATGCATTAATTATAAGGACTAAAGGTGTTAGACCTTATATAGTGGGTCTTATTATAAGCATCTAGAATCTTCTTATTAGATTTTTAGTCTTTTAAGGATATATATATAAAGTTATTTAGGCAGGACCAGTACTAGTTATGGGTTAGTAAAGGCTAGGGTTCTATATATAGTAGTAGGGCCAGAATACGCTAAGGAATTAGCTTAGAAGAGCAGTTAGTAAAAGAATAAAGAGGTATATTAAATTAATAATAGGAAAAAAGAAAATCTTAATAATATATTAAAGATACGTCTAAAATTGGATAAAGGTTAATAATGGGAAGTAAGGTATTAAGGAAAAGGAGCAGCTTAATAAGCAAGATATCTCTATACTTTACCTTCTAATATGTTACGGACGCTTTAAGTACAATGTTACGACTACTTGGAGAAGAGTCGGTGGAAGCTAGTTGGTTAATATAGGCACGGTCTAGAATGGATCCAGTGGAACTATGTAATAAGGAATAGTAACCGAGGTCATATAGTGTTAAACGCGTTAACTGCGTTAAATGAGAAGGATGTTACGTTTAATACAGATAACACGTACCTCATATACAAGAGAGGATTTCTTAGGAGTATGGTTGTATATTTAAAGAACCTTAGTCCCTACTATAGATAGTTCTCTCCTTGTAGTAAATCTTAAAATACAATTAAAGTTAATCTGTTAGGCAACTACTCCACCAGTTATTATTATGTTGTTATTTTATTTTTACCTATATACCTAGCCTAATAACAGAACCCACTGTAGTTCCTACTATAAGGTTCTATTATATATTTACTACTAAGGTTATGGTATTAAACAAGATTGAATAATATGCCACCTAGAGTACTAGTCATAACAGCATTAGCAATAGCCACAACCTTAGGGCCAGGTAATACCAGTATGGACAATAGGGATTCTTAAGTAGTTACATAAGGTTAGTTATAGGAAATAGTTAATCACTTATAAAACAATAATAGGATACTTAAAGAACGCATTAATAGAATTAGAGCAGCAAAAATTAAGCTACCTTTAATTAAATAATTCTTAGGGAAGAAGTCAAAGCTTAAGGAATTTCTTACGCAGATGCACTTTAAGGTAGTATAGGAAGGAGCAAAGTTAGCAATATTATTAGATTAAGTAGCCTATACAGGATTGTTCCTAACAGGGAGGGTACTTAAGTAGTTTAAGCCATATCTTATAGAAATATAGGCTAATAGCATAACAACTACTAACTAAGACATACGGTATATATTTACCAGTTAAAACGGGTTCGCGGAATAACTAACACAGATATTTAGAGACCCAGAGGCCATAACCACAGCAGAACAAAAGCTTTAGAACTTAGTACAACGCACTTTAGCAATTAAGTATATAACACAGTTTTAAACACTAGCCATATAGGTTAAGTGGAATAATAGGGCGCTTATAGCATAGTATAAACAGGGACTTAAGGCTAAAGTCTAGGACGTAATTATCCTAATAGAAGATGCGGATACTCTAAGAGAGTTAATAGATTAGTTAATAAAGATCAATAATAGGATCTACTAAAGGGAACAAGCTAAGAGAGGGCAAGACAGAGTTCTATAGTTATATAAGGCGCAGAGTACGCAACGACAGACATAGAGTTAAAAACTATAGAATGGCGTAGAGCTAATAGACCTAAGCGGTACCAAAGAAACCTAAAGGTAGAAAAAGAAACTATAGAAACCTAGAGGTTAAGAATTAAGTAATTAAAGGACCTAAAAACAGAGGCCAAACCAGGGATCTTAGCAGCAGAAGATATTTAGGCGGACTCCATAGTAAAAAAGATAGTTTAAAGATAGGGCTTGCATAAATTGCGGAAAATAAGGTTATTTTGCTAGAGACTATAGAGGTGGTTAGAGTAACTATATAGTAAAGGGAACTAGGCTAGCAGATAGCACATACATATAGAGGGATAATGGTGTACTGTAAGGAACAAAAGAGTGTTTAATTAATAGTTTTGCGTATTATTATAACAACGTATACCAAATTCATAAGGACGCCAAGTATGGCGCAAGCTATTAGCCACAGGAGCTATTATTATTTAAGTTTAAAGGAACTAACAAACTAGCTTATAGATTGGATATTAAAGATAATAAATTCAATAAAGGCGAAGCATTTACAGATAATAAGGCAATAAAGGTAGCTTACTAGGAGCATGCAAACCTTAAAGAAGTTAAAATAGAAGCAAAGACTAAGACCATCACAAAATAAGGTTTAGTAATGGGTATTGCGACACCATTAGATACAATTTCCATCGCTTTATAAGACAATAGGAGTAACGTTTAGAAGAAACTAAGCAAGTAGACAACTGCTAGTGCTAGCTTATCACTTAATAAAGGTAAAAGGCCACAGGCTTAAGATTTTTAAGTAGAGATAAAAGAAGCTTAAAATTCTTAAAACAAGATAAGATACACCCAAGGACCTACAACGGACGAAAACTAATAGGAAAGGGCAGTAACTTAGTTTAGTAACAAACAAATAAGTATAGGACGCAAGTTTAAGAACTACAAGTTCGGGGAACGAATAAGAACATTAGCAATCCTAGGTAAACGTAGTATTTAGCCTAAAGATTAAACAGTTAATATTAGAATTAAAAAGTAAAACAACTATAAAGATCTAGCTGCAAGATATAGAAAACAAGAAACTATAGATAAGTTTAGGACTAGAATTATTATATAGCAAGAGCAAAAGCTAGACAAGAGGTTAGCTATGCTAGGTTATATAAGGGACAGAGCACCTATATAAAGAGTTACCAATAGGCCAAGTGCAGGGACACTAAGGGTAAAATAGTTAGACAAACTGGAACAAGAAGAGGATCTAGATATTCTAACCAGGTTCAAAAAAAGACATACTAAAGGATGTTATAATATAGCAATAACAAGGTACTTTCTAACGGATAGACTATATACACTAAACCAGTTGTACGGAAAGTGGTATAGGCAACGACACAACAATAAATAGGAAGACTTTTATATATAGCTAAACAAAAAAGTTATCCAAGACTAACCTATTACGGAAAAACGCATAAGTTACATTAAAGGAGCATTAATTATAATGTTAAGGAACCTAGAAGAGGGATCTAGGGACTAAAGAAGTAAGCAATAAATCTTAGTACCCGTAGTAGAAATACTAGTAGTTAGGTTAACTAGGTATAGGTTTAAACTTAAGGACAAAGACAAACTAAGAGTTAACCTAAAACATATAGCGCATTATATACTATTGTGGATAGCTTATATAGATAACATATATAACATGCATAGAGCACCAAAAGATAAGAACTAGAAGTACCCAGTAAAAATATATTAGGTACTAGAGGAAAAGCGGTTTAAAAACGCCAAGTATATATATAATTAGCACCTAGTAGAAGTACAAGGTTAAGGAGACTTAACGCTTTAACTAGGAAGATTCCTTACGGAAGAATACCTAGATGGATAACAGTAGTAGGAGTGCCCAGAGAACACTTATCTATAGCACGTAAAGAAAAAGAAATAAACCAAGTATTAGCTAAAGTTAGACTAAGTATAGGCAGGATCTAGCAGCCAATAGTTAGGAAAAGGGGAGGCGTATAGGACTAGAGGAAACTAGTATTAGAGCCTTAGACCCTTAAAGGAATTTAAAAACAATACCTAAATTTATAAGTTAAATAGCAAGATCAGCAGTTTAAAGTATTAGTAGATAGTAGAGCAACTAGGAACCACATATTACTAAAGGCAGTAGAAAGAATAGGGTTACTATATAGATAGAAGAAACACCTATATCCACTTACAATAATTTTAGAAGATTAGATAGCCTATGGAGGAGGCATTATTAATCTTAAAATAGGACCTGTTTAGATAACTATTAAAGGGAGACCAGTTAGAATGTCTTTCAATATCCTACTATTAGGATAGGATGAGGCGATACTAGGAATGCCTTAGTTATAGAAGTACAATCCAAAGATTAATTAGGTTATAGGTTAGGTTGATATTAAGAATACTTAACGGCGTAAAGTGCAATAGTAAACCAAGTTGGTATAGTACCAAGTTAAAGCGATATATGAAGAGACTAAGCGAGGCTTAAGTTATGTACCAAAGAGATACCACAAGTATGGTAAAAAGTTATGGTCACTAGAAAGTGAAAAGCTGTTAAAGTATACAGCTTAGGACCACGAGATAGAATTAGAAGAAAAAATAAGTTTAAAGTTCTTTCTAATCTATAAGCTTACTAAAACAGAGTTAGTAGCGCTTAAGGAGTTTATTCAGGAGAACTTACGCAAGGGATACATTAGACCATTATAGTTATTAGTAGGATATCCAGTACTATTTATCCCAAAGAAAAACAGAAAACTTAGGATATGTATAGACTATAGACAGTTAAACAGCATTACTAAAAAGGATAGGTATCCTTTACCCTTAATTAGTAAAATTTAAGATAGGATAGGCAACGTAAAGATCTTTATAAAGATAGATCTAAGATAGGCGTACTATTAGATTAGAATTAAGGAAGGCAACAAATAGAAGGCAGCCTTTAGGTTAAAGGAAGGACTATATAAACCATTAGTTATGCAATTTGGGCTTATAAACGCACTAGCAACGTTCTAAAAGCGAATTAATAGTATATTAGGAGAATACCTAGATAAATTTGTTATAGTATACCTTAACGATATTATTATCTACTTAGAGAATAAGGAAGAATATAAAGAACACATTAAATGGGTCTTAAAGAGACTACAAGAAGAACAGATACTAGTAGCAATTAAGAAATACAAGTTCTTTACCAGAAAGACCAATTTTGTTAGATTTATTATTAAACTAGGCCAACTTAGTATAGATCTAAAGAAGATTAAGGCTATAGTAAATTAGCAAGAACCAGAGAATGTTATGCAGTTAAGATTGTTCCTAGGGTTTTATAATTACTATAGAAGGTTTATAGCGCAATAGTTATAGAACATTAAGCCATTTACGCGGTTAACAAAGAAAGAAGAACTGTGGGTATAGGGAAAGGAGTAATAAGAACTATTTAAAAGAATTAAAGAGTTATTTACCTAGGAGCCAGTTCTTAAGATCTATTAACTAGGTCTAGAGATAGTTATAGAGACGGATGTATTAGACTTTACACTAGGGGCATACTTTATATAGAAATATTAAGATGGATGGCACCTAGTGGCATACTATAGTTAAAAGATGATACTATTAGAGTTAAACTATAATATCTACAACAAGGAGTTGTTAGGTATAGTTATAGCACTTAAAAAATAGAGAGTATTCTTACAAGGTATAGAGAAACCATTTATAGTTAAGACGGACTATAAGAACCTTATAGGATTCCTAATAATAAAGGAACTTAACTAAAGACAGGTTAGATAGGCGGAAATGCTTATAGAATACTATTTTAAAATTCAGCATACTAAGGGTATAGACAATGCACGAGCAGACGCTCTAAGTAGAAAGGCTAAACTATAAAGTAATAAAAAGCTATTAGGAGCTTTGTTGCAAAAGAATTAAGATGGATTAATTAGGTATAATTATCCAAAGATTATAGCAACTAAGGAAAGTCAGATCCATAAATTACTAGAGAGTAATTAGACATAGAAGATCTAAGAAGTATAGGCAGAGGATCTAGACTTAGAGCAATATAAAAATAGAGAAGCAATATATATGCCTAAGTCTATTATAGAAGAATTTGTTAAGGAATTCTATAAGGGAATAATATAAGGATATAACAGAGCTATAGGCTTAGTGTTAAGACTTTAAGAGGAATATATTATTTAAGGAATCTGGGGACTAGTAAGATAAGTTATAAAAGAATATCTAGATTACTAAAGAAACAAACTAATAAGGTACAAGCCGTATAGAGGGCTATAACCTATTAAAACACCAGGAAGACTATAGGAAGTTATATTATAGGACTTTATTATTAAGTTACTAAAGTCAAGAGATCCTATTATAGGACAAGATCATAACGCGATTTTAGTAATAGTGGATAAGCTAACAAAGTAGGGATACTTTATAGCATACACTAAAGAGATATTAGTAGAAGATGTTGCTAGAATCTATATAAAAGAAGTATTCGTAAGATATAGAGCATTAGACAAGATTATATTAGACAAAGATCTAAGATTTATAGCAGCATTTTAGGAAGTATTTTTGGCAGAATAAGGAGTTCGCGTAGTAATATCTATAGCGTATTATCCGCAGACAGACAAATAAACGGAAAGACTAAACTAGACACTAAAGTAGTATCTAAGGCACTATATTAATTACGCATAGAATAATTGGGTATTGTTATTACCAGTTATATAGTTTACATACAATATAATACCATAAGAAGGAATAGGGACATTACTATTTAAGGCAAATTACGTGTATAAGCTAAGAACATTATTATCGCCATATTAAGCAAAAAAGACGAGTAGCGCAGCTAAGTAAAAAATAGAGACGTTAATAAATCTTTATGCAGACCTTAAAGAAACAGCTAAACTAGTATAAGAATAAATAAAAAGGTACTATAATACTAAGAGATCTAAGGGACCAGATCTTAAGGAGGGGGATAAAGTATAGCTACTATATAAAAATTTTAAGAGTTAACGACTAAGCAAGAAATTAGACTATGTTAGACTAGGACCTTTTAAAATTAAGCAAAGAATTTTATTAGTTATATATAAGTTAAACCTACTAGCCAAAATAAAGATCTACCCTATACAACATATTGTAATGCTAGAGCTAGTATACGGGAATATTAAGCCACCAGTCTATAAGGCAGACATATATAGAGGATAAAAGGAAGATAAATAGCAAGTTTTAAAGATTATTAGTTATAAGGATATAGATAACAAAACATAGTATAAAGTAAAGTAGATAGGCTATAGTAAGACTACCTAGGAACCACTAAGCAACCTAAGAAATGCTATAGGAAAGGTATGGGAGTATTAAAAGAAAGTAGGTTAGGTAATATTAACAAAGAAGAATTGCCAAAGAATAAGTTACCTAAGGGGGACCTAAGAGGAGCAATTACTAAGCTACTTAGAGTTATTTCCCTTATAGGAGGAGAGCTAGTCCTTTTATTACCTAGCTTAGATAAACCCTATTAAACTAGTTTCCACTTCTTGGAATAGACCTTCTTACAAACATATTTAAGACGTTAAAGATAAGCATAAGCTAAATATTAAGCTTTAAGGACGCGTGCGGATTCTTCTAAGGTATGTTAAACCTTAAGTAACGCAGAGGCTAGCTTACTATTAAGCTTCGCAGCGGCAGATTAAATATAAGACCCTATAATAAGTTACTTAGGGAACCTAAAGACTGTTAAGAGTCATAGGACGCGTATATTTAGCATTAGAGATAAAGCAAACGTTGTAGGACGATTAAATGTTTGCTTTAGTACACTTAGAGTAAGAGGAGGGTTATTGGGACAAAGGACTTGCTAGCGTAATATACACTAACCCCTCTTTAGCGCAATAAGAGTAAGGGATTGCCATTACCTCACCCAGCAATAGTATAGAGGAAACCGTATAAAGGTAACGCTTAACCTAGAAAAGAGAAGAAGAAGCTTTAGGTATAATAAGTATAGATATTAACTAGAATAATTAAACAGACATTACACCTCTAGTAGATAACTTAGAGATGTTAGGAATCTTTAAGGACAAAGATAAAGAGGAGGGAGATAGTGTTACGGACGCTTTAAGTACAATATTACAACTACTTAGAGAAGAGTTGGTGGAAGCTAGTTGGTTAATATAGGTATAGTCTAGGATGGATCTAGTGGAACTATATAACAAGGAATGGTAACTAAGGTTATGTAATATTGAACGCGTTAACTACATTAAATGAGAAGGATGTTATGTTTAATACAGACAACACGTACCTTACGTACAAGAGAGGATTTCTTAGGAGTACGGTTGTGTATTTAAAGGATCTTAGTCCCTACCGTAGATAGTTCTCTCCTTATAGTGAATCTTAGAATATAATTAGAGTTAATCTGTTAGGCAACTACTCCACTAGTTGTTATTATATTGTTATTTTGTTCTTACCTATATACCTAGCCTAATAATAGAACCCACCGTAGTTCCTACTATAAGGTTCCGTTATATAATACCCTTTTAGTAAATAGCCGTAACCTTGCTAATATAACTCTGTTATAATAGCGTAATTTAGAAGGAAGGAAACACGCGTATATACTATTTAGCTATCACTTCCTTATAAAAACTAATTACATAGCTAGGGAAGGCAATTAAGACGTTAATTATAGATGTATATAGGTTAAAATTATACCTAAATAAAACAAGTCTCTTTAATTGACTAATTAATTACCTAACTGTATATAATAGCCTAAGGGCGAATATGGGAGTAATATATTAGTAATATAGGGGATTATAAGAAAGGATTATAAGATTATAGATTATATCCTAACAGTTAAAGATAACGGTGAGCTAAGGCCCTATATATTAAATCCTATACTAAAAGGTTCTATAGAACCATATTAGGAATACTAAATTGCCTATAATACTCGCGATTAATTATAGACTAGTATAAAGGCTTAAAAGTAGAGTTATATAAAAATCCTTAAGTTAGCCTAGGTAGTTACTAGTATACTTCTAGTAGGCTTTTAATAGGTCTTCTAGTAATCCTTATATCTTTTCTCTAGTTATATTTTTTCCTTATTAAGGTTTTTAGGAGTTTAAAGTAGGGGTTAGATAGATAGATAATATATAATAGTATACTAATATCTCTCCAAACCCCTTCTGGAATAAGCCCTTATAATCTCCCTTTACCGTAAGGTAATAGCGATTAGGGGCCAACCGCAAGAAGGGGGGGGGCAATGTAAGGGATATTATTGCGGTTACCTTGGGTTGCCTTTAGGACAACCCCTGGACACCCCTTGGACGTCCGTCAGTTACGTGCCGGAGGTATATGCCCGTAGTATATAGTCTCCACAATCCCTGAGGCCTCACCTCCTTAAGGATTCGTCTCTCTTACTAATCTATCCTGTTCCACAATCGTGTCCTTATAGCCCCCTGTCTACAAAGTCCCCTCACAGCTCTGCACTGACTAATTTTAGCTACCCCGCTCCAAAAACTAGACCCTTATAATACCCCTACAGTCCTACCAATATGGCTTTAAATTATATAATAGGAGCTAGTTTTATAGCTCTAGTAAAAAGGTATAAAAGAAGGCCCTATTTATAAAATATAAAGCTATATTGGTAAAGTTATAGGGGTATACTGTTTTGATAGGGTAGGCGATACGTGACGTTTGGCTCTACGCGAGCTACCGATATTTATTAAACGATTATATCAAAGCTTTTTAATTAACTACACTAAATATTATAGGCTTCCTGGCAATACTACTGTTTACCGCAATATCCAAGCGTTAAAAACGTCAATGAGGCGCCAGCACCCTTATTGCCGAGCAATCGCGCTTCAAACACCGAGCTCTATACGGTATAGAGCCTCTAGTATTGGCTTATAAGGTGTGCATATACGAAAAGTCCAAGAAAACTTCCCACACGAAGGGATAAGCTCTTGGACCCTTCGTGGAATTTTCGTTGGTTGATAGCGAGCAGTTCGTCCGTGCACACCAGCGATCCACGAAGGCTCTAATTTATGAGATAAGGCACCACCGTCTCTCTATAGACTAGCGTCTTAATCCTTTCTCAGCACTTGTTTCTCAAGTTAGTCCGTAATAACAAATATGTTATAAATAGCGGTAATAAAGAAGAGCTAAGCTAGGTAAAAGGCTAGCGTAAGTATTTATATACTTTTTTAAATAATATTAACTAGGTTAACTAGATTAATCTTCAAGTACTTCAAGGGCCGTAGATATGGGTTTCATAGGTAAGGGCGGTGACAGGTATGGCCGCCTTCGAACGGCAAGGGCTGCAGGGTTCAACGCAGTATTGGAGACTTCAAAAGCAGCGACAAACCATCCGATTTTGGATGCTCCAGGACTAAAACACCAATTATAAATAGTAAAATTAAGTCTACATTATTAGAAGTATAAATGATGGCCATAGTTAATTAATTTATATTAATTGGATCTATATAAAATATACGCGTAGTTCTGATTCTAATGTTTTTAGTGTTCTGCGCACGGTCTAATTTTCGTCGGACGCCACCAGGGGAGGGATGCGCCTCACTTCAAGCATTGCTTACACCCATTTTCCCGGCGCACGGCTACATACGTGTTTCTAGAACGGCTTTGCATATTCCGCCCGCCTGGTTCCACAAACTGCAAAACGGACCGACCACCCTGACGAAAAACGAAAGAACCGTGATTGCACAGCGACTCGTGATGATATTTTTTTCGCGCCACAGAGCCGTGCACGATCAATCACTCGACTCCCCACCGCATCCGCCGTCGATCAGGAGCCGCTGCCAAAGAGGCATCTCCGGTCCTGGGCCTGGCCATGTCAATGCTGAGAAATCGGGACTTCCGCGCACCGTAGGGCTGGCACCCCCCTGTCGATCTGACTGTTTACAGCCACCGATTCCCTCTTTCGCACTTAAAGGCTCACGCCTCATGACGAAGCACTCCCCTTGCAGTCTGACATCGGTGATGATGAAGCCTGGTCGTACCATTGCGGAGGGTGCGTGCAGGTACGTATGAGGGATTTGATGGGCTCTGGCTGCTGCTGCTGCTGCTGCTGTTGTTGCTGCTGCTAGGGTGCGTTTGAGGGAAGGGAGGGAAGTCTCGGAGAGCCCCTGGCACGTACCATCGACATTGAGCGACAAAGTGTGGTTGGCCTGAGGCACAGCGTTGTGACAGGTCAACACCGCAAATCAAGAAACCTGCACGTGGTACAAATAGGTCAGAACTATATCGAGCATATAGGGCTGCACCAACTGCCCCCCTAACACATGGAATACATGGGTGGACCTGGAGACGAAGTGGGACTCAGTGGGACTCGCGACTTTAAAACGTCAGCGGTGAGCGGTTATTGGCGGTTCGACGGCTGAATCTCTCAACGAGACGTGCGGTCGTGGTGTGACGATGGTGAAGAAAGCGCAGTAAATCGCGATATGAGCAGTTTTTGTAGTGGGAAACCCCATGCATCCTTCCCTATTCCAGCCGCTCCATGCCTTGTTTAGTACAATTTTCTAGATGGCTCCATCTTCCTCTAATATGCCCTCCGGATTGCTGAAGACGGTTCGTGCGTCGCGCTTCTCTTGGGCGTTTCCACACCATGGTATCTGGAAGTAGTGTGGACCCCTACTTCCCGCCGGTTGAAAGGACGGCCTTATCCCTCCATGCGCAGTGTGCTGCCCAACGGATCAAGCCGAGGGCCTGCTCACGGCCAGGTACTGAAAAGCGGCCAGAGTCGGGCGTTCCGAAAGTCCAAGCTCGTCGGCTGGTGTATTCTGCCATAATTAGCCCTGAGCAGCGAGAGCAGTGTGTTTAGGGAAGCGGGGATTTAAAAAAACGCCCTCAGCCAATGCGCCAACCGGCTAAGGCAACTAAAAAAGGGCAGCCGAGAGCAATTGTATGACCTGGATTGGGTCACTGACATGAGAAGGAATCTAGCAGGGAATGGACCGCGCTCCGGACACCCCCAGCAACTGCATTTCGATGCTAGTACGACCGCGCGCGAGCGGCATTGGAGGATAAATGCTGATTGGTGCCATTTCGTACTTCGCGACCGCCAGCTAGAAGAGCCCCCAGCATATCTCAGTTGTTTGCATCATGGGAAGTGGGCGTCTCTGCGTCTCTGCGTCTGTGTCCCAGCCCAGTCGGAGCTGTTCCGATGTGCTCGTAAGAGAGATCGACGCTTCCATGTGAGGTACATATGCCTATATACGTGTCAAACGAGATGTGAAAATAGACTTATGACCTCGCCAACAAAATTTTTTTTGATGAGGGTGTGCGAGAAGAAATGCTCAAAGCCGTGGGTTCGTTAGACGCCTACAATCGCCAGCAAAGCGCAGCGATACAACGCTGGAAAAAATAAAAGTGAATCAGAGGAGAGCGGAGCCACACAACTTTTTAACCCAAACCCCGCCTATGTGCAGTGGATTAGACCGCCTCCGCCCAATGCAGCCCAAGATAACCCAAGGCGATGCGCCAAACAGACGCCGCTCAAAAGTGACCTCCAAAACAGCTAAGCTGAATCAAAATGTAACAGACATGTGCATATTAACACGCCAGACACTCTTGACATCTACAATATTAGGTTGAGAAACAAGCGCGCTTCAAGTCACCAGGAAGTCCCAGCCCTGTTTTCGAATGATAGTTTCCCAATCCCACGAGTCCTCGTCGCCAGCATCCATCATCTCCCACACTTTCTCCACAATGACCTTTGCGTACTTGATGTTGCCCAGAGCTGAATAGGCCTCCAGTCCTTCGAACGCTTGGAGGATCTCAGGCCGCTGGTCCTGCTCGAATGCAGCGCAACCTAGCAGGAACAGCGGCATGAGCAGTATGCTCTGCGTTGACGCGTCCGATGGCAACTGCCGTAGATAGAAAAGACCTTCGTCAACTGCTTGGCGGAGGTTGACGTTTGGAGTCGAAGGCAATATTGTCCGATGAAGATAGAGCCATGTACACTGCCGGTAGAGCATCGAAGCGATCCATCGCGGAGTATCCTCTCGCTGAACGCACACCCACGAACGTAGCCCGGTATCGATAGCTTGTGCATCGCTGAGGATTGGATAGTCCACAGGGGGTTTTAAGCCCTCGCTTCTTCGCGATCGTATCCGATCTCGGAGCTGCCTAATCTTCGAAATATACCCAAAGAGGCCATCCACAACTCCAAGCAGTGCTCCTGCTTCAGGCTGAATCATAAACTGCGGGAGCTTGAAGTCCTCCATCATCAGCACCGACCGCCGATCTAGAGACGTGACGGAATTTGAAACATCGTGGTATATGAAGAATTCAAAGAGGAAGCTTTGGAACTCCTGATTGGGCGACTTCTGAGTCTGTATTAAGTGCTTCGCAGCATCCATATGCGGTCTGTATTCGCCATTTACTTCACCGGCGCAAATAGACCGAAGGCAGAGCACCAGCGTCTGAGCTACTGTTGGATCTTCGATTAGAGCGGTTTGATCTCCAGCGATAGATTTGGCCATGTTCTTGTCCGTTCTGAGGTTCCGAAGCGCACAATCAAAGTGATGAATCTGCCTCTCCTGAAACGACGAGTTTGGCTCGCGTGACGAAAGATGCGAGCCAGACAGGCAGAGAAGAGAGTGCATCAGGCCACGATGCCGAATAGCCATGGGCAACAATATCTCTTTGAACGGATTCTGTTTGTCAGTGAATAGGCTCAATACTCTACTGACGTTGAAATTAAAGTGGTCGAGGAAGTATCGATCCAAGTCCGTTTCCACACCCTCAATTAAAATGGGCAAGTCTCGTGGTCGGTCGAAGCTAACTCTCGGTCCTAGTAGAGTATTTAGCAACGAGGTGAGTTCGTCTGGCGAAATGTCGTCCGTACCTTCAGCCGCACGCTGCTTGCCACTCTTCCAGTACTCTTTAGGCGGATACCCTTCGCAATGGACATTGTTCTTTTGGCAGTGAACACCTACAGCATATCAGTTCCCTTGTACTTTGAAAAAAGAAATCGACCATGAAGCCATACAGTGTGGTTTCGTCTCGTCGCATTTCTTCTTCCGTCTCCGACATGTAATGCAGCCGGTTTTCGATCGGCCCTTCGGAGGCTTCGAGATGGCAGTTGGCGGTGTTATTGGGTGTTTTCGAGGTCGGCCGCGAGGCCGTTTCACAATGGCTCTACTTGGGGATGGTAGCGGGTCCTCCGCAGAGGGTGCAATTTTCAGGTCCTCCACCTCATCGTCGTCGAGCTCTTCAATTTTCGGCACGATACCATCGCTAGACGCATCGCTCATGGAGCGAAAGCCGAAACCGAAGCTTGAAGATGTGTTCCTCGGGGACTCGCTCGAGGAAGGTGAGGCCTGCGAGGACGAGCTTATGCTTAGTCTGGCGTTGGTTTGCGACGGCGCAGGACCGAACACATCGTCAGTTGCCATTCGAAAGGAATGTGGCTCTACAGCCGAAAGTAAGGCTGGCGGTGGCGGACTCCGCACATTGGTCGGCGTAGGCCAGTGTTCGCAATCTGAGGATGGTGGAATGAGGTCTGCTTCGGGAGCGGGTCGTCCGTCTCGCTGCCGGGTCGAGTCTGCCGGCGCAGAGGATAGCAGAACGGCAGCAGTCGTGACGGTGTTTAGAAGGGCGGGCGTGGGAGTTGGAGGCCGGCGTCCGCCAGAGGAACCCTCAAGGCTTCAGCACCGTCCAACAGCAACAGTTGAAGGGCGAAAAGGCAGCTTGCAGGGACGGGATTGTCGCTTCCGATAAATGGCGAGTCTCCCTTGGGCGGGGATATCCCTTTAGCGAACGAGCTCCACAACAGTGCAACCAAGCCTAGGCCGTGCAGATGAGTGCAGCACTTGGGGGATGGGGGGCCAGGCGAGCGCTGCAATTACGAGTGGGCAGCCGAAGGAAGTAGGAAGCAGGACGCAGGACAGGTTCACGATGTTGGCTTCCACGGGGCCTCTGCTAGACTCGGTGGGTGTGTGCAGGGCCCTGATGCATTGGGGACTGGGGGTGTGGATCTGGAGAGGGACACGAGTCGGCCGAGCAGTAGCAGCGCAGCAATAAGAGCCAGCCCAGGAACTACTGTATTATTAGGATTAGGATTAGGATTACGCTAGGGAGCAACGAGATGATGTGGAGAAGGATTGTGGGTTTGTGGATTTGTGGATTATGTAGATTATGTGGATGGTGGTGTCGAAAAGAGACCAGGCAATGTTCCAAGCCAAACACAAGTCCACCCTCGGACAGGCCACGCAGCAGATGTGAACTGGTTTTAAAAAAAGGATGACCCTGGGACGCGGCCGAGCTGCTGGGCCTTGACAATGCAAGCAGCGCGGGCAACCGGTAACGGGCGGAGAGCATTTAGCTCGCAGTCCCCCGACCGGGGTTGTCTCCGGGCGCTCAGCGGGCTTGCGTCTGAAACGGGGCGGGTAGAAAGCTTCTTCAAGCGACCTTAAGTGTTAGCTGGGATACACTTCCGCGGCGCGGCTTTTCGCATTGCGATGCTCTCTTGCTGTGACCTTCTTGCTGTACCCTTTTTCTGTCCCAGCACACACACCCCGGCCTGTCTCAGGAGGCCAGCGAGACGGGTGGAAGCAGAGCGGGTCGCTGGCGGGTCGCTGGCGGTGCTAGCTGCTGGCTTCTGGCTTGCTAACCTATGGCCAGCTGCACCATAAACTTTTGGCTAGACGTCTGGCTCCAGCACTCGGCGGCAGTGGGAGCAGGCCCAGTGCACCTTGCGACTATTCTCCTCCCCAGCACGCCTGATTTGCCCGCGCGCAGGGCCAAGCCAGCAGGGAGCCCGGCAGGTTTTGCTGTGTGCGCTTTGAAGCGATGGGTCTGGCTGGATGATCTGCTTACAGGTGAACGCCATCAAACGCTGGGCCTAACGGGCAATGGCACTCTCGACACATCTGCCTTTGACCTAGAACGGCTAGCAATACTACGACCAGGCCTGAACGCCTAAGGATCCCGCGAGGTCCCCGTCAAAGTCCCATAAAAGCCGAACAAGCATCCTGAGCTCAGCAAGCCAAGCACGCCAACCATGCCAGACGGGCCTTGAGCGAATCCATGCGCTTGGTCCAGCAAGCCACGCAAAGAGTCTTTGGGAAGGACACACGCCAAAGGCTGCCAGTTCTCATCACGCTCACAGCCTTACGTCGAACAACCCCCTCCCCCCGGTCCCCCCAGCGTGATATATTGCCCTCCCTGGAATTAACAGCGCTGACACGATGGTCTATCAACGCTGACATCGGTGAAGAAGCCCCGGGCGAGGGCGGAATCTATCCGCAATCGTTCCCAGCACTCTGTAACCCACGCAGGTCGGACGTTTGAAGCCGCAAAAAGCAAGGGCAGGGCCTGCGCCTCACCGCAGATCCTGGGGAATCATGGGGGAGCGCACACGGTTACAGTTAGGATGGTGCGAGGGGTCCGAGAGATGCGTGAGGGACGCAATGTATGCAACTATGTGTAAGAGCGCGAATACATGTAGGCCAAAAGTTAAAATAACCCATGGAGCACAGCGCTCAACGCTGGCGGAGCCCCCCGCTCTCCAGAAATCATCATCCGACTCGAAACAGCGCTGCTAGACTATCGAGCCTGCCTTCTCGAGCCCGCATATTGGTCATATATTGCCGCAATGTTTCACTCCGTTTCGACGCCAAATTGTTCTGGCGCCCGTTTCTTAGCACCTGATGCCACTTTGCCAGTCGGAGAAAAGGACGGCCGCAGATCCCCACAAATGCCAGCGGTGGGCCGAGCAAAAAAAAAACAAATTTTCTGGAAAATTCTGGAGACTTGCCGCTTACATTGGATCTGCAGAGCAATGCAGCCACGTGCAGAGGCGAGAGAGACGTGGTGTTCCGCAACCGGACGGCTGCCTACAGCGACAGATGAAGTCCAATCATCATCATTTCCCTTTTGCAGCGAACAAAGAAAGAGATACAGATAGCGTCCCGAACCGGACGTGCATTACCGGCCGCTGCGGAGGGCGCTCCACAGCTTTTCGAAGAAAGGACTCGAGCACGCTCCCGATGCTGGCTCCTGAGCAGTGCCGAGTCAACAGGCCAAGGGTCGCTTCGAGCCAGCACCTGGTCCCGGCCCCCCAAGCCACAAAGCCGTTAAAGCGAACACAAGATAAACGATTCCAGTTATTGCGCAGATCTGTGCAAACCTCGTGATAGAGGTTGCTTCAAAGCTTCAAAGCTTCAAATCTTTCTGGGCTAATGTGGGGTGGGGTGGCTCTTTTAGGGTTTGCACTATCGACAACCTATTGCAGGGCAGCCTTTGAGCCCAGCGAAGGGCCAGCCCAGGACAAATCGGCCACATTTGACTTTCATCACCCTGCCACCTGCCACGATCTTACTATTGGCAGTTAGGTAACACTTTTCCACCACTGCACCCGATTATTGCACCGACCTTGCACCCGACTTGCACCCAACTTGCATTAACTTGCCTCTTTCGGCCCAACCGAGGATGCGACTCTGACAAGACTTCTGATGCGAGCCTCTCGCATCCTTACCTGCCGCAACTTCTGTGCGTGCCAAGTTGAGCCACCCACCGTGATAGGAAACCTGGCGATGACGAATTCCTTGAGCAATCAGTCTGCCTCGCCATTCGCCAACCTCCGAAGCCGCTCATGTTGCTCCAAACTTCGTATCCATCGCACGCCCTTCATATAACCTAAAGAGCTCATTACAAACTGTTGCAAAAAACCAGAAATGGCGCAAGAATGTGACGCGGCACGGAAACCCATTTGCACCTTGGCCACATATTCTGGACAAGGAAGCGTGGCCCAACCCATGCGATGCGTGTCGTTTGCGAATCTCGTCTCTTGCAGACACGATGGGAGTCGGTAGCTTTGAATCGATGCACGGATTTCGTGGTGAGCTGTGGATCGTCAACAGCTGCAAGTGAGGTTAGGAGAGCTGATCCACTTGCCGCTCTCCCGCCTTCTCGATCTCCATTCCACCCAGGCAAAGAAGATCCTGCTAGAGCAATATATCCTGAGGGTGGCATAGTCTCTCCGTCAGACGGCCGAAAGTTTGCAAAATCTGCTAGCATCTCGTGCAGCTGAACAACTACCCTTCAGATCATGAGTTCAACATGGCAGCGTCATCGAGCATTGTTCCCCTGCAGAGTAGCCGCCACCAGAAGAAGATCGCATGAGTAGCTACTTTCGAAAGCATGCGCCGTCAGTATGGCCAATGTTTCGGAGATAGACCCGAGATCAGACCCCTGGACAACTTGTTTTGTGAAGGAGGGGGACTCCAACAAGCAGCGGTCCTTCTAAAAGCAGTCGATTGGATACGTGGACTCGAGCGATGATTTGCATTAGCGTAGGAAGAAGGGTCGTGATGGAGGGTCGCCATTGTCGCGGGGTGGCCCAACTTCTGCTCAAGTATCGGCTGCAGGTCAGTGTGCAGAAGGCAGGATGGTCGGATCAACTTTTAGACCCAGCCAGACCCTCAAACGTCATAAGACGCGGCGATATATGCAGTATACAGCTGAAATATTTCCTACGGCCTGCTGGATGCGGAAAGTGTCTACCAAAAGGCAAGGCACACCATACGCAAGCCACCTAGAGGTATTTGTTTGTATTGCTAGCAGCGATCCACAACATCATGCTGGCCTGAACCGTGGCGAGATGAGGCATGAGAGATGGGAGATTAACGAGAAGCGGGAGATGATGCAAGGCACGCAATCCTCTGGATAAGTGGGGGTTGGTGTTCTAAGCAGCATCAAGTCAAGTAATTCCCTTAGCCAAGTACTTTGCCTGTGTACCTAGTACTTTAAACATTAGGTATTGTCGGTATACTCGCATTATCAACGTGCACGAATATCACCTGTGGTGGTACGTATGCGGTGTTGAAGTTGGTAGTTAATTGTTGTCTAGAAGTCAGGGGTTGCTCCGAGTTAGATTAGCCAGTCTCGCCTTATAGTCTCGTAACTACGTCACGTAATTAATATTCTAATACTAGAGCAACTCTAAAAAGAAGGCTAATCTATACTCTAAAGTTAAGTCTACTTTTAGACTATTCGTAGTATATACATAATAACTAGCTCTTCCGTCTATAATACGCAATAGCTCCACCTTTAATCCTAAAGCGCGCCACCTATCGGATTCTGCCATGCCATTAAACCAGCTAATTAGGATTTTCTATCCCTAGTGTCACGGAGTGAGTACAAGTGGTAATAATATATAGCGAAGTAGATATTATTAAGCTATGTATATGAACTGTGTGATAAAGTCAAGACGTTGCGTAAGGAGAGAAGGTAAGGAAACGGGAAGAAAGGGTATATATCGTTAGTTTGGTTGCTTGGTCGACACGTACACGGAGCAGAATAGGATTCGAGTAGCGGTCCTGGCAGAACTTGGCAGGATTCGGTGGACTTGGCAGAATATGGCAGAGTGCGGCAGATTGCCGTTAGATTGTTGTCTCGCGGTCGGTCTCTTCTTACTGCGTCAGTGGAAACAGGTGGAAATAGGTAGGAACAGGTGGACGTGTATAAGGTGTCACGGAGGTGTCCTATAATAGTACCCCCCCTTTAAACTCAAGCTTCTGCGAGATAGGGCTATGGTAGTTCTAGGTAGAGTTTATAAAAGTCTTCTGCGGCTTATATAAGTCCTATAGAGTTAACGGGTTCCCATAAGGGCTTAGTAAAGCCTCTCTATTTTATAAGGTATATATATTTGCATTTCCGTTTATTATACTTAATATTATTAACTCTTTTAATAAGGTACTTATCCTTACCATCTACTTTAACTGGTAGGGGAGGGTCTTAGATCTGTCTAGGTAGGGCGTCTAATATAGGGGCGGTAGGGCGGAGGACTGACGTATAGAATATAGGGTAGATTTTAACCGTATTAGGGAGCTTTAGTTAGTAGGCATAAGGAAAGACAACTTTTTTAACCTTATAAGGGCCGGCGTTTTTCTAATTAAGTTTCTTAATAGGTCGTTTTGTGTTTAGATTTCTTATATCTAGCCAGATAAAGTTACTAATTTAATAAGCTAGTACTAGGGTTCGGTTCTTATTTACTATAGCTTTATAAATAGACTAGGCCTATATTATTTTATTAGTAAGGAACTCTTATAGTTCTTCTATCTTATTTATAAATTTATTTACTTTTATAACTTATAAGGCCTAATAAGCTAGGCAAGGAATATTACTAAAGGGTTTAAAACCTATTCGCGGGTACTAGCTATAATTAGCCAGAAATAGGGAGACCTTTATAGTTTCTAAGACGGAGTTATTTACAGTAAACTTAGTAAATGCAAGCCAGTCTATCTAGTTATCCTATAAATATAACGTGTATATCCGAATATACTATTCTATTATAGCATTTGTATATTCCATTTAACCATCCGTTTCTAGGTAATATACTATAGATAATAGTGCTTTAATATAGAGTTGGGTAGTTAGTTCTTTCTAGAACGCCAAGACGAACTAGCGGCCTCTATTAGAGACAATTGTTTTAGGGAGTCCGTAAAGTTTCTATATATAATCTAGGAACAGTTAGGCAATAGTAGGTATTAATATATTAGGGCAGGCAATTAAGTATCTTATCTTAAATAGTCGGTCTATAACTACTATAATATTTATACAGCCTTTACTTATAGGGAGGTTAACAATGAAGTTAATTAAGATATTCTTCTATCTTTAGTCCGGAATAGGCAGTGGTTTTAGGAAGCCGTTATATATCTTATATAAAGCTTTAGCTTATTAGCAGGTATAGCAGCTAGAGACGTACTTCCGTATTATATTATGCATATTTAGCCAGTAGTACTCCTGTTAGAGTAGTTCTAGGGTTTTTCCTTAGCCTAGGTGGCTAGCTTCTAGTAGATCGTATACGTGTTTAAGAAGCTTAAGCTTAAGTTTATTATAATTAGGGATAACTAGGTGGTTTTAGTAGTATAAGCGGTTTCTATAGGCTTTATATTTACTTAGAGAAATCTTTTTAGAGCGTCTAACGCCATTTTAAATTAGCTTAAGCGTCTTTTAGATAAACTCATTGTTTGGATATTCGTCAACTATAATTTATTTAATAGTTTAATCGGTTATTTTAAGGACGTGTACTGTAAGATCTTTAGTAGGAGGTTTAAATAGCTTAGGGCGAAGTAAGGTTTAATTGCGGTAGAAGCGCGCTTTTTCTTAAGCTAGTGCGTCCTATAAACATCGGGTTAGGGCATTAGGCTTCTAGCCTTAAACGCCTAGGTAGTACGTAATTAAGAATCGGAATTAGGATAGATATTCTAACTAGCGGGCTTAATAGTAGCTTAGCTGTTTTATGGTTGTAAAGTACTATAGGTTTTTATAGTTACTAAGAACTTTAATTGGGAATCCAGCTTCTTTTAGTTCTAGTCGCCATTACTCAAAGTATCTAATAATAGCCAGCAATTCCTTATCGTAGATCTCGTAATTGCATTTAGCTAGGCTTAGTTATTTTAAAAAGTATACTATAGGGTGTAATACTCCTTCCTTATTATATTAAGACAGAATGCCTCTAGTAACATAATTAGATAAGTTAGCTTCTATAACACTTATTTAGTCTAGGTTAAAGTGTTAGAGTATAGGTGCAGTAGTAAATATAACCTTTAGATAAGCAAAGGCCTTCTTATATTCCTTATTAAAGATAAAGGCTTTATCCTTTTAGGTTAAGGCTATAAGGGGTGAAACTAAGGCGGAGAAGTTATTAATAAACCGTTAATAGAAGTTGGCGAAGCCTATAAAGGCCCTTACGTCCTTAACGTTCTTAGGTTCTTACTAGTTTATAATTACTTTAACTTTTTTAGGGTCCATTTATACGCCGTCTATAGAAATAATAAGTCCAAGGTATAGGACTTCTGTTTTGTGGAACTCGCATTTATCTATATCTAATTATAGGCCGGCTCCACGCAAGGCTTATAGGACCAGTTTAACATATTTTTAGTATTTAGCCAGATTATTGCTATATATTAAGATGTTGTTAATATAAGTAGTATAAAAGACGTCTAGGTATGGGCGCAGGGTATTATTTATAAAGTATTAGAATAAACTTGGGGCGTTTATAAGGCCGAATAGTATTACTAAGTATTTAAATAATCCGTATTAAGTATAAAATGTAGTAAGCCATTTGTCTCCTTTTGTGATACAGAGGTGGTTAAATACGTAGATAATATTAAGCTTTATATAGAAGCGAGCCTTACTTAATTAGTTTAGTGTCTCTTAGATTAATAGGATTAGGTATTGGTTCTTAATAGTAATAGCGTTAAGAGCTTAGTAGTCTACGTAGAAGCGTAGACCGCTGCTAGGTTTTTTAACAAAGATTACTAGTGCGGCTATAGGTAAAGAACTTGCTCTAATAAAACCTTTATCCAGATATTTGTTTAAGTACTTCTATAGTACCTAGAGTTTATTTTAGGACATTCTATATAAGGGTCTAAATCTAGGATATTTTCCTTCTTTAACTATAATCTTATAATTATATAGATAGCGTTCTAGTAGCTTATTAGCTTCCTTTTGTAAAAATATATCTAAATAATTATAGTATTCTACTGGTACTTTTGTAGCCGGGTTAGTATACTTCTTTAGTACTAAGGCCTTCTTAATATCGGCCATTATAACGGTGAAGATTGTGTATTTAGGTTTCCTGGCAAGTTATACTAACAGGGTAGCTCTAATTATGTGGATATCTAAGGTGTTAAGCGGGCTTGGATTATTCTTAGTTTCTTATATAGTTTTAGGTTTGGTGTTGGGTATAGAGTTAGTATTAAATTTGGGTTTAGGTTTTTTAAGTATCCTTTTTATAGTGGAATACTAGTTCTTCTGGTACCTTTATATATTAAGCTTAAGCTTCTGCTTGGTTTAGGGTATAGCGGTTAGAGTTAGTTTATATAGTTTGGTATAATTTCCGGGTTCTTAGTAGACGTTGGTAGAATTCTTATATTAGTAGAATTTGGTGGAATTCTCAGGTTAGTGGAATTAGGTAAACTTTTTAGGTATAGGGTAGACATTAGTAGAAATTTTAGACTAGTAGATTCTGGTGGATTTTTTAGATTTTAGTTTAGGGTCTAAGTAGCAAGTCGTAAGGCACTTCTGCTTACAACGGGAGGCGGTAAATAGAAGCTTAAAGTTATCCCAATTAATGGTTACCTTATATAGCTTTATCTAGGGTTATTTAAGGATTACTAGGTAACCTAGGGTAGTTATAAAGAGCTTAATTAATTCTTTATAGTTTAGGTATTAGAGTCTTAGGGCCGCTATATAAGTAATATGGCCCGAGATAGTATATTTACTATTAAATCCAAATACGTTAATATGTCGGTTAAGGGGTATTAGGGTAAACCTATTATCTTACATAAAGATCTTATTAATAAATCCTATACCGCTAGCTCCTATATTAATTAGGACTTAAGCGTTAGCCTATTAACTTTTCTGCTAAAGACGGCAGTTAATAGTTATACTATAATTCTAAAAGTTAGGGTTTATAATATCTAATGCGTTTAATAAGATCCTGTAATATAGCTATCCCGGAGAGCAACTTAACTCTAAAACGTACCTTTTAGTAGCGAGTGTTACGGACGCTTTAAGTACAATGTTACGACTACTTAAAGAAGAGTCGGCGGAAGCTAGTTAGTTAATATAGGCACGGTCTAGGATGGATCTAGTGGAACTATATAACGAGGAATAGTAACCAAGGTTATATAGTATTGAACGTATTAACTGTGTTAAACGGAAGGGACGTTATGTTTAATATAGACAACACGTACCTTACGTACAAGAGAGGATTTCTTAGGAGTACGGTTGTGTATTTAAAGGACCTCAGTCTCTACCGTAGATAGTTCTCTCCTTATAGTAAATCTTAGAATATAATTGGAGTTAATCTGTTAGGCAACCACTCTACCAGTTATTATTATGTTGTTGTTTTTGTTGTACCTATATACCCAGCCCAATAATAGAGCCTACTGTAGTCTAAGCTATAAGGTTCCGTTACACATTTACTACCAAGGTTACGGTATTGGAACAAAATTAAACAATATGCCACCAAGAGCAGCACTAGTCACAATAGTGTTGGCAATAGCCACAACCTCAGGGCTAGGAGATACTAGTATAGATAATAGGGATTCTTAAGTGGTTACATAAGGTCAGTTACAGGAAATGGTTAATCACTTATAAAACAATAATAGGATACTCAAAGAACGCATTAATGGAATTAGAGCAGCAAAGATTAAGTTACCTTTAATTAAACGATTTTTAGGAGAGAAGTTGAAGCTCAAGGGATTTCTTACGCAGATGTACTTTAAGGTAGTACAGGAAGGAGCGAAGTTAGTAACATCGTTAGATTAAGTAACCTATGCAGGATTGTTCCTAACGGGGAAGGTACTTAAGTAGTTTAAGCCGTATCTTACAGAAATATAGGCTAATGGCATAACAACTACTAACTAAGATGTACAGTACATATTTGCCAGTTAAAACGGGTTTGCAGAGCAACTAACGCAGATGTTTAGAGACCTAGAAGCTATAACCACAGCGGAACAAAAGCTTTAGAACTTAGTACAACGCACTTCAGCAATTAAGTATACAACATAGTTTTAAACACTAGCTATATAGGTTAAGTGGAATAATAAGGCGCTTATAGCACAGTATAAATAGGGACTTAAGGCTAAAGTCCAGGACGCAATCATCCTAATGGAAGATGTGGATACTCTAAGGGAGTTAATAGATTAGTTAATAAAGATTAATAATAGAATCTACTAAAGGGAACAAGCTAAAAGAGGGCAAGATAGAGTTCCACAGTCGTATAAGGCGCAGAGTATGCAGCGACAGACACAGAGTTAAAAACCATAGAATGGCGTAGAGCTAATAGACCTAAGCGGTACTAAAGAAACCTAAAGATGGGAAAAGAAACCATAGAAACCTAGAGGTTGAGGATTAAGTGATTAAAGGACCTAGGAGTAGAGGCCAAACCAGGGATCTTAGCAGTAGAAGACGTTTAGGCGGACTCTATAGCAAGAAAGATGGTTTAAAGATAGAGCTTGTATAAATTATGGAAAACAGGGTTATTTTGCTAGAGACTATAGAGGTAGTTAGAGTAACTACGCGGTAAAGGGAACTAGACCAGTAGACGGCATGTATATATAGAGGGACGACGGTGCACTGCGAGGAATAAAAGAATGTTCAATTAACAGTTTTGTATATTGTTACAACAATGTATACCGAATTCATGAGGACGCTAAGTATAGCGCAAGCTATTAGCCATAAGAGCCAGAGTTAAGAGGACTTAAGGGAACTAGAGAGTTAGACGAAGAACAAGATTAACTTTACAAGCTAGATTAGGATGTCACAGCAATATATGGATAAAGATTAATAGTAATGATAATAGAGTTAGAGTACTTATTAATTACCAGTAATAAGGACGAAAAGGAGGCTAACTAGGAGCACTTAAACCTTAATAACGCAATAGAAGCAGAGACTAAGACCATTACTAAATAGGGTTTAGTAACGGATATTATAATACCATTGGATACAATTTCCATCGCTTTATAAGATAATAGGAGTAACGTTTAGAAGAAACTAAGCAAGTAGACAACTGCTAGTGCTAGCTTATTACTTAATAAAGGCAAAAGGCCACAGGCTTAAGATTCTTAAGAAGAGATAAGAGAAGCTTAAGATTCTTAAGATAAGATAAGACACACCTAAGGACCTATAACGGACGAAAACCAATGGGAAAGGGTAGTAACTCAGTTCAGTAACAAATAAATAAGTATAGGACGCAAGTTTAAGAACTACAAGTTTGGAGAACAAGTAAGAACGTCAGCAATCCTAGGTAAATGCAGTGTTTAGCCTAAAGATTGAATAGTCGATACTAGGGTTAAAAAGCAAAACGACTACGAGGACCTAGCTGCAAGACGCAGAAAACAAGAAACTATGGATAAGTTCAGAACAAGAATTATCGCATAGCAAGAGTAAAAGCTAGACAAGAGATCAGCTATATTAGGTTATATAAGGGACAGAGCACCCGTATAAAGAGTTACTAATAGGCTAAGTGCAGGGACACCTAGGGTAAAGTAGTTAGACGAACTGGAACAAGAAGAGGATCTAGATATTCTAACTAGGTTTGAAGAAAGATATACCAAAGGATATTATAATACAGCGATAATAAGGTATTTTCTAATAGATAGACCATATACACTAAACCAGTTGTATGGAAAGTGGTATAGGCAACGACATAATAATAAATAGGAAGATTTTTATATATAGCTGGATAAAAAAGTTGTCCAAGACTAACCCATTACGGAGAAACGCATAAGTTATATTAAAGGAGCATTAATTATAATATTAAGGAACCTAGAAGAGAGGTCTAGGGACTAGAGAAGTAAGTAATAAATCTTAGTATCTATAGCAGAGATACCAGTAGTTAGGTTAACTAGGTATAGGTTTAAACTTAAGAATAAAGACAAACTAAAAGTTAACCTAAAACATATAGCGCATTATATACTATTGTGGATAGCTTATGTGGATAATATATGCAATATGCATAGAGCACCTAAAGATAAGAACCGGAAGTACCTAGTAAGGATATACTGGGCACTAGAGGAAAAGCGGTTTAGGAACGCTAAGTATATACATAGTTAGCACCCAGTAGAAGTACAAGGTTAAGGAGACTTAACACTTTAACTAGGAAGATTCCTTACGGAAAAATGCCTAGACGGATAATAGTAGTGGAAGTGCCTAGAGAACACTTATCTATAGTATATAGAGGAAAAGAAACAAACTAAGTATTAGCTAAAGTTAGACTAAGTATAAGTAGGATCTAATAGCCAATAGTTAGGAAAAGGGGAGGCGTATAGGACTAGAGGGAACTAGTGTTAGAGCTTTAGACCCTTAAAGGAATTTAAGGACAATACCTAAATTTAAGAGCTAAGTGGCAAGATTAGCAGTTTAAAGTGTTAGTAGATAGTAGAGCAACTAGGAACCACATATTACCAAAGGCAGTAGAAAGAATGGGGTTACTATATAGACAGAAGAAACACCTATATCCACTTATAACAATTTTAGGAGATTAGATAGCCTATAGAGGAGGTATTATTAATCTTAAAACAGGACCTATTTAGATAACTATTAAAGGGAGACCAGTTAGAATGTCTTTTAATATCCTACCGTTGGGACA
>Ga0307507_10003503_pt1 | contig 30219 bp, 14 predicted proteins | sample 7_EM_MG_FD_207223 | JGI IMG/M metagenome (GOLD analysis project Ga0307507, IMG submission 207223) | Populus trichocarpa ectomycorrhiza microbial communities from riparian zone in the Pacific Northwest, United States - 7_EM | ecosystem: Host-associated > Plants > Roots > Unclassified | place... | reverse complement strand
TTACTACTAGCGCCTTAGCGACCCCTTTGTATCTTGCCAGTCTCTGACAGACTTCTTCTTCTCCTTAGCTTAGTATTCTTATATGGTAGCAATCTACAAGCTTCGGTTCAGAAGCATTTATACAAGCCCGTCACATTATACTAAGCTCTCCCTACATACGCCTGAGAAGGCCCTGACAATATCCCACTTTATAGGCCAGACTGTACTTGACCTACACCCACAAAAGAACCCCGGAATTGAAACCAAATCATACGATTCCAACGAACCTTAGGAAGCCGACGATGGCACCTAAAGCGAGCTTATCTAAAAGACCTGCCTCTACCCGAGAGGAATATGAGGTCTAGTTAGGATCAGAAATCGAAGACAATGACAACGTTATAGGTATACATAAGTAGATTCGTGCCCTTGCAGCCAATTAGAAGGTTAATTGTCTTTAAGCCTAAAGTATATAAGAGACTCTAAAGGAGATCCTAGAAAGCCTTGCTGCCTTATAAAATAGCCCAGCCTCCCCTTTACAAAGCCTTAGTTAACCCATTCGCTCTACCGAATGCAATACACTAGAGAGTACGGATATAATAATGAAGTAATTAAAGTCCGTCAAGCTCCCTAACCCCCTACTATTATCGGACGGCGTAGACCTAACCTTTAAGAACTAGAGAATCTAGGTGCGAGGAAAGCTTTGTATTAACCATAACTATTTCCCCTCTAAAGAAGCTAAAATGCTCTACATCTTTAGTTGAACCATTGGGGACGCCTAGTAACACCTTTAGGCCAAGTTTAAGGATGAGTTACCTGTTCGGTTTATATCTGTTAACGAGATAATATAGCACCTGGCTACTATTTATATTAATCCAAATAAAGTATGGGATGCCTGTTATGACTATAATTGCCTAATAATAAAATTGAACTAATCCTTTACTGAGTTCTAGACTTAATTCTTACACCTAGCAGGCAAAGGCCAGGTCCCCCCTAAGAACTATTATTTAGACCTATATGATAAGATAACAGTTCAACTATAAAAGAAGATTGTGGTAGCCTTAGATAACCTACTAACCTACCAAAGACTTATAGCCTAATGTTTGTTACTAGATTTAGAACTAAAATAAATTAATGCTTATTCTAATTAACTAAAGAGGTCCTATAGCGACTATAACCTATCCGCTATACTAATGGGAGCTAGCGTTGAAAAATAAACCACAACCGCCCTTACACTAAAAGCGGTTATAACTGCCTACTAGCGAACCTTGCCTGACCCGCTATGTACCATACCTTTAACTAATGCTTATTGCAACACCCTAATTGACCCTGCCACGGTTATATGCTTTAATTGTGGAAAGGATAGTTACTTTACTACATCCTACCCAGAGCCAAAGGATATAGGTAATATTAAGGAGATAGAGAAAGAAGAAACGCCTAATAAGTTAGAAAAAGAAGAACCCTAGGGAAAGACTCCCCCCTAGGGTATCCTATTAATCTTAAAGAGATTAATCTAAGTTAGCTAATAGGTGGAAAACACTTTACGGTTCTATATACAGTATCTTAAAATAGATATGGAGTTAATATAACTGCCCTTATTAACACTAGAGCAAATAGCTTTACCTTTATAAATACTGCTTGTGCGAATGACATTGCTAAGTTCTTAAATGTAAATGCTACCCGACTAGAGAAGCCTGTTTAAGTAAAAGGCTATAACGGCTAAGCCGGTAAGCCGGTTACCCATATCTTAAAGCTATATATTGCTATTGATAGATAACGCCAGTTTAGTATCCCCTTTTGTATCCTAGACCTAGGGTCCCATAACATAATCCTTAGCCGAAAATGGATGTCCTACTTTAATATTTAGCTAAATGTTTAATAAAGACAGTTTGTCTAGCCGGAGAGTAGACCGAAGTTACCCTCCTTTATTAGAGAGATCTATACCAACCATAAGATATTAGCCGCGAAGGCCGATCCTACCTACTAGTAGGATGTTAGGGACCGCGACCTAGCTTTCGCTTAAGAAGATGCCCGTCGCGAGGCTAGTAAGAAATCCGTACCGACAAGGATACTCCCCTAAAGGACTACAGTTAAGGAGGACTCTACTTACGGAAGTGGAACGGATAGTGATGTAGATAACTTCCAAATTGCGGAAATCTGGCCAATAAGGAAGAGGACATACTAATAGGACTTAGAGGATAACCTTTAGAAGATATAATAAGAGTTAAAAGAAGTAAAGATAACGCCAATACGCTAAAAGCCCCTAAGGCCGCGGACACCCCTACTACCACATAACCCCCCTATAGTAGATATCGCGGCAATTAGCGCTATAGGTTTCCACTTTAATATATATTAGAAGGACAACGAGGTCTTTATAACCAGCTTATATAAAATTAACCGGATTATTAACAAGAAGGAAGAAGGGCCAGTAGAGGAAACTAATAAGGAGTTAGTCAAGCGCCTCCTCCCTACGTACCTCTTAGACCACAGAGATGCGTTCTTAAAAGCAGCCTTAGATATACTGCCCCCCCACTAAACCTATAATTATAAGATTTAACTAGAGGCCGACAACTCTTTAAGCTACAGCCCCCTTTACTAGCAAACTATAGAGGAACTAAAAGCAACCAAGTAGTACTTAATCAATAACCTCTATAAGGGGTTTATTGAGCCAAGTTAGGCCCCTTTTGCTTCCCCTATCCTCTTTATAAAGAAACTTAATAAAGGCCTCTACTTCTGCATCGACTATCAGAAACTAAATGCCATTACTTAAAAAGATCATTACCCTCTCCCCCTAATTAACGAGACCCTTACACGTCTAAGCTAAGCCAAAATCTTTACTAAGCTTAATATCCGCCAAGCTTTCTACTAAATTAGAATAGACCCTGCATTAGAGGATCTAATAACGTTCTGTACCTACTATAGTTCTTACAAATACAAAGTTCTTCCTTTTGGACTAACGAATGGGCCAGCCACATACCAATGGTATATAAATGATGTTCTTTTTAACTACCTTAACAAATTCTATACAGCATACCTAAACAACATTCTTATATACTCAGACAATAAACTTAAGCACCAAGTTCATGTTAAAAAGGTCCTAGAGAGGCTGCGGAATGCAGGCCTATAAGTCAATATTAAGAAATGCAAATTTGGAGTAAAACGAACAAAGTACCTTAGGTTTATTGTTAGTATAAAAGGAATTAAAGTTAACCCTAAAAAGATTAAGGCAATACGCAACTAGAAACCCCTTTATACTATAAAAGGCATCTAGTCCTTTCTAGGCTTCTGTAACTTCTACTGTCAGTTTATCCATAACTATAGGGTTATGGCTAAGCCTCTTATACAACTAACAAAGAACAACACGCCTTTTGTTTTTAATGATAATTGTATAAAAGCTTTTAAGGAGTTAAAGGACTAACTTACCTCCTCCCTAATTCTCCGTTACTATAACCCAGACCTTAAATTAATACTAGAAACGGACGCCTCTAACAAAGTAGTAGTGGGAGTTCTCTTACAGTTATACCTAAATGGCGAGTGGTACCCTATAGCGTTTTTCTTAAAGATAATGGCCCTAGCTAAGTATAACTACAAGGTACACAATAAGGAAATGCTGGCTATTATATAATTATTGTCCCAGTGACGCGCAGAGCTTAAAAGTATAGACTCTTGGATTAAAATCTATACTAATTATAAAGCCCTTAAGTATTTTATAACAACAAAGCAGCTTACCAGTTAACAGGCCAAGTAGGCTAAAATACTCTCCCAATTCTTTTTTATAATTATATACTGCCCCAGTAAGCAAAATTCTAAAGCTAATACCCTTACCTGGAAAGAACAGGACGTGGAACCACAGAATAAGCTAAAGGCTTAGTACCGGACACGTACCCTCCTCTGTCCCAAATAGCTCGACTTATATATCCTTAAGGAACTAAACTCTGAACAGAATGAGCTGGCGCCTATAGAAGGAGAGATCCTAGATAAACTAATAGGACTAATTAACCACATTCTAATCGTAAACCGCACAGCCAAATCCCTAAAAGCCCTCTGCAACCAAGCTACGGAAGGCAACCCTAATTTAGAAATAGAAGACAGACTACTCTTATACTAAGAACGGCTTATAGTTCTAGACGTTAACAACCTACAAACGGAGCTGATCCGTGAAGCCTACTATTAAGTCTCTATGGCGCACCCTAGTTAAGATAAGACCCACTAACTACTAGCGCCTTGCTACTACTGGTAAGAACTCCTATCCAATATAGAACGGTTTATTAGGAATTATTATGCTTATAAACAGGCAGATACCCCCAGGGATTAAACCCCTAGATAGTTATAACCACTGCTAGTTCCTAAACGCCCTTAGTAGTATGTTATAATGGACTTTAAATCATTCCTAAAGGACAAATATGGCTATAATATAGCCTTTGTGGTAGTTAACTAACTAAGTAAGTAAGCCATTTTCCTTCCCTGCTTTAAGACTACAACCGCAAAAGATATGGCCCGTATGTATATTGACAATATTTACCGAATCTATAGCGCTCCTAAGTTAATTATCTCTAACCATAGACCCTAATTTATATCGGACTTCTGGGATAAATTCTGCTATATCCTTAGGATTAAGATTAAGCTCTCTACCGCATTCCACCCTTAGACTAACAGCCAAACCAAGATTATAAACTAGTACCTCAACCAACGACTTCGCCCCTTTATTAATTACTACTAGGACAACTAGTCGGAACTACTACCTATAATAGACTACGCACAGCTTATGCTCCCTTATAATAGTATAGGAATGTCGCCATTTAAGTTAATCTATAGATACAAGCCACGAACATCCTTTAATTAGGATAGACCTATAGGACCTATAACGGCCCGCAAACGCCTCAGCTACAAAGAGGCCTAGACATTCGCTAAGAGAATGCACGGAGCCTGGGAGACTGCCCAAGCAATTATAAAAAAAGCACAAGAGAAGAAAGAGGCTAACATAAACCAATATTGTCGCGAGGTAGACTTCCACGTAGGAGATAAGGTATGGGTGTTAATAAAGAACTAGAAGACCCAGAGGCCAAGCCGCAAGCTAGACCACCAAATGGCTGGCCCCTACGAGATCCCTAAGAAGGTAGGGCACTCTTTTAAGGTTAAGCTACTAGAGTTAATAAAGATCCACCCTATCTTCTCTCCAGACCAACTGCGGAAGGCCGCGGACGACCCGTTACCTAGACAGTACAACAACCCCCCACCACCAATTCAGATTGCAGAGGATAAGGAATGGGAAGTTAAAGAGATCTTAGCAGTTAAGAAAGACCGCGGTACCCTAAAATACTATACGAGCTGGGTAGGTCACGATAAAGATCCAGAATGGTACCCTATATCTAATTTTAAGTACTCTCCCTATAAGCTACGGGACTTCTACCTAGCCTACCCTAACCTCCCTAAACCACCACGCCAATTAGAAAGCTGGATTAAATGCTAGGAAGAAGGGGTGGATAACTATAACAATTTAGATGACAATAAGGAGCTCAGACAACGCCTAAGGGCAGGCTTTTTTAGGAGGGGGGGGTGATATAACGGTGCTAGGGCAACGCCACCTGCTATACTCAGTAGACCCTGACTCCTGCCAACCAATCAGGATTTTCCATCCCCAGGATGGAAAATCGCCATTGGCTCGCTTACTACTAGCGCCTTGGCGACCCCTTTATATCTTGCTAGTCTCTAATAGACTTCTTCTTCTCCTTAGCTTAGTATTCTTGTATGGTAGCAATCTACAAGCTTCAGTTCAGAAGCATTTATACGAGCCCGTCACAGCAATAGGGTACTATTCTCCGTCCAGTTACTTCTAGGAAAAAATACTGGTTATCGCACCGTCTAAGGCATCAGTTTCTAGCATTAAGGGCCGTTTTAGGTCAAAGTGGGTAAGTAGGGGAGCCAATACCAGCCGCTTTTTAAGCTTATTAAAGGCCTGCATATATATAGCGTCAAAGTAAAATGGCTAGTCTTTCCTAGTAAGGCAGTTAAGAGGCTAGGCGATCCTGCTGTAGTTCTTAATAAAGCATTAGTAGAAGTTACAGAAACCTAAAAATAATTATACCCCCTTTATAGTCCGTGGGGGTGTCTATTAGTCAATTACGGCCGTTTTCTTTAGGTCGGCCTTAATTCCATCTATACTAATAATAAAACCTAGGTACTTTATACGCTTAACACTAAATTCTAACTTCTTAATATCGGCCTAGAGACTAGCCTCGCGGAGCCATTATAGGACTTTATAGACGTGCTCCTTGTATTCCAGCTCATTCTTAAAGTAAATTATAATATTATCTAGGTAGGCCGTATAGAAGTCGTTAAGGTAGTTAAAGAGTATATTGTTTATGTACTACTAGTACGTAGCTAGTCCATTAGTTAGTCTAAAAGGAAGTACCTTGCATTTGTACGTTCTATAATGGGTTTAAAATATAGTAAGCTCTTTAGACCTAGGGTCTATCCTAATTTAGTAGAAGGCCTGGCGGATATTAAGCTTTGTAAAGACCCTAGCTCTACTTATTTAGGTAAGAGTCTTATTAAGTAAGGGTAGTAGATAGCGGTCCTTACGGGTTATATTATTTAGCTTACAGTAGTTAATGCAGAAGCGCAGTCCTTTATTTAGTTTTTTGGCAAAGAGAATAGGCGAGTTAAAAGGGGCTTAGCTAGGCTTAATAAAGCCCTTATTAAGGTTGTTAATAAGGTACTGCTTTATGGCCTATAATTTGGCAATAGACTGCGGGTAAAGAGGGCTAAAGCTAAGGGTGCTTCCCTTACCTTAATTAATCTCGATCTTATGGTTATATAGTTAGTAAGGCGGAAGTATATCTAATGCTGCCTTGGAGAATACGTCCTTAAATTTCCAGTATTAATTAGGCAGTTTTTGTTCTACTAGTTCCTTATTTATAAGCTTGCTTTCCTATCCGCTAGGCTTACTTTTCTTTTCCTTAAGCATTTGATTAATTTTGTATAGGCTAGTTATAAAGGCAACGGTATTAGGCTAAACTAAGTTCCGGTAGAATCCTACAGCGCTAATACAGCAGATATTAACTAGTGGGAGGTCCGTAGGTTTCTTTACGGACGCTTATTAGGCCGTATCTTGCAGTATAGGGTGTATAGTCTTCCTCAGCTTATGTTCCATTTTCTATAAGTTATCCTTTCTGTCTATTAGCTTAGTATGGCGTCTAATGTCCCTGGTTTTCCTTTAGGGCTACATAGGGCCTAGGTTCTCCGTGGGGGGCTTAGCTAGGTCACTACTAACTTCCTAGGTCTCTGGTGCGGATGGCGTAATATATACAGTCTAGGGGCGGCGTAGTATATAGATCTGTTAAGGATTAAGATATACATCCTTCTTAAAGGCCTGGTCTCTGCGCATAGTATTAGCCTAGTAAATAATATTAATCTAGGGCTGTATAAGGTTTTCTATTATAATGCTAATTTCTTTTATAAAGGAAGAGGTTAGGGGTAGGGTTTTAGGCCAGATAAGCTATCTATTCTGTATATCGAGCTGTAAGCCTAAATAGGCTAGCTATTTTCTCCCTATAATTATATTGTGGCTCCCAAGGTCTGTAATAAGAAAGGGAATGTTATACTGCCTTTATCCGTTAATATGGAGGTAAATCCACAAGATAGTTATAATGGGTGGCCCTATTTATCCATTATACCCGCAAATAGGAATTAGTTTAGGCAGTTCTTTAAGGGGTGCATTTAAAAAGTTAGCTAGCTTTATAGCACACTAGGTGTCTATTAAGGCAAAGGTATTTGCTCTAGAGTTAGCTAAAGCAGAGGTTAAAACTTAATATCCATTGCGGAATAAGGTATAAGGGATAGCATAGCTTCTTCCACTAACTAGCCGACCTAGATTAATATATAATATATTAATCCCTTTTAACCCTAGAGAGGAGTCTTCCTCTAGGGTTCCTCTTTTTCCAACTCTGCACTATCCTCCTAAATTAACAGGACCTCGCCCGTTTTTACCTTTGTCTGGCAATCCTTTACAAAGTAGTCTTTCTAGCCGTATAAGAAGCAAGCTCCTTAATTGCTAAGGGCCTATTTATAGGGGTCGTTATACGTGGGCTAAGTGTGCGCCGGACCCGCAGTAGGACTAGCTGTATGGCTAGCTGCTAAATTAACGGCGGGCTGTATGGCTAGTGCTATAGGAGTTACAGATCGTGCCAGGGTGTTATAGGCCGTTTATAAAGTGTTTATAGTCTAGTTTGGAGAGTTTCTAGCTTTATACTACTTAGATTATGCGTTAATTTAACAAAGGCCTTAGTTAATAGCTAGGCAGTAGTCTATAAGTATCTTTAGCGTCTATATAGTAGTAAAAACTGGTAGTATGGCGCGCTATAGGTCTAGGGTAAGCTTTTTAAAGAGGTCTAGCATTAGGTCTTCATAGGGAATTTAGGCTTAGCCGGCTAGGTACAGAAAGTGGGTCTAGAAGGCTAAAAAGGTCTCCGTCATCTTTATATTAAAAGCTTTATAATTAAGGCGGGCGTTCTGTATCTTAAAGGGGTCCTTATAAATGGAAGATAGGTAGTTAACCATCTCTTCTTTAGAGAGGAAGGGGTCTGCCAAGTCCTAGGCGTATCGCGGACGTAGATGCATCTATACGTCCCCGCTAGTACGGCCGAAGATATAAGCCATTTTAGCTTAGGTAGTAGGGAAATAGTCCGCATTAACTTTAAGCTTGTCTTGCAGTTAAAGCTTCCAATTATTAAATATAGGGTTAGTTCCGTCTGTAAGCAATAGGGGGTCCGCAACCTTTACAGACCGCGACAATGCTAATACTATACATTAGGCTAGGGTCTTAAGGACCATAGTAAGTCTCTAGGTATTTAATAACTCCTTGCTAGGTGCAGGGGTATCTCTAATTTTAAGCAGCTCTTAAAGCCGTTTAATTTCGGCATTAGCTGCTACAAGCTCTTCCTAGGGGGTTAAGACGGCGACTATTTCACCATTAGAGGTATTTGCGGGTCCTATAGCGGCTTTACTAGCTACTGTATTTCTTGGCATGGTGGTAGGGGTATTAGGTAATTTTTAGTATTTATTTATTTTCTAGGGGTTCTGGTCTGTGCGTGTCCTATTCTTAGGTTTCGCGTTCTATTTATGTTCTTTTGGTTCTTAGGGGTCTGTCCTGTCCTTATAGTCCTAGTAATGTCCTTAGGGTCCTATTCTATGTCCTTTATAGATATATTTAAGTTCCTTCTCAGGAAGAAAGAGTAGTTAAGCTTTAGATAATATTAGCAACTCAGTTAATTAAGGCATAAGCACAGCATGAGGGACGCGCAAGCCTATACAATTAGTAGTCTATAAATAAGGATCCAAAGCTAGAGAAAGGAAAGGAGAAGAATAGCAGCGCTGTGCGAAGTTTTATGCGGTCCTCTAGTCACGTGGACTTACGTAACTCGGCGTCTACCATAACGTCTACCATAATCCACTGTTTTCCACCAGCGCCGTAACACTAGTTATTATTACATTGTTAACTTCTTATTTACCTATATACCTAGCCTATTAGTAAGTCTACCATAGTATTTCCTACAAGGCTTCGTTATACTAAGTTTAGCTATTTAAGTTTCTATTAGGTAAAGTAGGTCCTTTAAATACCCTCTCTAACTTATATATTCTAGTCTATTCCTAAAGCACCTAAAAGCCCTATTTAATTTACCCCTTAGGTTAATTACCTTATATTTTATAGTTATAAGTAGTAAATATAACGGGAAATTTAATATAATTATTAGTTAAAAGTTAATATAAAAATTTATTAAAGTTTTTAGAAAGAATAAAACACTAGTTAATAAGGAATATTCTATACTCTATTTCTAATAACAAAAATAATAGCAATTATAGTAAGAAGGTTAGAATTCTAAAGTTGGATAGAAGTTAAGTTAAAGCTATTAATTTAGTTGCAATAAGCGTAAATACGCTAGTAATAACTTTAAAAATTAGAGGTGGCTAAGTCTAGGGCAGCAGTCTTAGCCGAAACTTTAGTTTAAAATTAGGCATATTTAGCCGATTTTAAATTTAGGGCCCGAGCCCCGGAACTAGGGCCCTTCTTATACGCTTAGGACGTGCTTAGAGTTGCTTAGTTTCAGCTTAGGGCTGCTTAGTTCTAAAGACGGAAATAGATCTTAGTAAGGGGAGTTTTTGCTAAAGACTAAAGGTACTTCCCGATGGCCTTATAAGTCTTGGCATGAACTAATGTATAGACTTAGCTCTTTATTAACAGGGAAAGCGAAGTGGCAAAGCAGCGATGTCTGGAGAAGATTGTGATGGCTCAGTCAAAAGAACAGAATCTATTGGTAGCCAGTGAACGAGAATTCCAAGACGAGGACTGGAAGAAGGTCGAGGAAAGGACACGTCTATATACATGGGCCAAGGCTCTGAGCGAGGAGCCCCTGACTAGGGTCTGTATCAGTGCCGTAACAAAGATAGATTAAGAAAATTTACGTAAGCGACCGAGCCACGCTTGACAAAATGTTTCCCGAGTCCACTTGCAGCGCAACCGCAATATCGACGAACATACATCTGCACTGCTAGTTGACATGGACTGGCATTCTGACTCTTTGCCTTGACCTATTTTCTTCTAGCCGTGCTTTCAATGGAGAATCTTTCTGTGAGCGACCCGCCACCACTCGGCGCATCAGAAGCCCAGCAACATGGACCCCCAGCACCAAGCCCGGTCCCGCAGCTCCCCCCGCAGATGTTTACTACCGCCGCCCAGCTACTTGATCTGACGGACAGTAAGGATTCCCGCTTTCCATATCCAAGAAGCTTTGTTGATAGTTTAAAGACTGACCGTGCTCCCATTATCGGCAACCAGAAAAGCTGATGGTTGCACTCCGAGACGGACGAAAGATCATTGGCGTTCTGAGAAGTTGGGACCAATTTGGTATGTGCATTTGGGTATTGCCTTGTGATTTCAGATAGGCTAACTCTATATCCCAAGGTAACCTAGTTCTCCAAGATACTATAGAGCGCATCTACGGACAGAATCTATTTGCAGATATTCCTAGAGGCGTCTTTTTAATTCGTGGGGAGAATGTGTTATTGCTTGGTGAAATTGTATGCATTTATCTTACTCTATCGCCTATCAGGAATGTCTACGCCGAAAGCTAATCATTCATAGGATCTGGACAAGGAGGATGACACCCCGGAGGGCTACCAACAAGCCCCTGTAGAAGAAGTCTTTGCGATCAAGAAGAAGGAACAAGAAGAGAGGAAACGGAAGGACAAAGCACGTCTGGAAAAGCTCCGAACCTATGGATTTGAAGGGGAACACGGGGTTGAGGCCATACTTTGAGAGTTGATGTACGAGAAATTTGGCACTACGGCGAAGCTTCCGCTCTGGAGGTCTCTAGAGCTGCGACGGTGATATGGGTAAGCACACCATTTAAGTGCTACTCAATTTGATACAGTGGTAGGTGTTTACCAAATGAATTACTGGTTCTAGCCCGGTAGGACGGACACATTGGTATCATGATGAATATCTCATTACCACATTGTCCATCTCCTAGAAGCTTCGACGTTGCCTAGTGCAGGCCTCTAGATGTCCCGCAGTCCCTCTGCAATTCGGAAAATGATCTGCTATAACGACACTTTAATGAATCTCATGCCATTGCCGCAAATTTGAAGCTGTTTAGCATGTGAAGTATTTCAAATGAGGATTTAATGATTTAATGGGCAGTTCCCCGGAATGCACTTCCTCGTAATGCAAGCGTTGGCAGGAATGATCCATCATCTTGCACTGGAAAACAGCACACGGTAACAGGTTCATTGGAACTGATGAGGTTGAATATCAAGTACTATAACTGATTGCTATCTTCACAAAACTTCTATCCACGCCAATACAATGTAAACCGAGGTTAAATTAGGCTTTTTAACATCCTGAGGGTAACTTAGAATATACGCTACATTTCGGCCGCTATTCCAGAACGCCGAACGGATTAGCTCAGTGTTTTTTTATTTTAGCCTTAACGATAGCATCGAACCTAAAAATGCATTAGTTAAACCTTCCAAGATGTATTGGTCGTAATTATACCTTTGAAAAGCGCCAACTCCTTCGATAAAGGTAGAAAGCACCCAAACCCACCATAATCGACAAGCCACTGGAACCGAATGCTTCCTCAGCCTTGTGCTCGCCATTGTGATTGCTTCACCAGCGTGCAACGCCACCATAGTGTAAAATAAAATGGGCTGGATTTTGGCGCAGAAACTTGCAAATCCAGGAAAGTATTTGAGAAGGACTTTATACAAATAAGAGCCCGGGAGGAAGTTAGACTTGCGGGCAAAGGCGGCAAAAGTGACGGCGCAGGTAACGAAGAGAACGGCAAGGAAGCCTCTAGGACGTCTATACTCCTTTACAGTAATATCGCTTCTTCCGAGGGCCTGAATGGCATCTTTATCCATCCTGACCAGACGCTCACGGGCATCACGCCAAGAGTCCATTGGTGGCTCCAAGGGAACCAGATACCGCTTGCCGCTGGAGCGGATGGTGATGCTATCGAGGGTCATATCTTCTATGTAAGCATTGCGAGCGACGAAAGATGGTACATTCAACAAGTGCTCGAGATATCTCACTACCTGGGTGGCCACGTTATATCAATGTCAATCGTCTCCATGAACCTGCTCTCGGTGATAAACGGGAAATCTGTTACATACCGAATCTTGGTGGTCAGCGTTCATATGGGGGATGATACGTTGTTTCGCCGCAGCATCTTGCGACTGTTGAGTAGCCATGGTGAACCTCAAGTGTCTCCACCCGGTGACAACGTGGGGCCGCGTGGAGTGAAGGTTGCAGAATGTCGACGTATTTCGCCTACCGAGGTAGTTTCTGATTAGCGTCTTGGCAACAACATGCAATAAGGTACCTAGGTACCGTGTAGCAATGATTCCAGATACTTCTCCCTAACCTTCTCTTTACATTTGAAGGCACATGACGCCTCCGGGGTAACTGTGTGCAGCTCCGAACAAGGGAGGCATACTCGATACCCGTTTGGCTGATTTACGGACCAACTTCACACTGTTTTATTTGTTTCATTCGATCTAGAAACAGCAGAGCAAGCGCTTGGGTGCCTGGGAGCCACCTAAGGCAGCATCGAGCTCCGCCAACCGCGAGTTCCGCCAGCCCATAATGTCACCACTATCTCAGGGGCGAACGTTCGTTCTAATTTCCATAGACTCATCTGCCGGAAGTTCGACAAGGAGATGATCCTAGGTCTATACTTTTGTAAGTCAATTTAGTGCCCCTGCCTCACCCAACTTGATCCAATGGCGAAGAAGCTAACGTCTTACGCCTGCTCGTGTAGGGATAGACATACTTCAGCAATGGACTCAACCCAAGACTGAAGGCCCCAATTACCAAGCCAGAGCGCAAATGAACAGCCTGCTCTAAGCTGCCGATACGATAAGCCCAACGGCCTACCGCATAATCGAAAATCATCACAAATCGATTCGAGATACCCGTGATTACTGGGACCCAGGTATGACAGGGCTGAAGTGGAAGAGCTTGCCCTAGATGTCTAGCACAATCATAGTGGCCGGCGATATCGGCATTCTTAGAGATAAAGACCCATCAGAACAATCGAACACCGTTGTATTGAGCGAGCGTCAGCGAAACATCAGAATAGCTAGTGGATCGCAAGTCACGCAACCAAGAATCTTCACCAGCGCTTCCCTACAGCCTCATCATTCCTCCAGGAAGACTGAACAACAACTTAAGACCTCCATACCTTGGGAAAGACCACATACCGAGCACAGCCTCCAATGTGCTTCCCAGCAAAACCATCAATCATTTAATCATGCTGATTATCAACTAAAGGAGTCGCCGAGTAGAAGCACATTTTGCGAGCAATGTTCCCAATTTCGCATATCTCTCGCGAGCTTCATAAAGCACCCTGGCTATGATGCAGGCTACAGATTAGGTCGTCCCGTCGTATCCATTGGCAAACTCATTGAGTTGCGAGGTCGCTTGAATCGCTGTATCCTTTGTCGTCTTATCTTTACGGCTTTCTTGGGAGGCCCATTGAAAAACGCTTTGATTAGAGAAAACCCGGCCTCCCTCTCTGAAAATATAGGCGGAATTCAAGTATCTGGAACATGGGTGAATGCTTTAGGGCCAAAAGATGAGCAATGCTTAAGGAGCTCGGCGCTCTTCCTTGTACTTTGGTTCAACGCGCCCATGACAGAATCAACGGACCATAAGCTAGTCATTAGGGCAATATCACCAGTGATACCACGCTATCCTCACTTTGGTCGATTGGTGGAAGCTCCGTTTCTTGATTTGTCACTCGTTAAAAGCTGGTTGAAGCAATGTGAACGCCATCATGGTCGATGCAATTTCGTAACTGGGTCCGATACTCGTCCTTTTCGCCTTTTCACCGTAATTGACGTCGAGAAGTCTTGCATTGTCGAAATTGCGGGAAGCTGCCGTTATCTCGCACTGTCTTATGTCTGGGGTAGACGCCCACAACTAAAGTTGACAACTAAGAACATTAAAGAACTCTCTCGAAATGGAGGCCTGTTGAGTCAGAAAGAGCCTCACCTATCCAATGGTGGACCCCAATTAAGGTGGGAATATCACGGCGTTTCCAGAGTCGTTTTGGATGCTATGAAGTTGACAAAAGACCTTGGTGAGCGTTACCTCTGGGTAGACGCCAATTGTATAATTCAAGACAACCTGCGCATCAAACGGCAGTGCATAGAAGATATGGATCTTATTTATACGCGTGCTGTTCTGACGATCATCGCCGCCAGTGGTACCGGTGCAGACGACCCTCTTCCAGGAATCACTTCTGAGAGGCATTCCAAGCAATTCTTCAATGGTGTATCTCGAAGCTTCGGATTATCTGCGCATTTTGACTACAAGGATCATCTGAATGGATCCGTTTACAGCCAGCGGGCTTGGACGTAAGTTTCAGTACCCCCTATTACTTTTGGCATAGTTGAACCAGTGTTTACACCCCCTAAAGAAACTGAAGTTCGAGACTAAACTTATGAGCGCGGCAGCGTCCAATTTTTGAATTATTCAGCATCACTGCGTTTAATTCTTCTGTGGCCCGCTTAAACACCGGAAATGCACAAGTACTTCATACTAATTTTTGGTGATTCCAGCTTTCAAGAAGAACAACTTGCGAGACGTTCATTGGTATTTGCCAGTGATGGTCATGTTTATTTCAACTGCAAGGAAGCAGTATTCTCCGAGGAGGTTGTCTCCGAGGGGCTGCCTTCAGCCGACTTCGCAATGAAGCTTGGAGCTGACTTCCGTAGACTGGAACCCGACTCGAGTCGCCTAGCATCACAATACCGCCGTGCTGTGGTAGAATACACAGCACGCCGCCTCACCGAATCCGGGGATATCTTGAATGCTTTTAGCGGAATCCTCAGCCTGCTTTGCAAAGAGCAGAAGCTCGAAGGACTGCCTGTACCCATATTTGACTTGGCTCTTCTCTGGCAACCCACGGAATGCTCACATCGCCGCCCCGGATTCGCTAGCTGGTCATGGGCCGGCTGGTATGGAAAAGTTCATTGGTTCCACGATGGATTGATCCCCTCCGACGTCAATGAGGAGGGTAGGAGCGAGCAAGAGCAAGTACAGAGCTGGCTGAAGAAACAGACGTGGATTACCTGGTATAGTAATTGGGGCGCGTCCATGAACGCATTGTACCAAGGACCTTCGCCTCTTCGAACCACTTCAATAAGTACCAACGAACACGCGAAACGCTTTCCCGGCCTGGCAAACAACTTCCTCCCAACTCCGATGCTGCTTAGGCAACACGCTGGCGAACGCCAAAGCCACCGTTTCCTTCAATTCTGGACCATATCTGCCGTCTTCTGCATCCGGCCCACCACTATCTCCAGCATCCGCTATAGCGCCGCAGACGCCGAATCGCTAGGCCCCGGCCTCGTCGTCCACCACATCATGAACGCCGACGACCGCGAGTGCGGTTGGGTGCTCCTCGACGACAGCTGGGCCGCCAGCGCGGGGACAAGCCACGAGTTCATCATGCTCGCGGCGGGGAAATACCACATGGACTTCGAGCGGCCGCACGCGCGCCATCCGTGGAAGAACTGGCGGTACAGAGCCGATGAGCTGCTCGACGGCTATTTCGAGTATTATACCATGATGATCCGGTGGAATGAGGGTATTGCGGAGAGGATGGGGCTCGGGCGCATCATGAAGCAGGCGTTGGACCATGGGTGTGGTGCGAAATGGAAGGAGATTTTGCTGGGTTAGAAATACTGTGGGTGCCGCGCTACTGGTTTGCGGGTTTCCTGGGCTGTTTCGATTCGGTTGAAGCTTGTGTACCGTCGTTGCTGGCATGGATGATAATTAGTGTGGACGAAAGTGCGGGAATGCATGCTATTTTATGAGAAACACGCTGATGAATAGTATTCAAATGTAGTATAGTGTAGCGCAAACGATTGAATTCAGAACTTGATTGACCGTAACATGATAAATCGCAGAGGATAGATTTGGAGTAAATTTGCTTCCATATTATAAGGCCGATTGAAAGTGTCTCATGATCTTCATCTCAAGACTTTAAGTATTACTAAGGTAGAGTCATTTTAGTGTCTTGGAAAGAGCATGGATGGATAATTTCAAATATCTTTGACTTCACATCTACTTTAGTTTTTAAATATAAGCAGTTAATATATTAATCTAAAGTAGGGGTAAATAGCCCTTAGTAAAGTATATATGAGGCATAATTGCCGGGTGTACGGTAGGGAGCAGGCAAGCCGAGCAAGAGTCACAGGAGAGTCAACGTAAGAGAACGATAGTATGACAAGAAGTAGGGCAATAGCCTCGTAAGAGATAAACCGGTGAAGAGAGGAAGGGGGCTGCAAGCGAGGATAAGGAGGTGCCAAGGCCTAGCCGAAGGCTGCCCCTAAGAGCTCTCGTGCGAATTTATTTCGCTACGTATTCACTTCGAACACCCATGCTTAGCTGTAAGAACTTCACTGTATTCGCGTTATGGCAGCTGTTGTAAGTCCACAACGTAGGCGTAGGTGAAGGCATGGGCAAAAAGGGGGAGGAAAGAAACTTCAACAAGTCGTTGAAAGGGAGGAGCCGTCAAGACAGAAGAACCAAAATGGCCCTTGCGTACAGCCATAGGCGTTCGCTGCAACTACACCATCTCATCAATTTCGGTGGTTAGCGCAGCCACGTCTGCACGGCCTTTTTGTAGGGGAAGTTTTGGTATTTTTGCTGTTTAAGGGAAAGTAAGGCCGTGCAGACGTGGCTGCGTTAACCACCAGAATTGACGAGATGGTGTACAGCATCCCTTCAATTTCAGTGGTTAGCCACTCCCACACTGCCTTTTTGTAGGGAGATTTTGGTATTTTTGCTGTTCAGGGGAAAGTTGACAAAACACGCTAACCACAGAATGCGCCAGGATGCTGTACTATGTACAGTTGGTGGCAATCAAGCGTGATTGGATGCGCGTACTGAATTTAGATCTCTCGCCGTGCTCGCCAAAGGGGGTGGGAAGCTGGTCGTGTCACTGTACTTTTCGCAACTAGAATATCGGCCTGCTTGATGTACATGAACACCACAGTCCTATGCCTAACCTATTCTTGCTCAAATTAGTCTTTAAGGCTTTCCGTATGCCCAAATTAACATAAGCGTCCCCGTTAAACTTGTTAAAAAGGCCATCGGCCTCGCAGCCGAAGTTCATGCTTACCAAAAAGAATCAAAAGCATACGCTTCACCTAGATTGGCAGATACTAGAATATCAACGCACCTTTGACACATGATAACGCTCCTCCACAATATGCCGAACTTCCGGTCGACCAAGCGAACGAACTGATCGCTCAGGGCAAAGCCGTGCCAGCGGAGGACAGCAAAGACGAGCCTGAAGAAGATTGGGAACTTGATGATGCAGCGGAAGAAGCAGATCCCAGTATGTACGCTGAGAAGACCGAGCAAACAGCAAACGATGAACTTTTGTGCATACTTGCGCACCTCCCTCCTAATCCTGCTCAGAGACTGCCGTGCCCGGTCATCATGCCGCAACGACGACCCAGGAACAAAGCAAGAGGATTCGTGCGTGCGTATGCTCCCGTACTTGGTGACTGCGAAATAGACCAGGCGGCGTGCTTGGCGTTACTCAATTCCTTTGATAATTCCAGCGAGGTAAGGCATTGAACCTCTCTTCGTTAAACATTGCTTCATGCCAAGGAATTGACCTATAGCCCTAGGCATCTAAAACCCTCGACGTAATCTGGCTCAGCGCCGCCATAGCAGGAATGGTGCCTTCCGTAACGGCCATGATCACCGCGACTATCGTCCAAGTGGCCGTCGACACTATTAAAGAGGTCCAATCCCGCCACCGCGCAAACTCCTTCTTCGATGATACAAGCAAAAACTTTTTTAGCCCCACGGTCTCTACTGCCTCGTCATGACATTTAAGCCGGAAGTAGATCGCCAAGTCTCCGCGGGCCAGGCTACCGTCAGCGACCTAATTGCCAGGTATAGCCAGCCCGGCGAGTTAAAGATTAAAAATACAATAGCGAAACTAAGAACCTCTAGCGGCAAAACCTATGGCAAGCTTAAGATGCCCGGGGCCGCGTCCCTTATTTTTTTTAGCCTTAGATTAGATGACCGCGACGATGAGAAACTAAACAGGCTACGAGAGTTAGTGAATTTGTCGCCGGATATATGGATCGACGCGCTCAAGCGACTTATGTGAGTCTCTCCGCCTTCCCTTCCCACCATGCTCCAGTTAATTCTGACGCGAACCAGGCCAATAAGAAACTAAATTCTGCTCTCTTATATGGTCCTAGACCGCAATTCGCGTCCCGCTATAGTAACCCGAACTACCCCGCCAATAGCGGCTCTATAATTGCCCTCGTTACAGGTAGAAAATTTCATAGTTCACATAGCTGACAGGATGGTGGGCGTGGGCTGGGCTTTGTGGGTTTGGTAGGGGAGGCTTGCTCGGTGGAGGTCTACTTGGGAGGGAAGCGAGTGGGCAGCAGTATAGTAATAGTTAGTACTGGGGCAATGATCAATATCACCAGAGTGGTCAATACTACGATAGCAATATACAAGGAAGGATTTGCCGGGGGGATTGGAAGAGGAATGCGAAGCGGTCTAGGAAGTGGGAGGGGGATGGGAGACGGTCTAGGAGGCGGGCTACTAGGGGGAAGAGGAGGCGGTCTAGGAAGTGGAAGGGGCATTGGCACTGTGAAGAAGACGCTGCAGCAAGAATGTGCTGTATTTGATGAATGTGAACATGCCGACAGAGGAGGAGATCGAGGCTGCGAGGGAGAGGATGAGGGCAGAATCGGCGGTGTAAGATATTCAGTGCAGAACGTACTATATAGAATTGCTTCTACAAGCTGATAAATCATTATTTCTTACTTTCTTCGAAAATCGTATTTCCTGGAGTCTGGCTATTGGTTATCGGTCTGGCATTTTGAGTCAGATTGTCTCACATCTCCTTCAAACGCCTCCCGTTCATGATCCAATGATACTCCCATACCAATTGCCAATGTGGCTCATCTTGCCAAATCACTAGGACCGTTTTTTCACCTTAAACACTTCAGTCTGATCTCCAGGCGGGACATATTTAGAGCTAACCCAATATAACCCCTCCTTCGGTCGCACATTCCGCCGATAATAGCTGAGTGCCGATTGCGGGAGAATCGTACCCGCTGGATCTTCGAGGAGTTGAGTCCAAGGACCTGCCATGCTGCGCCGGAAGACAGATTGAAGAAAACGGGTTTGCATTTCATATTCTTGCTCCTCCCTGGGTATCGACCATTGTACGAACGAAGGTCGAATAATCCAATATACCTATCAAGACCAGCTTGCGCAACAAAACAATGCTACTCGTGTTTTATAATCATACCACTCTGAGTAAAACAAAAGTCTACTCAAACTTCCCACCACAACCCCTCAGCGCCGCCAACCCTCCAACAGCCTTAAACGTCGCGCCACCCAAAATTTCAAAAATAGCAATATCCGCCTTAAACTCCTTTGTAAACCAATTCCTTAACTCCACAGCAATAAGCGAGTCTACTCCATACAGGTGCATCGGTTTATCTGCATCCATTTCTTCTTCAGGGACTGAAAGAATTTTGGAAAGCTTCTTCATGAGGGCTTGTGAGGCGATGCTGCTGGCTTTAGTGAGAGAGGCTGCAGCGGCAAATTGTGCGACATAGCTGACAGTCTGAGAGGATGAAGAGGTGGTGGTGGACGTAGTACTGTCGATTTGGTGGAGGTGCCGGAAGAGGGGTTGGTGGAGGTAGTGGGGAAGGTCGCCGCCTTTGGCTTTTATGTTTGCTGGGATTTCTAGACCGGTGAGAAGTTGGCTTCTCAGTGGCGTTGGAAGGGGAAGTGAAGGATCGCAGTAGTGGTCAAGTAGTGCAAAGAGCTCTTCTTGCCTGATAGGTGGAAGCTGTGTACGTTGGCCCAGCCGCGCCGCTATATCTTCGTTCTCAGCCAGGAAACCTTCGGACGCCATGATGCCGAGGTCCAATGATGTGGCTTTCTCGCCGTGAGCGACTCTGTATCGTGCGAGTGCGTCTTGGTATGTGTTCCCCGCCGCATAGTTGGCTTGGCCTTGAGAGCCGATAATGCCGCAAATGGAGGAGAGCATGATGAAGAACGTCATCCCCTTCGGTAGTGAAGCATGTAGGTTCCACGAGCCTTGGATCTTTGGCTCCACAGAGCTTTTCCATTCCTCAAAAGACATATTGTCAAATATAGCATCCTGTTCAGTGGTCAGAATATCAAAAATTTCGTGATAACAGGAATCTTCTTTTGATGAGCTTACCTTTAGAACCATGGATGCTTGGATACATCCCTTGAACGGAGGCATGCTAAGCTCGCAGCCTTTAACTACTTTTTCTAAGGATGCAATGTTAGTCACATCGCAAGCGGGAGTCACAACCTGTACTCCCCCTTTCCTCAATTCTTCAACCAACTTCCAGTCTGCAGCCCTTTTAGGTCCCGATCGGGAGAGTAGAACGAGGTGCAAAGCACCTCGGCGTGCCATCCACCGAGACAAACTCCGGCCCAGGCCTCCCAGACCTCCAGAGATTAGGTAAGTTGCGGCGCTGTCGAAGTAATACGTCGGTTTTGTGTCCAAGAGGGCCTGGACTTGATCATCCGCAGTAACCTCCAGGACAATCTTCCCCGAGTTCTTACCACTCTGCATGAACCGAAATGCTTTCTCTACTTCTGAAATTTTGAAGACGTGCAGTGGAGAAGCAACAGCGGCTTTCCTAACCGCAATCAAAGCCATCGCACTCTCAAGTGCCCTTCTCACGAGTTGGGGCCGTTCTCGTGTCATCGCAGCCACATCGACGGCGCTAAACGTGGCATTCTTTGAGAATTGGAACATTGGAAGCTTAGCGTGCGAGTAGATGTCTTTCTTCCCGATTTCGATGAACCGGCCGTAATTTGCGAGGCATTCCCACGATGCCACCAGACCTTCACCGGCTAGAGAGTTTAGAATGACATCTACGCCTCGTCCTTCTGTCATCTTTTTGATGCCTTGAGCAAAGGACAAATCTCGGCTATGGAGAATATGATCCTCAGGGATTCCATAGAGGTCCATGATCAACCGTTTCTTCTCCTTCGATCCCACCGTGGCATATACCTCAGCACCAAAGTACCGTGCGACCTGAATAGCTGCTTGGCCAGTCCCACCAGCTGCGGCGTGAATCAAAATTGACTCACCGCTCTGGATATGTGCAACGTGGTGCAGCGCGTGAAGCACCGTCACGAAGTTTGTCGGAATAGCGGCTGCCTCCACAAAAGACACTCCAAAGGGTATCTTGATGACGCACTCTGCAGGGGCGCGCACGTAAGTCTTGTAAGCGTCCAGATTGCACACGCTGACACGATCACCGACTTTGAGACTGCAATCCGGTCCAACGCGGCTGATAGTACCAGCACATTCGCTGCCAATGGAGGTTGAATCCACGCGGCCCAATGCCACCAGGCAGTCCATGAAGTTGACGCCGATCGCTTTGACTTCGACCTCGACCTCGTTCCCAGCAAGAGGTAGTCTGTAATCGCTGTCCTCGCGGAAGTACAGAGCGTCCAGAAGGCCAGGTGTTTCGATGCTCATTTTGAGTGGAACTTCACTGTCAAATTTCTGAAGTTGACGATGCTGCGTTGAGATCTTGAGGGAGGCTTCGCTGTTGAGTTCTGGGGCTTCGATGACTCAGCCGACTTGAAGAAGTCCGTCAATTTCTACGTAATCTGGTTCATAATCTTCCATAGATGTACTACGGAACGTATTGTTGGAGACCCGCGCGATAACTTCGAGGTGTTGTCCAGTGAGTCTCACTGGGTCTTCTAGCGCCACTGTCACAAAATTTAGCTTAATGTTCTCCTCGCGAACAACCCTGCAGAGGCCTTGAATTCCTCCAAAGTCTGCCTTTGTTGGAGCTGAACCACCACCGCCAGTCACCCAGATCACTCCACGGACAGATCGGAGTAATGACTGTAGATTATAGAAGCTCTCCCGATCCATATATCGAAGCATTGGTTCCTCAATATCGTTTAGGGCAATGCAGAACGTGTCAGAACTGAGTGCGTTTGAAACAGCTTCTTTGAGTGATACCACAGCACTGCTAGTACTTCCAGACACCGCCAGCTGAGCTTGAAGACCTTGGGCGATTCTATTTTGAATTGCTGATCTCTTATCTGCGATGATCAGAGCTCTCGGTAAGTCAATAGGAGAAAACGCTAGGTCGACTGCAGAAGTGACCATTATACTGTACGCATGGCTGATGTCACTTTCGTAATCCTGGAAAATAAGCTCTGTCCCAGAGAAGCCATTCTTCTTCAGAATTTCGTTCCACTTCTCCTCCGAGACGCAAGGGCTCCTTTTCCGATATTCCTCAGAGCTGAGCCACCAGCCAGGCAGAAGACCAAAAGCAAAGCCTACATGGAGAAGGTCGGGTCTAGTAACTTCAACCAAAATAAGCTTGCCGCCTGGTTTTAATTGCCTGCGGATGTTTTGAATGGCGATGCTGAGGTCCTTGGTGGCGTGAAGGACGTTGGCAGCAACGATCAAATCGTAAGTTTCGGCTTCGAAACCCTGCCCTGCCGGATCTCGTTCGACATCCAAGGTGCGGTAATTGACACGCGGGTAACATTTCAATATCTCGCGCGCCTTCTCGAAGAACGAGGATGAGATATCGGTGAAGTCGTATTGGGCATACCGAGAAGACGCAAAGCCCTGCGTGAGGCTGCTGAGAACAAGCCCCGTAGTTGCACCAGTGCCTGCGCCAATTTCAAGAATCTTCATGCCTGGGTTCCTGTGAGCAAGGCAGTCCAGGTATTTTCCTAGCGATCGGTAGCAAGACGCCCTTTCGTTCACGTCTTGGTAGAACTTCTTCACCGAATCGTCTTCAAAGAAGATCTCCAAAGGATCCATCTCGCCAGACAAGACCTTGGTAAGGCTGCGCCCGACTTTGACGTAGAGCGCCCCTTGCGCATTGGCCTTCTCAATGCGCTCGATTTGTTCTTCTTGATATTTCGAGTCGTCAAGGAGGCAACCCCACTCTGGCTGAGCGTGTGGCAAGATCCCAGCGTCGAACAGTTCCAGCTGGTGCTCCATCCAGTAGAAGTAGCTCTGAAGGTAGGACCGGGGGGGCTGGATCTCTCGGAGATTTAGTTCCTCGAGCGTGTTGGCGACGAATGAGAATAACACAAATGCGAGATCCTGGTAGAAGTCATTTAGTCCGTCAATCGACACACGGCAGTAATCCATAATTTGCTGCCGGTCCATGATATCTATGTCGGGTCTCCATTCTATGTTGTAGCAAAGCCTGCGAGCCTGCGATATGAGGTCCGCGGGAGGTTCGACTGAGGAGATTACCGTCATTTCAAGGCCTTCAATCTGGAGATATTGGCCACCATTCTTAGTGGGTAAAGCGCTGATGGAAGACTCGATTGTACGATAGCTCTTCTGTTTCACATTCGCATACACCTCAAGGGAGTCAGTATCCGAGAAAGAGAGACCATTGTTTGAAGCCCAGAGTCTACCGATCCGAGTCGGGGCCATGGTGGGAATATCATCCGCGCCACCTTTGCTGAGACCTGCAAACGTTACCTGCAGCGCCCCGTCAAGCGTTGTTGGATGTATGGAGTGTTTCTGGATCGCGTATGCTTGGAAAACTTTGAGGGTCGCCGTTGCTTCGCCTGCGACGCTGTAACGGATATTCTTCAAGGGCTGGAATGTTGGTCCGTACTGATATCCGCAGTTTTGCAAGCGCTGATACATACATTCCGATTCGACAGTGTCGGTACAGGTAACATGCGCTTTCTGATGGATAAGCTTGATCCTGTCTGCCTCTTCGCCGGCTTTCATCCATGAGCTAAGGTCTTTGCCATTGTCTTCATATTTGATCTGGATGGTTCCACGACAAGTCTCAGCCCAGTTTCCGTCCTCACAGACACAGACGCGGAATTCGGACCAAGCATTAATCTTATCCTGCACATCCAGCAGTGGACGAAGATAGAACTGCGTTTCAACACCTGCCGGACTCGTCGAAACCTTCAGTGGGGAGTGAAAGGTAACGTCTTTCAACTCGTATCCAATAATGGCGCGATCCTCTGCGAGTTGCTTAGCTGCTTCAATGGCCATGACAACCATGCCTGCCGCAGGATACAGGAGTGATCCATTGACCAGGTGATCCTCTATCCAAGGCATTTCGGAAGCTCTGATAACATTACGCCACCTGGCTTCCAATGGATTCCAATCCGAGGAAGGCGTACCTAGCAGGTCAATGTGAGGATGCTTTCGGAATCGAAAATCATTGCTCAATCTTGAGTCATGCCAGTACCTCTGCGAGTGATCAAATGGATATTCGGGAAGATCCGCCAGGACAAGACAGTTTTGCTGGAACTTCAGGTTGGGTTCGTTGATGTTGGCGAGATTGACCGGGTAGCCTCTACAGTGTAATCTTCCTGCTGCTTCTAAGGTCGTGGTAGTAGCGGAACGATTACGAATGAGGGCAGAATTATAACTGATATCTGTGCTTCTAGAAAGCGACTTTAGAGTCTCTCGAACCGGCCCTTGGAGAGCCGAGTGTGGTCCAATCTCAAGAAGATCGTTGATAACGATCAATCTTCGATGGCTGCCGTCTAGCTTTTTTTGAGTGCGTTGCGCAGAATTGGAACATATTTTGCTTAGAGCTTCGAAGAATCTTATAGTTGATACCAAGTTTTGGACCCAATAGTCACCTTGGCGAAGTTCATCAGGGACGATGGTTTGGCCCGTCACTGAAGAAACCATCGCACAGCTACAGCATTGTATTTCTCCGCACTGCAGGTCATTGAGCAGCATGGAGTAATGGGCGGCGACCTCACTCATGTAAGGAGAATGATAGGCGACGTTGACCTGAAGTTTGCGACAGAATATGTTTTCTGCGTCAAGAATCTGCTTGAGTGCATGTATTTGGCTTGGATCACCTGAAATAGTAATGCTTTTCGGGCTGTTAACGCATGCAACGTAGAGATAAAAATTATCACATTGCGATGAGACCTTATCGAAGTATGGAGTAATATCACTTTCCGAGAGTGCGACTGCCATCATAGCTCCTTGCGAATGCTCAGAATTTGACAGGTACTGGGACAGCACACCTCGGTAGTATGCTATCTTCCATGCTGAACGACATGAAAGAGCACCGGTTGCGTAGGCTGCAGCGATTTCGCCGGAGGAGTGGCCTACTACAGCAGCAGGGGTTATTCCGAATGTTTTGAGAAGATCGACAAGAGCGACCTGCAAAGCGGTACAAATCGGCTGACTGAAGGCTGGTTCATTGATCCTGGACTCCGCCTTATCTTTCAGAAGCTCAACGAAGATCGACCATCTACAGCCCAATTGGCACAGATACTCTTCAGCTTCTAACAGGGACCTCTTGAAGACGGGGAAGGCCAGAAGCTCTCGGCCCATAGCGTACCACTGAGCACCTTGACCAGTGAAGACGAAGCCAATCTTTGGATCTTCGGTGGATCGCACAGGTGGTGATAGATAAGAGCCGATATCGCGAACTTTGGCGAACGACTCCGCAACAAGGAATGATCTCCACGGTAGACGGCTTCGACGCATACCCAGAGTGTACGCAAGATCGCCAAGGTAGACATCACTTTCTTCATTGGGGACAAAGATTTCAGTGAAGTGTTGACTGTAAGCGGAGCCAAGGCGCTTCAGTGCACCATCATCTGCGGCAGACCAAACCAATAATTTTGGGGTCGTTGGGAAGACTTCTTGTGTGCTGATGTCGCTGACAATATTGGTAAGAGAGAAAGGTGAGCCCAAAGAGGAGTCGTCCGGTGTATCTGCATCTTGAATCTGGACCATATCTTCCAGATGTGGAGGACGCCTCGTTGTGCGGTGTTTCCCAGCGAGACCACGCAGTCGAAGGTAGTTGTGTGCATCATCCAAAATCACATGGGAATTTGCACCACCGAATCCAAAAGAGTTCACAGACGCTCTTCGTAATCCAGAAACTGGCCATGGGACGCTCCTGTCCGGAAACTTGAGGTTCAAGAACTCAGCATCGATTTGGGTATTTAGGTCTTGAAAATCGGCAATCGGTGGAATGACACCTCGTTCCAGGATCAAAACTGTTTTGATCAGTCCAGCAAGCCCACTTGCGGCTTCGAGATGACCGATATTCGATTTTACAGAGCCAATGTACAACGGATCCGTCTCAGGGCGCTGATGACTGAAAGCTGTTCCGATGGAGGCAGCCTCGGTCGGATCACCAACCGGCGTACCTGTTCCATGAGCCTCTACGTACCGCGTAGTCTTCAGATCAAGATCCGCATCTCGGTAGACCTGCCGGATTAAGCGCTCCTGGGCGTCTTTGCAAGGTTGTGTGACGCCTGGAGTACGACCAGTGTGGTTTTGGATAAGCCTTATCGCGATAAGTCTTGGCATACCCCAAAAAAATTTCAGTCGCCTTCTTCTTCTTTATTATCGTACAAATATGGCTTCAGAAGTGGAATCAGAAGCTCTCAACTCTATTAATACCTCTAAATCAAAAAATACAAAAGGTCGCTCAGCTCTTTTGATATGGGAGTATACCTATCCAGCAGGCAGTAATGAGCCCGTATAAAATAAAAAAGCCCGTCTTTTATTCTATTATAAATACTGCACTATAGAGTCATACGCTGTATAGTTAACTTCTAACTTCCGAAACCACTTGGCGTTAAAGCATGGCATTATAGTTAAGCCTAAAACTAGTCGTACGAAAGAAGCAATACGGGATTAATTAAAAGACCTTTACCTTAAAGCGTCGTCTTAAAATAAGATAGAAGAGCTAGATTTAGAAGTCCTCCAAGCAGTCCTAAATAAGGAAGTTATTAATAAGGCCCTTATTACATTAATTATCGTACAAAACTTACCCTTTTAGATGGTTAAGTGGCTAGAGTTCTATGTCCTTTTACAGTTAATTAATCCTAAAGTAGACGGCCATATAACTACAGCCTATTTAGTAGTTAGTAAAAAGATCTATAACTCATAGCTATTACAAAAGGATATTATATAAAAGAGGCTGTAGTCTGCACTAACAAGTATTTATCTCTCTGTTAATATCTGGACCTTTTTAAATAATCACCTTCTCCTCGCGATTTATGGCCATTTTATTAATAGCCAGGAAAAGCTTATAAACGCTCTCCTTGGCCTTCGTATGGTAGCCTCTCATAGTGGGGACCAGTGTGGTTTTGGATAATGCGAATAAGCGAGCATAAAATATCCTTATCCAATAGAAAATGCATAAAATATCGCAATCAATAAGGATAAAAGTGCCCATGCAGAGCTTTTCCACCCCAACTAGGTAGAATAGGACTCTATAGTTCTAGCAGAATTTGGCAGATATTATAGATATTATAGATATTATAGATATTTTGTGGATATTACGGATATTTTGGATATTGTGGATATTATGGATATTATAGATATTGCGGATATTGCGGATATTACAGTAGGAATATATAAGGTATTATAGGGTCTTTATCCACCTTTCCCCTAACTATATAATAGCTAAATACTTAAAGAAAAATCCCCTATCTCTTTTATAATTCTTCTCTGATACTAATTCTTTAAACACTCTATTTTCTTAAGAGTTTTAGGATCTATCTGTATTCTATTCTATAATACCATACAACGTCCTCCTAAAAAGACTCTCTTTGGGTTATTGCTTATTACTAGAATTAAGAGAATTTTAATTGCTATAAGCGAGAGCCATAGCTAGTACTTTTATTGTTATTCTTAAGACCACCACTAAAGCGCAGTTATTAAAATTTTATATAGTATCTTAGAGATAAAGTCCTTATACTTATCCTAACTTTTTGGTTGAAATACTATACTATTAAAATCCTCGGTAATCTTATTAAATTTATTAAGGTCTTAAGCTAGAGCTAGCTTTTTGTATAATAATATACTTCTAGGTGTAGAACTTTTATTCTAATATCTCTCCTAAAGCTCTTTAACGCTGTTAAGTATAGGCTTACGCTACTCCTTCTTCTAAACCTGCTTAATATATCTCGTATAATAGGCTAGGTGAAGAATAAGTGCAGCGGTATAAAGGGGCGAGTTATCTATTTTATGGTAATACCTATTAAAGATATTCCAGGCATTTCTAATGCGTTTAAAGAACTCCTTATCAGATATTGTCGGTATCACCTGGGGGGGTACTGCAATTGCAATATAAGGTAACAGGTTCTTTGATTCATTCGTGTCTTTCGCAGAGGATCGTAAGGATCGCAGTGCCTAAATAGGGGGCTGATGAGTCACCGTAAGGATGACTAATCAGAGACATGACCACGTAACCTCTACTCGTATAGACACTGGCGACATTTACAAAAAGGAAAGAAGGTAAGAAAGTATAAAGGAGAAGTATATAGGTTAACAGGTGCTTAGGGCAGTAATCGCGAATGTCTTGGGTATTGCGAATATTACGGATATTACAGACGTTGCGGATATTGTTACGGATATTGCGGATATCGCTACGGATATTGCGAATATTGCGGATATCATGAACATTCGGATATTGCGGTGGAGACAGGTAGGCGCGTACAAGGTGTTACTGAGGTGTCCCATGATAGAGCGTAGTTGAAGTCAGAACCGAAGGTGTGGCGGCTTTAGAAGGTATAAAAGTCGTCGCAGACTATAGGGGAAAGTAGGTGGAAGGGCTGATAACTAAGCATTGTATAAGGTTGTTCCTCCTCCTGGGTCTAGTTGCTGTTGTCGGGTAAATTGCAATAGGGTATGCTGCTGTTGGCTAGGCTGCTGAGGGTTATACTGCTGCTGGGCAGGCTGCTGAAAATTATACTGTTGCTGGGGTATAGATGCAACAGGTGGTTAAGGTGTCACAGGGGTATTCGTAGAGGGAGCTGTGACGTTTGTAGAGGGAACCGTGACGTTCGCAGAGGGAGCCGTGACGTTCGCAGAGGGGGCCGTGACGTTCGCAGAGGGAGCCGTGACGTTTGTAGGCAGAGCCGTGACGTTCGTGGGTGGAGCTGTGACGTTTATAGGTGGGGCCGTGACGTTCATAGGTAGAGCCGTAACGTTTATAGGCAAGGGGAGCTTAGCTGTAGGAAGGTCGTTTAAAATAGCTGAAGCTGGGGTGGCAGACGACATTAGAATTGATAGACATAATTTGAGACGGCGGTTGATGACATATGAATTAAAAGGTCCTTCAGTATTGATGAATAGCTTAATTTCTGCATCTAACCATTCCATACGGTCGTCCTCGTGGGCGACGTCGTACAGTACTTGTGGTATTGACTTGCTCTTATTATTAAAGACCCATACTCCATTGCGTTGGAGTAGTTGTTTAAGTCCCGTAAGTGTAGGCCTATTAGCGTCTTTAAATGTCTGTACCTCAAAATTATTAAAGTCCTCTTGGTATAATTCCCATAGGCTTTTGTCTTTAAAGTTGTATTTAGTGTACTTATTGATTTTAAAGTTAATGTAGTTGGTGATGTCTTCTGCGGTAGTCTCGTTGGTTAAGGTAATTCCATTGCTTTAGTTCGGACGTTGGGTTCCTGTGTCAGACATGATTGACTGGCGTAGATCGTGGTGTAGGTCGTGGCTTGCAAAGGCTGTAGGAAGGAAGGGGATACGCTAGCGTTTAGGGCGTGTTGTTGACGTGATTTTCGACGTAGCAGATCTGCAAGGTAGCAGACGGTGTCGGGGTTGTAGGTAAGTACTGGGTGCTGCTGACGCTGCTGGGTGTACTGGCTCAGTAAAGAGG
>Ga0307507_10003502_pt1 | contig 30223 bp, 27 predicted proteins | sample 7_EM_MG_FD_207223 | JGI IMG/M metagenome (GOLD analysis project Ga0307507, IMG submission 207223) | Populus trichocarpa ectomycorrhiza microbial communities from riparian zone in the Pacific Northwest, United States - 7_EM | ecosystem: Host-associated > Plants > Roots > Unclassified | place... | reverse complement strand
CCGATTGTGTACTTAATTCTGCTGCGTCGCTGCCTCTGTAGCTCCTCATCTTAGTCTACTCAATACATAGCCCCTTATTGTTGCTTGATCTATCGGATCGCTTCCACGGGAAAGCTAGCCGTGACAAAAGGAGTGTTTAATTAACAGTTTTGCGTATTATTACAACAACATATACTAAATTTATAAGGACGCTAAGTACAGCGCAAGCTATTAGCTATAGGAGCTATTATTATCTAAGTTTAAAGGAACTAATAAACCAGCTTATAGATCGGATATTAAAGACAATAAATTTAACAAAGGCGAAGCATTTACCGATAATAAGGTAATAAAGGCAGCTTACTAGAAGCATATAAATCTTAAAAAAGTTAAAATAGAAGTAGAGACTAAGACTATTACAGAATAAGGTTTAGTAACGGGTATAGCAACACCATTAGATACGATTTCCATCACTTTATAAGATAATAGGAGCAATATTTAGAAGAAACTAAGTAAGCAGATAACTACTAGTACTAGCTTATTACTTAATAAAGGCAAAAGGCCACAGGCTTAAGATTTTTAGAATAAGATAAGACATACCTAAGGACCTACAACGGACAAAAACCGATAGGAAAGGGCAGCGACTTAGTTTAGTAATAAATAAATAAGTATAGGACGCAAGTTTAAGAACTATAAGTTTAGAGAACAAATAAGAACGTTAGCAATCCTAGGTAAATGTAGTATTTAGCCTAAAGATTAAACAGTTAATACTAGAATTAAAAAGCAAAACGACTATAAAGATCCAGCTATAAGACGCAGAAAATAAGAAACTATAAATAAGTTCTAGACGAGAATTATTACATAGCAAGAGCAAAAGCTAGATAAGAGATTAGCTATACTAGGTTATATAAGGGACAGAGCACCTATATAAAGAGTTACTAATAGGCTAAGTGTAGGGACACCTAGGGTAAAGTAGTTAGACGAACTGGAACAAGAAGAGGATCTAGATATTCTAACTAGGTTTAAAGAAAGACATACTAAAGGATGTTATAATGCAGCGATAACAAGGTACTTTCTAATAGATAGACTATATACACTAAACCAGTTATATAAAAAGTGGTATAGGTAATAACACAACAATAAATAGGAAGACTTTTATATATAGCTAGACAAAAAAGTTATCTAAAACTAACCCATTATAGAAAAACGTATAAGTCACATTAAAGGAGCATTAATTATAACGTTAAGGAACCTAGAAGAAGGATCTAGGGACTAGAGAAGTAAGTAATAAATCTTAATACCTACAGCAGAAATACTAGTAGTTAGGTTAACTAGGTATAGGTTTAAACTTAAGAATAAAGATAAACTAAGAGTTAACCTAAAATATGCAGCGTATTATATACTATTATGGATAGCTTGTGTAGATAACACGTATAATATGCATAGAGCACCTAAAGATAAGAACTGGAAGTACCTAGTAAGGATATATTAGGCACCAAAGGAAAAGCGGTTCAGGAACGCCAAGTATATATATAGTTGGCACCCAGTAGAAGTATAAGGTTAAGGAGACTTAATACTTTAACTAGGAAGATTCCTTATAGAAGAATACCTAGATGGATAATAGTGGTGGGAGTGCCTAAAGAACACTTGTCTATAGTATATAGAGGAAAAGAAATGAACTAAGTATTGGCCTAAGTTAGACTAAGTATAGGCAGGATCTAGCAACCAACAGTTAGGAAAAGGGGAGGCGTATAGGACTAGAGGGAACCAGTGTTAGAGCCTTAGACCCTTAAAGGAATTTAAGGACAATATCTAAATTTATAAGTTAAATGGCAAGATTAGTAGTTTAAAGTATTGGTAGATAGTAGAGTAACCAAAAACCATATATTACCAAAGGCAATAGAAAGGATGGGGTTACTATATAGACAAAGGGAACACTTATATCCACTTATAACGATTTTAGGAGATTAGATAGCCTATAGAGAAGGCATTATTAATCTTAAAATAGGACCTATTTAGATAACTATTAAAGGGAAACCAGTTAGAATGTCTTTTAATATCCTACTATTGGGATAGGATAAGGCAATACTAGGAATGCCTTGGTTATAGGAGTATAATCTAAAGATTAATTAGGTTATAGGTTAGGTTAATATTAAGGATATATAATAACGTAAAGTGCGACAGCAAACTAAGTTGGTATGGTACCAAGTTAAAGCGATATATAAAGAGACTAAGTGAGGCTTAAGTCATATACTAAAGAGATACCATAAGTATGGTAAAAAGTTATAGTTACTAGAAAGTGAAAAGCTGTTAGAGTATACAGCTTAGGACTATAAGATAGAATTAGAAGAGGGAATAAGTCCAAAGTTCTTTCTAATTTATAAGCTTACTAAAACAGAGTTAGTAGTGCTTAAGGAGTTTATTTAGGAGAACTTACGCAAGGGATATATTAGACTATTATAGTCATTAGTAGGATATCTAGTACTGTTTATCCTAAAGAAAAACGGAAAACTTAGGATGTGTATAGACTATAGATAGTTAAACAGCATTACTAGGAAGGATAGGTATCCTTTACCCTTAATTAGCGAAATCCAAGACAGAATTGGCAATGTAAAGATCTTTATAAAGATAGATCTGAGATAGGCGTACTATTAGATTAGGATTAAGGAAGGCGACAAATAGAAGGCAGCCTTTAGGTTAAAGGAAGGACTATATAAACCATTAGTTATGCAATTTGGGCTTATAAACGCACTAGTAATATTCCAGAAGCGAATTAATAGTATATTAGGAGAACACCTAGATGAATTTGTTATAGTATACCTTAATAACATTATTATCTACTTAAAGAATGAGGAAGAATATAAAGAACACGTTAAATGGGTCTTAAAGAGACTATAAGAAGAATAGATGCCAGTAGTAATTAAGAAATGCAAGTTCTTTACCTAGAAGACCGATTTTGTTAGATTTATTATTAAACTAGGCCAACTTAGTATAGATCCAAAGAAGATCGAGGCTATAGTAAATTGGCAGGAACTAGAGAACGTTACGTAGTTAAGATCGTTCCTAGGGTTTTGCAATTACTATAGGAGGTTTATAGCGCAATGGTTAAAGAATATTAAGCCATTTACGCGGTTAACAAAGAAAAAAGAACTATGGGCATAGGGAAAGGAGTAATAAAAACTATTTAAAAAAGTTAAAGAATTATTTACCTAGGAGCCAGTTCTTAAGATCTATTAACTAGGTCTAGAGATGGTTATAGAAATAGATGCATTAGACTTTATACTAGGGGCATACTTTATGCAGAAATATTGAAACGGATGGCACCTAGTGGCATACTATAGTTAAAAGATGACACCACTAGAGTTAAACTATGACATCTATAACAAGGAGTTATTAGGTATAGTTACAGTACTTAAGAAATAGAGAGCATTCTTATAAGGCACAGAGAAACCATTTATAGTTAAAACGGACTATAAGAACCTTATAGGATTCCTAATAACAAAGGAACTTAATTAAAGACAGGTTAGATGGGCGGAAATGCTTATAGAATACTATTTCGAAATTTAGCATACCAAGGGTATAGATAATATACGAGCAGACGCTCTAAGTAGAAAGGCTAAACTATAAAGTAATGAAAAGCTATTAGGAGCTTTATTGTAAAAGGATTAAGATGGATTAATTAGGTATAATTATCTAAAGATTACAGCGACTAAAGAAAGTTAAATCCATAAATTACTAGAGAGTGATTGGATATAGAAGATCTAAGAAGCATAGGCAGAGGATCCAGACTTAGAGCAATATAAAAATAGAGAAGTAATATATATACCTAAGTCTATTGCAGAAGAATTTATTAAGGAATTCCATAAGGGAATAATATAAGGATATAATGGAGCTATAGGCTTAGTGTTAAGACTTTAGAAAGAGTATATTATTTAAGAAATCTAGGGACTAGCAAAACAAGTTATAAAGAAATGTCTAGATTACTAAAGGAATAAACTAATAAGGTATAAGCTGTATAGAGGGCTATAACCTATTAAAACACCAGGAAGACTATAGGAGGTTATATTATAGGACTTTATTATTAAGTTACTAAAGTTAAGAGATCCTATTACAGGATAAGATTATAACGTAATTTTAGTAATAGTGGACAAGCTAATAAAGTAGGGATACTTTATAGCATACACTAAAGAGATATTAGTAGAAGATATCGCTAGAATCTATATAAAGGAAGTACTTGTAAGATATAGAGCACTAGATAAGATTATATCAGACAGAGATCTAAGATTTATAGTAGTATTTTAGGAAGTGTTTTTGGCAGAATAAGGAGTTTACGCAGTAATATCTATAGTATATTATCCGCAGACGGATAAATAAACAGAAAGACTAAACCAAATACTAGAGCAGTATCTAAGGTATTATATTAATCACGTATAGAACAATTAGGTATTATTATTACCAGTTATATAGTTTATATACAATGCAACACTATAAAAAGGAATGGGGACATTACTATTTAAGGCAAATTACGGATACGAGCTAAGAATATCGTTATTGCCACGTTAAGTAAAAAGGACAAGTAGCACAGCTAAACAAAGAATGGAGACGTTAATAAATCTTTATGCAGACCTTAAAGAAACAGCTAAACTAGTATAAGAACGAATGAAAAGGTACTATAATGCTAAGAGATCTAAGGGACCAGATCTTAAGGAGGGGGATAAAGTGTGGCTATTACATAAAAATTTTAAGAGTTAATAACTAAGTAAGAAGTTGGACTATGTTAGACTAGGACCTTTTAAAATTAAGTAAAGGATTTTATTAGTTATATATAAGTTAAACCTACTAGCCAAAATAAAGATCTACCCTATATAATATATCGCAATGCTAAAACCAGTATATGGGAATGTTAAGCCACTAGTGTATAAAGCAGACATGTATAGAGGACAAGAAGAAGATAAATAGCAAGTTTTAAAGATTATCAGTTATAAGGATGTAGATAACAAAATATGGTATAAAGTAAAGTAGATAGGCTATAGTAAGACTACCTAGAAACTACTAAGCAACCTAAGGAATGCTATGGGAAAGGTATAAGAGTATTAGAAGAAAGTAGGTTAGGTAATATTAATAAAAAAGGATCGCCAAAGAATAAGTTACCTAAGGGGGACCTAAGAGGAGCAATTGCTAAGCTACTTAGAGTTATTTCCCTTGCAGGAGGAAAGTTAGTCCTTTTATTACCTAGCTTATTAAGACCCTACTAAACTAGTTTCCACTTCTTAAAACAAACCTTCTTGTAAACCTTCTTAAGATGGGTTAACCGAGTGAACGCAACCTACTGAGACTTAAAGGAGCGATGTTAAGCCTTAAGGGCCCAAGCGGTCTCTTTAGCAGAATAGTAGAGTTTAGCGCGCGTAGCGGCCAACTTAGACTTAAGCTTCGCAGCGGTAGATTAAATATAAGACCCTATAATAAGTTACTTAGGGAACTTAAAGACTGTTAAGAGTTATAGAATGCATACACTTAGTATTAAAGATAGAGTAAACATTGCAGGACAATTAAACGTTTGCTTTAGTACACTCTGAATAAGACGAGGGTTATTAAGATAAGGGACTTACTATTATAACATACACTAACCCTACTTTCGCATAACAAGAATATAGAGACAACATTATCTCACTAAGCAACAGTATGGCAGCCATAGTGTAAGCATAATATTACGCTTATAAAGAAGAAGAAGCTTTAGGTATAATAAGCAAGGATATTAACCAGACTAATTAAACGGACATTATACCTCTAGTGGATAACTTAGAGATGTTAGGAATCTTTAAAAACAAAGATAAAAAGGAGGGAGATGGTATTATAGACACTTTAAGTACAATATTACGACTACTTAGGGAAGAGTTATAGGAAGCTAGTTGGTTAATACAGGCACGGTCTAGGATAAATCTATATAACAAGGAATAGTAAGCAAGTTATATAATGTTATACGCGGTATACGGAGTATACGCAGTGTACGTCTATATATAATACGTATAACACGTACCTTATATATAAGAGAGGATTTCTTAGGAGTACGGTTGTATATTTAAAGGACCTTAGTCCCTACTATAGATAGTTCTCTCCTTATAGTGAATTTTAGAATATAATTGGAGTTAATCTGTTGGGCAACTACTCCACCAGTTATTATTACGTTGTTGATTTATTCTTACCTATATACCCAGCCTAATAATAGAACCCACCGTAGTTCCTGCTACAAGGTTTCGTTACACTACTCGTTTTATAGAAAAAGATTCTCTTAACGTTAGAGGAGGAGGAGTAGATATATTAACTTAATAGTAATCCCTCTTCTTTGTAAATCTACCTCTAAAATTTTAATAACTTATTTATATATATACTTTAGGCAAAGAGCGGCTTTAGCTCAAAGTTATAGAAAGCGCCTTTTAGGCTAATATGCCATTCGGTATAACGGCTCTTAACTTTTCTAAAATTATATAAATGGCGTATACACATACCTATCTCTTTTTCTTTAAAATTTTAAAAATTAAGTAGTTAACGTTATATTAACTAAACTCTAGATATAAGGAAATAGTGCAATTTATTTATACCTCTAATACATTTCTAATCCCTAATATTATAGTATATTTTTGCTTTTAACGCCTCCTCCTTATCTACTCCTTCTAAGCCATCTAGTCTATCTATCTAAATTAGACATACTATAAAGCCCGCAAGATATATAATTTCCTTAACGGTACTTCTCCCTATAATGTTTTATCTTAGAATTAAACCTAGTAGAAGATTTTAAAGATAAAAGGGTTAAAGTACGTAAGGGTTAATATAGTAATTTATGCGCCGTATATTAAGGCCGTATATAGGAAGCTTTGATTATAAGACCAACACCTAAGATCGTCAAAGGAACGCCGGAATAGAGCGCAAGCCATTTGAAGCGGCTGGTCCATTGGATCAGGATTCCGGCGATGGAAGCAGGAACCGATGCTATAGACCTGCACGACACTGAGGTAGTTCACGACTTGGAGGAAGGAGATAAGAATGCTATGTGGCAGATTGCGGCTTGAGGTGTCTTCTAAGTATGTTTATTTGTAATTGTATTCAACGAATAATCCGAATTTTAAGAGCTTTTATTTCTAGAGAAGATGGAATAAAAAAGGAGAAATTAGGATGCATAGAAGAAGGAAATATATCTCTAATTAGAAAATCAGAAGAACGCCAACCTCACCCTCACCTTCATCCTCATCCCCGCTATATCATCTTGGCCCCTGATTCAAGCGATGAACAACCTCCATCAAAATATCTTTCTCCCTTTGCACTTTCTCGAGCTCTTTGCGCAGCTTCTCAACTTCCCTCATTAATGCTCGCTCCCTAGGGGCCGGTTCCGTATGATCATTCCCATCACGATCCTCTTGCTTCGACTTCTTCCTCACACCCGTGTCCTCGACGTCGACAGCATTTGTTGTCAGGCTCACTGATGCATGTCTTCGCTTCCTTGGCACTACTTCCAGCGAAGTCATTTGCCGGTCATCAAGTAGCGGCAATACTGGTGTTTGTATGTCAAGCTGGGTTGAAGCGCTCACATGTCGAGACGAAGCCAGAACCCGCTGATGTCTCTGCTTCACGTGGTGCATTAAATTGTCTTTGCGACTGAATCCGTTCCCACTTCCAGGTCCACGTGGGCAGTTCGGCTCACTGCAGAAAAATAAGGTGTTGGTGCTGTCTTGCTTGCTGCCCCCGCTGTTGAGTGTTTTGTGAACAGTACGCTCATGCCGTATCTGGTCACCTTTGGCGGCAAAGCCTTGGGTGCGGATACAGCCGGGGATTGTACATCTGTAAGGGCGCTCATGCTTGTTTTTATGTTTCCTGTTTGGTGCGTTTAGCTCAGTTGGAGGAATAGATATGAATGGATTAGGGGAAAAGATATGGGGGACTTACGACCAATCGCGGATATTGGCGAAGACGAGGGTCTTGTTCCTACAATCGACGTGGTCACATATGATGTCACCGTCTGAGTTTCCAGGAGCCTGTTCGAGCTGCGTAGAGCTCGTCGCGGTTGTCGACGCCTGGGGAGGTAGAGCGGTTTGCTCAGCCTGAGTGCCGGCTCCTGCAATGTATACCATCAGTAAGTCTTGAGTAGGCAGAGGTGCGGCGATATGGCCATTCGCATGAGCAACATCTGAGTGCTGCTGGGTTGAGCTACCGGCTTCAAGGGTTTCCGCTGATGGTGGAAAATCTGATGAGACCTCCTTGTCGAGTGAGTTAGATGAAGCAGCTTGTTCGAAAAGAGTGTCGAAAGCTCTGTTTCCATCGGAAACCGGAAAGTCGGCTAAGTCTATCCCGTTCAACCACTCTAGGGAGTTAGGGGAAGAATGTAAATCTTGCAGTGCTGATTGTTCTGAGATGTCTTGGTGTTGCAATAATGGTGCAGCCAGTGGATTAAACAAAGCCTCTAAAATAAATTGTCAGTGGTATTGGCTATAAAATTTGCATCTATTCTCACTTACCAGAACCCGGGAAGAGCCTCCAGTCCTCATCCTGCAACAAAAGATGCAACTGGTGCTCATCGACGGGGCTGAGAGGGGTATAGAACATCCAGCAGACGCCCCATAATACCACCAAGGCTGGCCAGATAGTCCAGGGCATAGTTGTACACGGTGGTCGTATACCGCCTGGAAATTCGGAGAATCTGGAATAGACTTCATTCAATATAAGAGCTATGTAGAGACGAATGGTCTGCATAAGCTCGATAATTTGATCCAATAGTCCCCAAACTATCATCAGAAATTCCCATAGAGCCTTGAGCTCCTTCGATTTCGTTCCAAGACGGATGCTCTCTTCTCGCTGTCGTCGTCGTCGCTCCTCCTCTTCTCGCTGTTGTCGTTGACGTCGTCGCTCCATCACTTCTGAAAGACTAAGGAGAAATATACTAGGGACATCGCTATGTCTGCTAGATCCGCCAGAGGGGTAGGCCCGGTAGGGGTTGATTAGTTCATAGAAAACAGGCCAGTTCCTCGTTCGCCGAGGTGCTGGTGAGCCCAATGAGCTCTTGAAGGATTCAATGTGGACATCAACTAGTCCGGCTTGTATTTGATTGGATGAAGCCCCGCATGGAGGGCTACTGACAGCAGATGAATCCTTGCTGACGAGGCTCGTGTTGGATTGCAACCCATTTTGGTCTGGAATGCTCTTAAGGGGCTGGTAGCTGAGACCAAAAGCAGGAGTCATATCCGAGAGAAAGTGAGTAGTGATAGATGTTGGGAGAGGCGGCCAGTCCTCATCCCAAGTCCTTTTAGTAGACTCGAAAGGATCATTGGAAGTAGTTGGCGTATACATGACTTTTAAAGCAGAAGGTGCTACGGACAAGAGATGAGCGGCAATGCCACGAAGAAGGAATATGCTCTCACTGGCGTTATTCTTGATGTGTTGTCATTGTGTTGAAGGAAACAATGCAAGATATCCCCAGCGGCAATGATGGCTAGCTATATACCAACCAGCTGCATCGTCGACGAGTGCGCAAGGCAGACGCCAAAGATAATTGCCTGATCACTCCACAAGGCGAACCAGACGAAATTAAGGCGAAATTAAGGCGAAATTTCGCTCATGTGTTCTCCATCCTTGCAACGCCACCACCATTTTCAAGGAACATATGCTTATCGAATCAATACAGTCAGTGCAGGATAAGAACACCAAGGAAAACCTCCTCTAATTTTCAGCGTTGTCCGATGGGGAGGCATCAATTCATGATCGCACCGTTGATTAGTGACTCACATTTAAGGCGAAAGTTCGATGGCCGCCACGCACGTGCCGGTTTTGCACTATGACACAGTATACGCGGATGTTGTATATCTACTACCGTGTCCGAACATGATGTTATCATGGGTTTTTCGTAAAAATGAACGGAATGCAACTAATATGATTAGTTAGTTATGCGAAGCGCAGTTGTCAACGATATCAATTTTATTAATGAATAGCTGCATTAATATTGCTTATATAAAACATACGAAGGCCGACGGTTTTGAAAACCGTCCATTTTATTGGTTTACCAAGCGAGGGTTTTTCTTAGCGAACCCCACCAAAACTCACTTGCACCCATAATCCTTCTAATGCATCTACTTTTATATATTAATTATAGGTAAACACGCTTCAGATATTAATAAAGCTGCCTTTTTAGTTTATTTACAATATGTCCATTAAGCAGAAGCTGCCCGTAGAGCTAGCCTTATAAAATAAACAGCAACTGACCTTAGAAACCAATCAGCGGCCCTCTAAATTAAACGAGCAGAGGCTGGCCTCCCCCCTCCTACCCTAGAAGAGCAAATTGCTCGGAAACTAGGCAGCGGAGCTAAGCCAAAGATTATGGATGATGAGGTGCTTAAGTTGCTAGAGTCTTATACGTTAAACAAGAAGTAAAGAAAGAAGCTTTAGTATATAGTGGCTAAAGAAGAGGGCTTTTTTAACCTTTATTGTAGGATAATTGAGAAGAAGCTCCATATAAGAGGGCTCTATAGATATAAGTTAATAAAGAAGCTTGGCCTTATGGACATTTAAAAAGCCTAATAATATAAGATTGCACTATTATAAAAGGATTAGGGGTTGGAGGAGTGGTAGAGGGTTATATTCTTGGACGAAGCGGCAATAATTATGGCAGCGAAGCGTGGATAATAGAATATTTCACAAATGGTAGGATAAGAGGAGAGATACTACCCAGACTGTATTAAAAGGCGGTATAATAACTACTCTAAGGCCATATTCTGGGCTTGTTTTACGTACGACTATAAAGGGCCCTACTATATTTATTACCCTAAGACTAAGGAGTAGAAGGCCAAGAACGAAGAGAAGATTAAGCAATTAAATAATGAAGAGATTAAGGATGAGGCCTATAAGGCTTTTAAGGCATAAGAGCGTAAAAAGGAAAGGAAATGGGATAAGAAGGGCCAGCAGTGGCCAACTAAATAAGTGTCTTGGGAGGTTTATTGGAAGAATAACCAATTTAAGAAAGGTAAGTTAAGAGGAGGAGTTAATAATATTTGTTATATATATAAGGTTATTAATCCTTATTTAATTCCCTAGTACAAAGAGATTATAGTTTAACGGCATAATCTAGATACCTTTAAGTGTGATATAGAGCCCTTTATCTTTTAATAAGATAACGCTCCTTCTTACACAAGCAAATGGACGCTTCGCCACCTTAAAAAGGCCAGAATTCCCCTTCTTAAGCACATTGGTAACTCCCCTAATATAAACGCCATTAAGGGAGCATGGATGCCTATAAGAATTGCGTTTATAAAGGACTAGAATGCCCTGCATATAATAGAATGGACGGACCGGGCTTAGAGGGGCGAATAGGACAACTTTCCACAAGATAAGATATGGGCTTTAGTGGCTAGAATGGCAGCAATTAATATTTTAATTATTAATTGTAAAGGTGGAAATGAATTTCATAGTTAATACTTTATTTTAGAGTGATTTACTATGGTAGGTAGCTTTGGTGTTCGTGATTTCTCGCTTGCCCATCCAATAAAATGGACGGTTTTCAAAACCGTCGGCCTTCGTAGCTTACATAACGGATACTGAGACAGCTGCGTATCCTTATCTCAGTAAGCGACTCACGGCAAGGGCAGAGCTTAAGGCGCACTGAGCGGTGCCGCCAAGAACGCCACAACCCCTCACAACCCAGCCTAATCATCCCATTCGAGCTTGCTATGTTCTTTGAAGTTCTTGCGATGCTCACAGGTGGCTTCGAGAGCTGCGGGAGAAACACATATGTATCGTGGAAGTGCGTGCTCTATTAGTTTAGCACTGGAATCTACTGTTAGAAGGCAGTGGATATGGCTGACGAATTGAACACTTCTATCCGAGACCACATGAACTTCTTCTTTGTACAAGTCATCCTATCTAGCTATCACTCATAAAGTTCTGGTTGGATTGGAAGATAAGAAGAGTAAATAAGAAGAGTAAAATGTTATATATAACTCGTTGCTTACTCTAAGCTTCGAGCCCACGATTTTGCGCTTTCAGTGAGCTCTTTCAGCATTCAGCCAATTTGTCTTCATTGCGTTACGTTAGCCTACACTGCAGTTAAGGCTCTTTCCCACTAAATTGTTGAACAGCCCTCTTCTCATTCCGAACGTCCTTCATTACCGCTACCACGCCCCCCGAAACGACCACTAAAGCCCTTGTAGCTCCCAATACAGCAGCGGTGCTATATCCACCCATCGCTGCACTCTACAGCGTCGACGATACACTACCAGCCTGAAAGCTTCCTATTCCTGATTGAGCCATGCTGGCAAAAGAGGCTAAGAATGACGTTAGCAATAAAGACCACCGGCGAACCATTTTCATTGTTTACCAGCTCTTGGGCCTAAAGCTGTCTGAAAGTAGTGGCCGGTCATCAGGCCTGGAAACAGCAACGTGAGACCACTCAAGGCGTGAAAGAATGTCCGAATAGGATGTGCGACCACGTAACGGATTACCGGACTAGGAAGCACGGCGCGGGCGAGTTGAACTGAGTTAGCCTCAACAGTTGCGTGAATATTCGCAGAGAAAGTGGAAATTGAAACACCCGTTGTGAAGAACTGGGTTGGTAGTTCTGCATGTAGGGAAGGGCGTTAGGTTCACGTTTTATACTTTGATTATGTAGAGCTAGGAATTGGGGCATGAATAGACTCCCAGAACCGTGCCTCATTGCACTTCATTCGTGCAGCCGTCGCCCAATTAGATTTCACGAAGCCACAGCTTTTCACGCCATCTGCATGCGGCATCATAGCCCACCACCTCGCCACACGAACCAACAACACGTTCGTTAGCCAGAGTGGCTAAGAGTTAGCCAAAGGACCCCGCCGTTTGCCTGCAAGTTTAATTAGAAGCGCTCGTTGCGAAATTAGGCATTAAAATCATCGCAAGAGCCACCTCGCATTCAGAGATATAGAATCTTATCGGTCCTAAATGCAACATCAGTAACTGTCGTCCCAGTTATCTACGCAACTCCGGCTCGGATCTGCTCAGTTCAAAGACGAACGACTAGCTGCCACCGAGTTGCTTCAAACGCCCCGGCACTGGCTCAGTGTCCTCAAAAATCAGGCCATCTCGCCATTTCTCACCTTTCATAAAGGTGTAATGCAGGCACCATGTAACTGTCCCCGTATATTTTGACCCTGTCTCATCCGCAACAGTACCACACCATTCTGTAGCGGCCGCGTGGTCCGGGGTTGGTTCCTGCGACGGACCTTTCGACATAAAGTTCTGTCGGAGAGCATGGTCCTCGAATGGTTTTCCGAAGCAAAGGTCGAGAAGAGCGATGTTCTAGCAAGTTTAGCGATGATGTATAAGCATAGTGGGATAGCAGTGTGGAAGACCAGGGGTGATGGCGCGCAGCACGAAGCAAGGCTAGACTAAATCAGGGAAATGTATTGATTTTGCGGGGAAGATTTGCGGAGAAAAGTATCTTTTTCCATTTTTGATGCTTGTAGCAATAATGGCAAGATTTTCTTTCAGTGTAGGTTTTTCTAGTCCAGCAGTATTGATAGGCACAATTTCTTGGTTATGATGAATTCAATGAAATGACTGCAAAGTGGCTGCTCTCGGAACGTTTTAGTACAAGCGAATAAAATCAACGGAGCCTAAGTAGAATGTTAAAATAATTGGAAATGTATAGACGGGTATCTGATGATCTTGAAGATCAGCTTGTTGAGATGTCGACCAGAAAAAATGCCGCTCTAAATCCGAACGAATGTCTAGAATTTGCGCCCGACTTTCACCTTGATGGACCAATCTATGCGCCCTGTGCGCCTAGTTGCCGAGATATTGATAAAAGAAAAATCATAGTGTTACCAGTGTTTTCATTAAATCGATGTAACACGCCCGGAATGAGGGCGCTGAGGCCGGAGGTTTATCACAGACTCAAGTTCCTTGAGCATATTGTTGCTGGCCTCTCTTTGCTCCCGAAAAGCGGCCTGACGTGCGCGATCTTCTTGTATCTTCATCATTCGCTCTTCACGGGAGAGAGTTTTGCGTCGCCGAGGAATTGCAATTGCTTCGAAGATTTCCTCGTCGGAGTTGCTGCCAGAGACACTAGGAGGACCAGAATGTGATGGAGTGTCCCCGTTCAATGCTCGTAATGCGTCTGAGGGGCTGCCTTCCTCCACTGCTGTCAAGCCTCCCAGACTCGGGGCTGGTGAGCGCATCTCACTTGAGGCTTGAGAAACACGACGCTCATGTCTGTCAATATTTAGGGCTAATGCGGCTTTACCAGTTTCCCAAGCTTGAATGAGACTCTTTAGGTCTGCTCCGATTGACTCGTATTGCGTCATAAGGCTTGAACCCAGTTCTGTCACATCCTCTGAATCTTCAAGATTCTTATTAGACTCTTCACGCAAAATTTGCATTTTGGCCTGAAGCCCTCTAATACCTTGAGATAGCGAGCTTAGTTTACGGACCGAAGCGCGTAGTCTTTCTCGTGCAGGATTTGGCTGGACTTTTTGCGGTGAGGGGATTGTGAATTCTGCGTCAGAATTTAGCCACCCTCGAGAATAATTCAGTGAATATACGTACGCTCTTCCTCGCCTAAGGTTCGATTTATCTTCTCGGCCCATTTACCTGTAGAGACAGCTGTGGTCTCCATAACATTCACAGCTATGCGCCATCGAGCAAAGTCTGGCTTTCCTCCATCCGCTTCAAGTGCTAGGAGAGAGCACAGCAATACTCGTCTAAGAATGGAGAACCGATATTGGAGGATTCGAAGGGCTTTTAATGTCTCTGCGTCTTCAAACTCGGATTCTGAAAATCCTTGCGCCGCCTCTTGAAGATCGGGGTTGTTTATGTCGTAAACGTCGAAATACTTTTCCAAATCGTCTTCTTCGATAAGTTGCCGTAATATCCTACATTGCTCTGCTACTATTGGAATAGCTTCAGCAAATGCGTTTCGAAGACTACGGCGTAGCTGGTGACATCGACGGGCTTGTCCTTTCTCTTCGAGTCTCGTGATAGGTGGGAGTGGGCTGCTCCTATTGAATGGTCAGCTATGAGAGACTTGGAAATCCCGAGATACACAAGGGGAGCCTTACAGTCGATAACCTCTGGAAACAAGTTCGACTTCTTGTATTAGTGCTAGAGCTGATGACGTGGAAGTGTCAAATGACTGTAGATTAGCAACAAGAACAGAAGCCGCCTCAACAGCTTGCTGTCTTAGATATTGAAGCCATTGTCGCCTCATGTACGCGTAGCATATTATGGCAATTACTACAAAAGTCAAGAAGACGAGGAACAATCGCCCTTTGCTGAGACCAGTCGGTTTGCTCCTAGACCAGTGTAGCAACCAAACTAGCAGGAAAGCTGCTGCTCCTGTCAATAAGGCACCAGTTAGGCTCGTGGAAGCATCCTTATATCCAGGAGACTGGGATTGTGTGCTAGGATCGAAATGGGGAATCGCCGCTGCTCTGAAAGCCCCTTGCCCTGTGTGTTCACTAAGAAGCTGAGATGCAACTATGAGGTATCGGAAATGTTCTAGGAATCGTTGGTTGTCAGCCCGGCCAAGTCTGGAGTTCACGGCTTTCTGAGGGGTTTCGACATTAGCAAATGCTGAAAGGTCATTGCAGTATTCGGGACTTACTGAGCAAGCGCTGTGTATCCTCGCAACGGGTGTATTGTGCGTAATCTGCACCCGTAGAGGCTGCGGTAGCCTGTCCCTAATCCTTGAATGCAGCATAGATGGCCCCCGAGGCGCAAAACCCTTCTCCACAGGTGAGGCTGGTTCGGAGGCATCCTGGGATGAAGCACGCCCTCTGCCTTCACCTATACCAAGCATCAGGTTCCTGAGCCAGACCCGCTTCGCACTTGGAGAGAAGCAAGTATGCATATTTATTCGTACCTTCTAGAAACTCGGCCAGAGGCGAGTCTTCGTAGATGATGTTCTCCATCAAAGGGTCATGTTGGTGTGTCTCGTGGCCCTTCGCGCACAAGCAGACTGTTCACGGGTAGTGCGGAAAAATTGCGTCTCAAGGGGACATTGCACAGTGGTAGCCGCCGCGTTTTCAGGGTATGCCAAAGTACGGCGCTTTGAAGGGTGTTAGGAGTGCAAGAGTGCAAAGCTCATCGGCATGCATGGATTCGCTGAGATGTGCTAAGAGGCGCGCCAGGAGGCGGAATTGCGGGTGGGCCAAGACATGCTCCAAGCGCCCGTTGCGTCGCTGCTTATGTCACGCATGCATCGTCCTTTAGACATTCCATTTTGCCGATTGCTTCAGTTGCAACAGCACCAAGAAATACCAAGCAATGGGGATGTGGGTTGCAAGTTTTGTTTATTACTCCGAGATTACTGATTTTGACACAAACCGAGGATCTGTTCTTCAGCCCTACGTGTTGTTTCTGGGTTTTCTTGGAACCGTGCCGATGTCTTCCTCGCGGAACGGGATCCTCTCTTTTAGCTTGTATCACATAATCGCGCCATCGCTCCGAGATAACTCCAAAGAAAGAGAAGACTGCAGGAACGACCGCAATGTCTCGTGTTCCTGTTACCGCGTAGATCGCTTCCACCATACTTGCTGACAAAATCGCTAACTTTCGATCCAACGACCATCGAGCTTCCACAATATTCCATTTTTTAACATCTTTCACCTCCACACCGATTCTTGTCTGCATTGACGTGGTTAGCCTGGCTGAATAGATGCCTGGTGCTCAGCGTAATTTTCTCCAACTTGAGTCAGTACGTCTCGTAGGGGAAGGTGTCCTGCACTAGCATGCACGCAATCAATTCACGCGGTCTAGTACGCTCAAGGCTTCTATCGCGAACTACGGAATGTTCGCCACAAAGACGGTGCCCACGGGCTGGGTCAGTGCACGGCGGAGATTTCGCACACATGTTTCGTTGTCATCCGGCTGGGCCTGCCATGTGGCAATAGGCACAACAAACTTTAAGGTGTGCGCCTCCTGTCAGATGTCCGCCCTGTGTCGAATTGCAAGGCTGCCTTATACCGAGGGTGCGTAAGGTGTCTGATTATTGGGTATCATTCACTTTTTGCATTTGTTCAGGAGGCCAAGCTGGCTAACAGTTTCCTATTCTCAGCAACCGCTCCTTAGCTCACTTCATCTTCTCTGAACCTATCACGTACCCTAGGCTGGCATCCCTTCATGTCGTGCTGGATTGCTTCCTCTTCAAGACTAGGAGCTTCCACTGATGATAATTTCGTATATATCGTTTGCACCTCACCATCTGAAATCAACCGAGACTGTTATTCCCTAGCTTCAATTATTCACCATCTTGACCTTATTATCAGTCTTTCATATTCCCTAGCATTTCAGTATTACCATAGAAAGTTTGAATCCTGACCAACTTCTGATTCAATGGACTACCAAGCTTTCAATACTGTGAATCAGATTTCTGCGATGCTGGATACAAACCCAGATGACTGGAGAAATTATGTGACCCTTGCAAGAAATGTCATGGCGTCAATGCATACCCTCGCCCCATCCGCTGATCCAACGGAGAGGCAGCGGCAGAATTGGCACATTGATGTTTTTCAGCGATTGGCATACTCCGATGTAGACAATGGCGGTGTTGCGGACATTGCCAACTGGTGTGTCCGACAAGCACTCACCCTATTGCAACATCAACCTGAGGACGTGGACCTTCTGAGACGTGAGTGGAAACATTCACAATAGGAAACCGGGTTAATGAAATGACAGTTGTTGGACAAAACTGGCTGCTCCGGGCACAGCCGTGTTTGGCAAGAATACACCTGCTCGATGGCCACTCGTCCAGTAGCGGCGGCAGCCATGGAGCAACCGCATCCGCTTTTTCCTTGAGTAGGAGTGAAGAAGAACGCCAGGCCGCTAGAGCAGCTGCAGAAGCAGAAGATCGACTACATACTGCAGAATATGTTGAAGCCAGTGGCATCCTTCTTCCAGCAGTTGAATACCTAGCTCGAGCAGTTGAGGCGGCCCAGTCTCAGGGAAGATTGACAGGAAATCTGCTTGCAACTGTTAGCATTCCCTCACACGGCTATATTTCCAAATTCTGACCAAATTATCACAGGCTGCAGAGGGATACATGAGTTTGGGGAATGTGTCGTCCATGCGGATCAACGATCGATATTTCCACCAAGCACTGGCGTATTTAAGACTTGCTGAGAATTTGCCTGGCTATACGCTTCCAACCCATTTGCAGCAGTAAGCTCACGGAAAACTTCAAATTCAACAACTGTTTATTTACACTATATTAGGTACCTTGCCGATTATGGACCATACGATTTGTTGAACGAAGAATGAATGTAATTGCATTGGCGGGGACTGCTTCTACTGCATTAGCGTAGTATACCCGCGGCCTGGTGCCTTAGATAGCTGCTTGTTAGAAAAAAAAATAGACTTTTGATTTCCTTTCCGCCAAATATTACTCTTGTAAAAGGGTGAAGGCTGTATTTCGAAGGATTTTTGAACGATGCTACCGTAATATGTCAGTGATGTTGAAGTGTGCACGGACCTGAGCTACGGCGCAGCACGGAGGAGCTTGGCACCGTCGAGCTAGTTAAAACTCACAACAACGCTGAGCCGACCTCGAAGAATCAAGAATTATCTCCGCTCGTTCGGGAGGCATTACAACAAAGCCATTGTGGCGGACGTGCAAGCTGAGCCATTACGACATTCATTCCTGGCTGCCCGTTACTGTAGCCTCTACCCGCGTCAATCCTCTACACCGCATCTCGTCGCTGTCCCTATCGTCACTTCGGCCGAGCGCATTCGCCCATTTGTACGAGCGGACGAATCCAACGTCAAGCATTCGGTGTGATCTAAGTCACTTTAAGAAGTCCATTCCATCATGCTTAACGAAAGGGAACTTGCCGTCAACCCTATAGTACAGGCTAGTGTGCAGCACAATGCCCAGGTATCCTTCACCCCTCAGTCAACATCAGCCCTGCATAAGTGCTCACACTTGCCACTATAGACCATCTCGAATATTCGAAACCTTACCGCATCTCTTTTCGGCGTGGCCGCCGGAACATTAGGCCTCGAGTCATACCCCGGCTTCATCTTCTACTTGGTCGGTACCCTCGTTGTCTCGGCCTTCATCTTCGCCTTCCGGGCGGAAGGGAAGCCTTCGGCATACTTCCATCGGCCTCTCGGTGACCTATGGGGTGGTGATGTGTTCAGTGGGCTGAGTAGCTTTGTGCTTACGTGGACCTTATTTTACGGGCTGGTCAGGGCATGAAGGTGTATTGCAGACTTGGGTTGAAGTGGAACATGCCAAGCAGGCACGCGTTTCATCCGCAAGAAATGGCGATGTGCGATTGCAGCGTCATTCGAGGCGGTGTCCTTGTGAGGGATTATGGTGAGGAGATATCGTAGTGTCCGCATTGGACGGCTATATTGCTCGTGACTCAAGACCATCACCACATATAGGTTGAGATTCCAGTTATATATGTTGAAGGGGCAAAGCCCTCAACGTCAGAAATTACTAAGAGAAGAATAAGGAGCCGGCGTGAGGCGTAACGGCGAAATGTTATATTGGCCTAAGCTAAGAAGGCAGCAGGCAAGGCGCACTTTTCACAGTAAGACTAGAATCGTAGATAGTATTTGGAATCACCTTCTCAGGTAGAACCATTTACAGTCATAACTCTTTAGTACGATACGGGTCGTATGGCCGAGCGTATCGTAATACCAATGGTACTGTTATACTAAAAGTTACATGTTAGGTTAATGATCAGGAAATAGGAGACCAAGTATCCTAAATGGGCGTGGGGTATTTGCCTCGCGAGCTAAATAGGGCCCCTCCCATATACAAAATCTCTTCTGGTTACAACGATTTTGGTAGAGCAAACTTAACGATATTATCAAAAGTCAGTATATCGTAATATTACACCAAAAAGCTTTGATTAAGGGGTGCAGATTGTAATATAGAGTGTATCGTTGTAATCAGATATCGTACCGAAGAGTTTCGACTGTACCTAAATGATCTCGGCGTAGAAACGTGACTTGGTTCAAAGGGGCGATGCACGTTTAATTGATTGTGTTACGTAGTCAGCGACTCGCGAACGCGTCTCTCGCGTCTTTGACCCTACAGCTACTGAAAACACCATTTCCACCATAAAACACCTCCACCATCCGATCCTCACCAGCCTCTCGCCCATTTCTCAATAATAGCCTACAGATAAGACTCTGTCTAGTGGTAATCCGAGCTTGCGGCTTCTTAATTTGCTATCAAATCGTTACGAGTATGTCCAAGCTGGGCTGTTATTATCCTAGCCTTCAAATACTAACGCTAGATTACCAGTGCTTGAGGCACGCTTAGAGCAGGCAAATCTTTTGAAGAAGGTCAATTATACTCTCTGGGCTCGTTTTAGCCTTGTTCTGACTTGCTTGTAGGTTGTCGATGCAATCAAAGACCTGGTTCAGGACTGCAACTTCGACTGCAATGACTCGGGCATCGCCCTTCAGGCCATGGACAATTCCCATGTTGCCCTTGTATCTATGATGCTCAAGTCAGAGAGCTTCTCACCCTTTCGATGCGACCGCAACATCGCACTGGGCATCAACCTGACCTCTCTCACCAAGGTGTTGCGATGCGCACAGAACGAGGATATCCTAACGCTCAAGGCTGAAGACGCACCAGATGTTGTTAACCTAGTATTTGAGAGTGCTGAGAGCGATAGGCTGAGCGAGTATGATATTAAGCTCATGGACATTGATCAGGAGCACCTGGGTATTCCGGAGACAGACTATGCTGCGGTTATTACGATGCCGTCAGCTGAGTTTCAGCGTATTTGCAGAGACTTGATGGCACTTTCAGAGTCTGGTCTGTCACCTTTTTCAAATAACAAAGGCTACATACTGATATGTTGTGACAGTGTCGATTGAATGCACCAAGGAGGGTGTGAAGTTCGCTTGTCAGGGCGACATTGGCTCAGGGTCTGTCACGCTTCGAAGTCATACCAATGTGGATAAGCCAGAGATGAACGTAGAGATTGACCTGACGGAGCCTGTGGCCCTCACATTCTCGCTAAAATACCTAGTCAACTTCTGCAAGGCAAGCGGCTTGTCAAGCCAGGTCAAATTGTGCCTTTCCAATGAGGTGCCGCTGCTCGTTGAGTATGCTTTATCTAATAACAGCTATTTAAGGTTCTATCTCGCGCCAAAGGTAAGATGAACAACTTCCGAAACACCTGGCGGGATTACAAACTGACATTATGGCAGATTGGGGACGAGGAGTGATGTGGAGCACACGAAAGAGATGATTGGATTTAAGCAGCTTCGAAAAGTCTGCAGTGGCACTTGCAGCACGTAACGTTGTGATATGCAAGGGGAGCAGCCTGGCGGCGATACGTGGAGGGTAGACGTGAAATCATGGGTTTTTCTTTTTGTGCCGCTTCTGATCTGCACACGGTCAGGTCGACACGAGGCGGGGATGTGCCCCACTAACGTCACCCGGCGCGTCTCCCGATCCAGATAACGAAAAAAATGCGGAATCTCTTGTGGTACAACATTTCCCTTACACATTCCGTCGTTGTGTGCATCGTGAACTTCCAGTTATTCTCGTGCCGCTTTGTTATAAACAGCAGTCGGCGAACCTTCGGAATTACTCCCGCTATACGAGCTTCCAAGACAACCCATTGAAATTTTGCCAATCCCTTCTGACCAAACTATCAACTTCTAAATAACCTCAAATACTCTCAAAATCAACATCTCAACGAATATCCTACTGCTCTGATATCGTTGTCGCAATGGCCTCTGAGCCGTCGGTCCCAGAGACTCGCGTGCTCGCCATCGCCAGCCATGTAAGACAGTTCCAGGCTTGCAGATTGCATATATTAGCTAACCTATAGAAGGTTGTCTATGGGTGAGTATCGTGGTTATAAAGAAGCTAGCAATTAGCTGATTGGCACGCGAGATACGTTGGCAACAAGATGGCGACCTTTGTCATGCAGTGTTTGGGCTGTGATGTCTCTGCCATCAACACCGTGAACTACAGTGAGCCGCGCATTGTTCTTGTATTCATGTACCAGATCCAATTAGCTGAAGCCTTTCCGCTACAGGCAATCATACTGCGTACAAGCAAGTCAAAGGTACCAAGACCTCTGCCGAGCAAATCCACGACCTATACGAAGGCCTGAAGCAATCCAACCTTAACAACTTCGATGTCCTGCTCTCCGGCTATATGCCCAATGCGGAAGATGTACAGGAAGTTGGGCGAATAGGGAGGGATTTGAAGTTTAATGCCACAACGAAACCAGGCTCGTTCTTCTGGGGTGAGCGCTTGCTCTTACACATGTGGTAATGGTCTGAGAAGATGGTGCTGACAGTGAGCAAAGTGCTGGATCCAGTAATGGGAGATGAAGGCAAGCTGTATATTCCGGAAGACGAGGTGCCGCAGTACAAATATTTGCTAGGGGAAGCCGACCTCATTCTGCCCAACCAATTCGAAGCGGAGTATGCCCATCTTTCCCTATCATCTCGCCTCACTCTTCCTAACCAATTCCTTCTCGCATTCTAACACACCACCGTTAGACTCCTCTCCGATACCCAAATAACCGACCTCACCTCCCTCGCAGCCGCAATAAAAGTCCTTCACCGCACCTACCTAGTGCCGCACGTCATCATCACCTCCCTCCGCCTCAGCCCCGAAAACCGCACGATATCCAAATCCGCCTCCCGCGCCTCCTCCAAAAATCCCTCCTCCCGCGCCACGCCCTCCGCCTCCTCCTCCACCTCCCCCGACCGCAGCGGCGCTAGAACCGGCCTAAGGCTAGGAGACAAGTTAGCGGAGGTGGACACGATAACGATCATCGGCAGCACGGCGACCAGCGACTACACGCCGCGGCTCTTCCGCATCGACATCCCCGCCTACCCGCTCTTCTTCTCAGGCACGGGCGACATGTTCGCCGCGCTGACGGTCGCGCGCCTGCGCGAAGCCGTCTTCGCCGCCGAGCTCCATCACACAGCGTCGTGGAAGTCGCCGGACGACGTCCTGGCGCCGGAGCTGCCGCTGGCGAAGGCGACGGAGAAGGTCCTCGCGAGCATGCAGGCCGTGCTGGCGAAGACGGCAGCGTACTGCGACGAGGAGATGCGCCTGTTTGATGCGGAAGAGGCGCGCGAGGGTTGTGGGACTGGTGAGGAGGCCGGGGAGGAGAGGGCGATGCGGAGGCATTTGAGGCTGACGCGGGCGAGCGAGGTTAGGGTTGCGAGGAACATTGCGGATTTGGTGAGTCCGGAGCATGTGGAGCGGTTCCGGGCTAGAGCGGTGGATGCGGAAGGTGTGAGTAGGCTGGCCGGGGAGCCCAAGCCGAATGAGCTGGGCGTGGTGAATTTAGGGATCGGCGGACTAAGGCATGGCGCGGTGGATGTTATGGATGATGAGCAGAGGGGCTAATTGAAGTAATAGGCGAGTGTATGGTGGGCATTTGATCGGCTTGGTTTAAGGTGGTTTAGACATGTTGCATTTGAAGGCGGTAGCATACACGGCGGATGTGTCAAATATGTTGAAATCTTCACTTAGTTTTTCTAGATTCCGAATTATATCCCATCCATGCCCCCGTTTCTAAGCCACTGCATCCGTATACACACAGCTCTCTACTATCTCTACCATCCTATACTCCATTCACTGTGGGCCCAGCTCCGAAGCCGCCTGTGCTCCCGAAGCCGCCAGCGCCACGCACGCTCTCGGCCAGCTTCTCGACGACGACTACTTCAGGCATCACGATTTTCTCGATGATCAGCTGCGCGATGCGGTCGCCTTCTTTGATCTCGAAGTCTGTGTCGCTGAGATTGGCAAGGATCACGCCGACTTGGCCGCGGTAGTCGGCGTCAATAACGCCGGCCATTGTGTCGATGCCGTGTTTGGCGGCGAGGCCCGAGCGGGGGGCGACACGGCCATCTGTTAGGGTGGAAGGGAGGTTAGTTAGAGTTCCATGGGTTAAGATGGGATGAAATTAAGGTAAAGTTTCGGGTAGAACCATGGGAATTGGAGATTAATGATTAAGCCAGAAGATGGATTAGGTGGTAAGCCAAGTGTAAGATCGGTTGGTGAGATACGCCTGGGCTCAAGAGGAGTCAGGATGGGAATTGAGAGGTATGGGCCAATTAAGCAATTGAAGGAGATTCGGGAAACATACATGTCCCTGCAGGCACCGAAATAGCAATATCAGTATCTACGCGTGCGCGGCCTCGAGCTGGGATGACGATATTGCGGGCGCTGTATAAGTCATGGCCGGCTGCGAAAGCACTGCCTTTCGTCGGTGCCCTAGCTTTGTCGGAGAGGAATTGAACCTGCAATGTCGAAGCCAAGGATGCAGATTCGGAGGGTAGAGGGTGTGTAGGACGCGTTGCAGGTCCTGTCATTGCGAGAGGTGTGGGTGTTGCGGTACCGCTATCCGAGCCTCTAGGAAGCGTTCCCGTTGCGAGGAGTGTTGGATCAATTACTTTTGTCCGTTTTGGAAGAGGAGAGGAGGGTAGTGAGGGAGGATCGTGGGCGACTGCGGCTGGAGTTGAAGCTGTGCCGATGGTGGTGTTGTCCATGACGGAAGTTGATGCGAAGAGTGTTGATCAAGGATTGCCATTTCGGAGTCGCGTGTCTTGGGAGTAAGTTAGTCGCGTCGCGACCAGACGGGAGAAAGTGGTCATTTCAGTCTACCGTAGAAAATACAGCTTGGCATACGACCGCAAAGCGCATTTTCTCCGTCTCTATTACAACCTTGGGAAGACCACATGGAGAGTCCGGTTTAATGTTAAGTCTTATGTGCAGTTTGTGGCACAACACCTCCTCTGCACCATGCCTCCATACCTTCACCGATTGCCGGCTATGGACGTTTATCCGGAGTGAAACCTCTGAACGCTGCCAAAATCTCCGGGGCCTCAAGCAGCATTCAAAGCAGCATGCTGAATCGGCCCCACTGTCTTGTGACATTGGGGGCACAGCTGTCACCAGGTCAAAAACCGACATACCGAAAGGAAGCCGACAAGCTGCCTCCCACAAAAGAGAATGGCATCAATGCATCTCAGAACAGGCCCATGTTTGGCGAATCACTATTCATGGAACTGCCTCCAGCTCGACGGCTGCATTAGATTCCCGCCCGGGCTGTTCTCGTCGTTTCTTTTCTCATTCTGACTGGCCGAATTTTGCTTACAACTTCCCGCACCTGGCGTGGACCTGTCAGGACACAACGGAGCTGGCCCCGCCATACGCCCTTTCATATGCCGACACTCCACCCTTGACGTTTAATCCCCGTCCTGAGGCACGTAGCCGCCCACAACGCGTACTAGAAGTCCCGCAGACCGGTCCCGAAGCCAAATTCTAGCAAGCTTCTAGAACAATTCCACAGACTATGCCTAAAAACGATTCATGTAGTTCAACAGATTCACATCCTTGTGCATGCGGCTGTTGAGGCATCCTACAAGGTTGCATGCCCACAGCTAAGGGACTCGCTAGGTTCCACTTGGGCTTCCACTCTTACTAGGTCAGTTTATGAGATGAGAATCAGTGGTGAGTAGCGCTAGCTATCAAGACACTCTCAACCGTTATAGCTAATAACATAACTCTGGACGATCCCGAAGGACCATGATAGAACAAAGCATCATGACCACATCTTACAGTTGGTAAGGTGAGGTAAGTGGCACCCTAACGAAACTCAATCCCCACGATCGAGGCAGAACCGCGGGCCAAGGCCCAGCCAAGCATGGGCCGGGCTTTAGCCACCGGTGTCATCCCCAGCACGATATCTATCACGCAGGAAACCCCAGCGCACATCACAGCCACATTATTGTAGCCAAGAGTTAATGACCAGTGTCCTTCCTTCTCTTTTTCCTTTCTGTCTGCTAGCTCATCTCTTTTCCTATTCTAGTAAAGTATGGTGGCAAGAAGCTAGTTGGAATCCAACAAAATTCAGAGCATAGAGTTGATGTTGAGTGTGAAGCCCCCTCACTCTCCCCGGTCGAGCCCTAGCTAGCGTATGGTGCTTTCCCTATCTGTTCCGCATCTGACCAGCCATCTAGTGTTACACCAGTTCGCCCCCAGTCCAGCGAAGATTCTTGCATCTAGCCCGTCAGTGCCTAGGAAGGGTTCAATGACCCTTGTCTCAGGCAAAACATCAGCCCTACTGCTCCGTACATAAAGCCAGACCAGGACCCCCTCTTCACATTCCAGCAAGCATCATCCGTCCTTTGCACGGTGCTCTCCATCCATTAGTTTTAACGATTATTGCTCCAGCGCCAGTTACTCTTTACGCCCACCATGGGTATTATGCTCAAGAAGCCTGAGGGCACACCCGGCTCGGCTGTGCCCGCCATTGGCGTTGGCCTCTTCGTAGCCTTTGGTGGTATCCTCTTTGGGTTTATTCACCTTCAATAACAAATGCGATAATTTGTCTGACATGTTACAGTTATGATACTGGCACAATCGGCGGAATCTTAGGTATGAAATACTGGCGAAATGAATTCTCGACCGGATATATCAACACAAAAGACCACTATAAGGATGTGACGTCCAGTCAATCATCTGAAATCGTGTCTATACTCTCCGCTGGTACTTTCTTTGGCGCTCTTACTGCTGCCCGTATGATCCTTCCCCTTCTCTATTCTAAAGGATAGCAGTTTTGACATGTTTTTAGCCGTTGCCGACGCGATTGGTAGACGTCTTGGCTTGATCACCTCCTCCGCCGTTTTCACCCTTGGCGTCATCTTGCAGACAGCTGCTGCCCAAATTCCCATGTTCGTCGCTGGCAGATTCTTTGCTGGTTATGGTGTGGGAATGATTTCCGCTACCAGTATGGTGTTGTTCGCTAATTTTCGTCATAACCGTACTAACGAAAACAGTCCCGCTTTACCAATCCGAAACTTCGCCGAAGTGGATTCGCGGTACCATTGTCGGAGCCTACCAACTTGCTATCACTATTGGTCTTCTACTCGCCGCTATTGTCGACAACGCAACTAAGAATCGAAACGACACTGGCTCCTACCGCATTCCAATCGCTGTACAATTTGCATGGGCTATTATTATGGTAACGGGATGTCTATTCTTGCCTGAAACGCCTCGCTATTGCATCAAAAAGGGAAATTCAGAAAGAGCTGCTAGATCTCTTTCTAAGCTCCGGAGACTAGACGTTGAGCATCCAGCTTTATTGGAAGAGCTTGCGGAAATTACTGCTAATCATGAATATGAGCTATCATTGGGTAAGGCGACATATATCGACTGCTTTAAAGGCAATCTGGGAAAACGTCTAGCTACCGGCTGCCTTCTCCAGGCTCTTCAGCAGCTCAGTGGCGTGAACTTCATCTTCTACTACGGTACTTCCTTCTTCCAGAATTCCGGAATCAAGAACCCATTCGTTGTCAGCTTAATCACGTCATGCGTCAATGTTGGCTCGACCTTCCCTGGACTCTACCTTGTTGAGAAATGGGGTCGTCGCAATCTGTTGCTCTTCGGTGCCATTGGTATGGCTGTGTGTCAATTCATTGTCGCCATCACAGGCACTGTTGCAGGAATCGACAATCTCGCAGCTCAAAAGGCCCTAATTGCGTTTGTCTGTATTTACATCTTCTTTTTCGCTTCTTCCTGGGGACCAGTCGCTTGGGTAGTTACTGGTGAAATATTCCCATTGAAGGTCCGCGCCAAGTCTCTATCAATGACTACGGCATCCAATTGGCTGCTCAACTGGGCAATCGCATAGTAAGTACAATTCTATCACTTTCAATAACAATTTATCACTCTAACATCAAATAGTGCTACCCCTTACCTTGTAAACAATGACCCAGGTGACGCCAACCTTGGCGCCAAAGTCTTCTTTATCTGGGGTGGCTGCTGCTTCATCTGTATTCTTTTCGTCTGGGGCATGATTTATGAGACGAAGGGTTTGTCTCTCGAACAGGTTGACGAACTTTACGCCAAAGTCAACAGGGCGTGGCGCTCTCCAGGCTTTGTACCCTCGATTTCATTCCAAGATGTGCAAGATGTGCATATAGATGCACGAAAGATGTCTTTGACCGACATCGAGAACGAGGCCATTAGGAAGAGGAGCGTTACATACAACGAAGGCCAGCAGCCATTAGGTACGGCAGAGAAGTATTGAGTGACGAAAGTCCAGTCTTTCACTTCACTACGATTTGTATCGTCTACGCCGTTTCAAGGCTTTTTGCAGAACGAGCATTTGCATCTATGCTCTTTTGAGATGAGAAGATGAGGTTCACGATACTTTTGTATATATTCTCGCCTTGACGATAGAGTGATCTATGAGAATCCAATCATTCCAATGTAAATTCTATCATTATCTTATGAAATTCCAAAGCGTAATTTGGTGTTTAACAATATTCTACCTATGGTATCTCTGGTAGCTGCATAGCTATGAACAAGAATGGTCTGTGGGAAGGAATAAAAAGAGGAGAGAACGTGATCAATCGTAAATGTCAGGGTGGTTTTGGATGATGCGATAAGCGAGCATAAAATATCCTTTATCCAATAGAAAATGCATAAAATATCACAATCGATAAGGATATGCCCTGTGCGGGGCTTTTCCACCCCAACCAAGCAGAATAGGACAGAATTCTGCAGAATTTGGCAGAATTCGGTGGACTTAGCAGAATTTGGTAGAATTTGGCAGATATTCATGAAGCTCTGCGTATGGAGGCTCTGCACCAAGCTTTGCACGAGGCTTTGCACGAGGCTCTGCACGAGGCTCTGCACGAAGCTTTGCATGAAGCTCTGCATGAAGCTCTGCGGGAGGCTCTGCACGAAGCTCTGCACAAAGCTTTTATATAGAGCCTCCGTAGTAGAGCCGTCGTACGCAGAACCGTCGTACGCAGAGCCGTCGTGCAGAGCTTTTGTATACAGGGCTTCGTGCAGAGCCTCCGTACGCAGAGCTTCGTGCAGAGCTTCGCACGGAGCCTCGCGCGGAGCCTCACGCAGAGCTTCCGCAGAGCTTCCGCAGAGCGGGCAGTCTCGGGGCAGGCTCATCCCACAGACCCATTATGACTCAGCTTTTAGTAAGACGCGCACGGGCCACTATCGTCAACTTTTGAATAATAAAGCACTATCTATATGTGTAATACTCTAATATTCGACCGTTTATTTTAATAGGGTCCTTTCCCTTTTTATTACTACGTGTGCGCTTGGTGTTACGGACGCTTTAAGTACGATGTTACGACTACTTGGAGAGGAGTCGCAGGAAGCTAGTTGGTTAATATAGGCACGGTCCAGGATGGATCCGGTGGAACCATATGACGAGGAATGGTAAGCGAGTCACATAATGTTGTACGCAGTGTACGAGGTATACGCAGTATACGCCATGTATAATACGTATAACACGTACCTTATATACAAGAGAGGATTTCTTAGGAGTATGGTTATGTATTTAAAGGACCTTAGTCCCTACTATAGATAGTTCTCTCCTTGTAGTAAATCTTAGAATATAATTAGAGTTAATCTGTTAGGTAACTACTCCACTAGTTATTATTACATTATTATTTTATTCTTACCTATATACCTAGCCTAATAACAGAACCCACTATAGTTTAAGCTATAAGGTTCCGTTACACATTTACTACTAAGGTTATAGTATTTAAATAAGATTAAATAATATGCCACTAAGAGTAGCACTAGTTATAATAGCGTTAACGGCAGCTATAACCTTAGGGCTAGGAGATACTAGTATAGATAATAGGGATTCTTAAGTGGTTACACAAGGTTAGTTATAGGAAATGGTTAATTACTTATAAGATAATAGTAGGATACTTAAAGAACATATTAATAGAATTAGAGTAGTAAAGATTAAGTTACCTTTAATTAAATAATTTTTAGGAGAGAAGTTAAAGCTTAAGGGATTTCTTATATAGATATACTTTAAGGTAGTATAGAAAGGAGTAAAGTTAGTAATATTGTTAGACTAAGTAGCCTATGCAGAATTATTCCTGATAGGGAGGGCACTTAAGTGGTTTAAGCCGTATCTTATAGAAATATAGGCTAATAGCATAACAACTACTAACTAGGATGTACGGTATATATTTACTAGTTAGAATGGGTTCGTAGAGCAACTAATATAGATATTTAGAGACCTAGAGGCCATAACCATAGCGGAATAAAAGCTTTAGAACTTAGTATAACGTACTTTAGCAATTAAGTATATAATATAGTTTTAAATACTAGCTATATAGGTTAAGTGGAATAATAGGGCGCTTATAGCATAGTATAAATAAGGACTTAAGGCTAAAGTCTAGGACGTAATTATCCTAATAGAAGATGCGGATACTCTAAGAGAGTTAATAGATTAGTTAATAA
>Ga0307507_10003501_pt1 | contig 30224 bp, 30 predicted proteins | sample 7_EM_MG_FD_207223 | JGI IMG/M metagenome (GOLD analysis project Ga0307507, IMG submission 207223) | Populus trichocarpa ectomycorrhiza microbial communities from riparian zone in the Pacific Northwest, United States - 7_EM | ecosystem: Host-associated > Plants > Roots > Unclassified | place... | reverse complement strand
AAAGAAAGGAGGAAACCCAGTCGACCATATATGAGGGTACGTGGGAGGCCAGAAGTCTGGCCCGAAGAGTGGAGGCGTTGACATTGTCAAAGCCGGCCTTGATGTCTAAAAAGAGGGTGGAGACCTCCAGTCTGGGTCTTTGGAGTGTCTTGATTTCATGCGAGAGTGCGAGGCAGGCGTCAGTGGCACTGAGCCCAGGGAGGGAACCGCACTGGTTCGGGTGTAGGAGGCCTTTGGACTTGGCGATGGCGGAGAGTCGTACCGTCATTACCCGTTCGAGGACCTTTGAGATGGTTTTCAGGAGGACGATGATGCGGAAGGAAGCAGGGGAGTCATAGGAGGCCTTGCCGGGCTTGTCCAAGACTACGCCATTGGCGTTTTTCAACGATGGTGGGTGGTATCCCAATGCCACCAGGGGGGCGAGGAGCTCAAGGATGATTGAGGGGTTGATGAGGTTCACTTTTTTCCATACGGAGTACGGGATCCCATCGGGGCCGGGGGCCGAGGAGGGGCAGCTCTTGGAGAGTGCGAGCTTGATCTCCTCTTTCGTAAGGGGAGGGGCGGACGGGTTCCTAGCCAGGCGTCCTCTGCTAGGGAGGGGGGTCTTCGGGGGGAAGAAGTGGTTCAGGAGCGCATTGTTGATCGAGACAGGGTCATCTGCGTCTGGGAGGGAGGGAAATCTGGGGGTCTTTCTAGAAGCGACCAACTGTTTGGCTGTCCAGATGTTATCGGGGGTCGTTTTTGCGAGGAAATCAGCCCAGTAGGTGGCTTTGGCCCTTTTAATGGCCTTGAAATAGCCAATCTTGGCCTGCCTTGCTGTGGCGTAGGAGTTGGGGTCCCGCAGCTTCTTAGCCTTGCGGGTGGTTCTCGCGAATTCTTTTCGGAGAGTGGTGAGGAGCGGGGTCCACCAGGCCTTGGACCTGGGGGAGGGGCGTGAGCGGGGCGTGTCGTACCCAAATCTCCTGCCCCGAGGGTGCCCTTATATAGGGGTTCTTCCCTCAACCCTAACCCTGCATGACTCATACCTTCGCGTCACGCTACTCATGACTCAAAGTGAGTCATAGTGTGAAATCCATCAGCTGACTCGTCCGAGTCAGCTGCGCCCTATCTCGCCACCAATCCCAACTCATAAAACAAGTCATGTGCCCTAACGGGGTCACATGCGCGAAACCCATGACTCATAACTATGAGTCATGTGCGAAATACATAAACCACATCACCACAATCGTGTGTCATGTCAAATATCAACCAATAACAATAAACCAATGACACGCCATTGCGTCGTCATGTGAAAACCTATGAGTCAACTGATCTCATAGTGTGAAAGATAACAAACCAATGACTAATAATTATTAGTCATGTGAGAGTCTGCCTTGCTTAGTCACCGTTTGGGACATTAGCTCCCTTCCCCCTCTTGCATCGGTCCCACGATGCTAAACTCCTTCCTTCCACAGCATACCCCCAATTTGGCGCATCCTCTGTTTGCATCGATTGTAGGCTTGTTGGAGTTTCTCCTTTTCCTTATCGAGCCGTTCGTGGTCGTTATCTTTTGCCACAATGATTTGGGCCGCGCGATCGAGCTGGCTCCGGAGGTCAGAGATTTTTCCTTCCATGGCTTCCACGTCCGGAATGCTTTTTTCGCTCACCTCTCCCCCCAGCCGTGTCCTCACGGCTCTTCTCTTCTTGTGTTCCCTTCTGTCATTCTTTGACAGTTCTCCTTTGTCTCCTACTTGGCGGGGGTAGTAGCCGGCGTCCACCTTTTCCCATCGGTGTTCGTGGCAATTGTCGTTAAAACAATGCTCCCAGCTCGTGATCTCGTCATGAGCCCTTCTGGCTCTTCTCCGGCGAGGTTGTTGTGGGGCCCAGTCCTCTCCTGGGTGCACTTCCATCTCCTGTCGCCAGTCGTGATCATGGACGAGACTTGGTTTTCTCGATCTCCTGGTGAATTGTGGGTACCAGCCTAACCCTTGCTTTTCGCTGAGATGGATTTGGCATCCATCATGGGTACAGTCCGTCCAGTTCATGGAGGCGTGCGCTACCTCCCTCTTTGGTGAGCCCGAGTATGCAGGGCTAGTGGGGGTAGCTTTGCGAGCGATGCGCTGGGCGTCGCTCTCTGGTGTGTGTGATCGTCATTCTTGTCTGACGACGGGGGGAGGTGCGGAGGACGATGGGTTGATCGTGACGTGTATCCACTCCGGGCTTTCCTGGGTAGTGCCGGTGGAATCGTTGGACTGTGTGTTCTGCATTGTTCAAGTTTTCTGCGGGGTACCAAACTTTATCGTGTTCTGGTGAGTAGCCTTTCCACTTAGCTCGGTATTGGAGTTTGTTGTAGTGCAGTCGAGAGTCGATGATCTCGTCGACTTGGTATTCGTCTTCTCCCTCTATCTGAATAGGAGGAGGGGGTTCTTTGCTCTGTGAGGGGAATCGGTTGTCTTGGTAAGGTTCTAGGAGGGAGATATGGAATGTGTTGTGTATGGCCATTGAGGGTGGTAAGGCCAGCTTATATGCGCTTGTTCCAATCTTTGCCAAGATTTTAAATGGTCCGATTTTCTTGTAGTCCAGTTTCTTCGATAGTCTTGTGGTCTTGATGTTGCGTGGCAACAACCACACCATATCTCCTGATTGTAGGTTCGGATCTGGTTTTCTGTGTCAATCGTAGTATTCTTTTTGTCGTAATTGTGCGGCCACCATCTCGTTCCTTAATGACTCATGTAACTGACTCATTTCTTCCGCTTTGGTCTGCTTTCCTTGTATCAGATGACCGATCATCTCGTATTCGGGGTTGATTCCGTAATTTGCAAAGAAGGGTGTGTTCTTGATGGTCTCCTGATACCCGTTGTTGTATGAAAATTCTGCTAGTGGTAGGTAACCAGACCAATCGTCCTGTTGGTAGTTGACGTATGCCCGTAGATATTGTTCCAATATGGCATTGGTGCTTTCGGTTTGTCCGTCAGTTTGTGGGTGGAATGCCGTGCTGAGTCTTCGTTCGATTCCTAGTTTCCCCGTCGTTTCCTTCCATAGGTCAGAGGTGAATTCTGTCCCTCTGTCGGTGATGATATTGTGTGGTAGTCCGAGTAGCCTGACTATCTCTTTCATGAAGAGGTTGGCAAACTGCCATGCATCGAGGTCTTTTGAGCAGGGGATAAAATGGCTCATTTTGGTCAGTCGATCGATGACCACCAGTATGGTGTCATAACCGTCCGATCACGGCAGGTCCGTAATGAAGTCCATAGCTATTGAGTTCCATGGTCGATCGGGGGCCTCATTTGTCTGTAGTAATCCGTAGGGTGCATGTCGGACCACTTTGGTCCTTTGACATGTGTCGCAGTTCTTTATGAACAGTTTGATATTATCTCATATCTTTGGCCAATAATATCGTCTGCCGATGAGTTCGGTGGTTTTTGCCATTCCGCCATGTCCCGCTTGTGGGAGTTCATGAGTTTTAGCGATAAGACTGGTTCGTATCCCTTCGTCCTTTGGTATCCAAATCTTTCCTTAATACCATAAGAGGTCATCCTTCCATTGGCATAGCCCCAGCGCTACTCCTTTCATTTCTTTTCTTCCTTCGTCTAAGTTTCTCTTGATCTCTTGAATATCGTCGTCGACTTTGCTTGCCTTCTGTATCTCTCCCTCGTCCTTGTCTTGGAACTAGGTCATTTCTAACATGTCGAGCTTGATTTCTTTGATGTCCGGAATATCCCAGTATCGTCCTTTCGGCAGTAATATTCCCACGTTTCGAATGAGTCTTTTGTCTCCTGCTGTGGGTAGGTCCCCTTCTCTTCTTGTGAGGGCGTCTGGTTTTCCTCCTTCCTTTCCTGGCCGATATTCGATTTTGAAGTTGTATTGACTTAGTTCTTGCATCCATCGCGCTTGTCGTTCGTTTAGTTCCTTTGTCGTCATGAAGGTGACCAAGTTCTTGTGGTCTGTGAGGACCCGTATTGGTTTGGGGTTTCCTCTCGTGTATCTTTTCCATTCGTGGAATGCTTGAACTATCGCCAGTAGTTCTTTATCGTGTATGTCATAGTTGCATTCGGCGTCCGACATTGTCTTGGATCGGTACGCCACTGGTCTCCATTTTCCCTCCTGGCATTGTTGTGACAGTATACCGGAGCAGACGTATTTCGAGGCCTCTGTTTCGATCTTGGTAGGTGCGAGGGGGTCGAAGTAGACCAGTACTGGTGCCGTGGTGAGTTTCGTCCTTAATTCGTCAAACCCTTGCTGTTCTTTGTCTCCCCATTCCCAGTTGCCAATGCATTTCTTTTTTGTTCTTGCATATAGTGGTTTGGCTGTCCTGCTGAAACCTTCTATGAATCGTCGGTAGAAGTTGCAGAAACCTAGGAAGCATTGGATCTCCTTTATTTTCTTGGGGGTCGTCCAGTCCCAGATAACTTGTGTCTTGACTGGTTCTGTCTTGACCCCTTCTTGTCCAATGATAAATCCTAAATATTCCGTTTCGCTTTGGTGGAATTCGCACTTGGATGGTTTGACCTTCATCCCTGATTTTCGTATTGCTTCGAGGATATTGCTGACGTCTTTTCGGTGTTGTTGTAGGGTATTTGAATATATTAGTACATCATCCAGATAGACGATGCAACACATGTCGATGTGTTCCATAAGGACCTCGTTGATCCATCGTTGGAACGCTGCTGGTGCGTTGCATAGTCCAAATGGCCTGACTAGATATTCGTAGGTTCCCAGTTTTGTTGAAAAGGTTGTCTTCTATTCGTCTCCTTCTCTGATTCGAATGTTGTGGTAGGCGTCCTTGATATCGAGCTTTGTGAAGTATTTGGCTCCTCCTATTCTGTCTAGGGCTTCGGTAATGAGTGGTAGTGGATGTCGATCCTTTTTGGTAACTTCGTTGAGGGCCCGGTAATCGGCACATAGTCTGAGTTTGCCGTCCTTCTTTTTGACAAACCTGATTGGTGAAGCTCTTCCTGACTTCACCCTTCGGATCCACCCGCGGTCCGCGTTTTGTTTGATGTATCGATGGAGTTCTTGCAGTTGGTCGTAGCTTAGGGCATATATCTTTTTGATGGGTACTGTTTTTCCTTTTTCCAGGTCGATTTCTAAATCAATCCCTGGTCGGTGTGATGGTACTGTCGTTTTTTCTCCTTTTTCGAATACATCTAACAGGTGATGATATTCTCGTGGGACCGTGTCCCTGATGTCTTGGTCCTCGTTGTTTCTTCTGTTCTTTATCGCCAGCTCTGTGCTGATGTTGATAGCTTCTAGCTGTATTTCGTGGGCGACTTCATCCCATCTTAGGATTCCCGTTGTCTCTCCTCTTCGGTAGAACTGTCCAAAGGCTCTTGCCGATATCTCGTTGATCTCCATTTTTGGTTTGGCCTTCTGACCCTTGACCCTTTGGTCCATGGTGGTGTCTGAGCTCCCGAACCCCTGATCTCCCCTCTCGGTATCATCCAACTGAGTTACTTCTTGTAGCTCTCTGTTGTCGAATTTTTCGATGATCAGTTGTGCTATTCGGTCTCCTTTCTCCACTCGGTATGGTTGGTCTCCTAGGTTGGCTAGGACCACCTTCACTTCTCCTCTGTAGTGGGAGTCTATCACACCTGCATTTGTCATGAGTCGGTGTTTGACTGCTAGACTGCTTCGTGGTGCAATTCGTCCATAGGTGTTGTGAGGTAATCCAATCGCTATACCCGTCCCAACCATTGCTTGCCCTCTGGCAGGAACATCGGTTCCTTCGTTTGTGTACAGGTCGTGTCCTGCCGCTCTTGCCGATCCCTTTTTTGGTACTCTGGCCTCAGCGGACAGCTTCTTAACTCTGACACTCTGGTCATTGGCCATTGGGCCACTTTTGGCCTGGATCTTGGAGAATCTGGTAGTGAGATTCTCTTCCAGGGCTTTTTCTTCGGGTATCGCATATGCAACGGGCGAACTTTCGAGACACCAAGTCGTACATCGTTCACTGTTGAATGTGATCCTTTTTTCGCTCCAATCCATTGTTGGATTGTGCTCTCTTAACCATGGCATCCCGAGGATGACTTCGTGGTTTTGGAGATTTGCCACTTGGAAGGTTGCCAATTCCCTATGGCTACTAATGTCCATAGGTACTTTCGTCATAGTGGTAACGGGACCCATAGCGCTTGGTTTTCCGTCCGCAAGGTAAATCTCCCTGGGGTTTTTTGCTTTGATCATCTTGATCCCGTGTTTGTTGCAGACTTCTTGATTGATGAAGTCTTCTGTTGCTCCTGAGTCAATCATGGCGTTGATAGTGACTCTCTCCTTTTCGCCGTGTAGTTGTATCTGGACCATAATATGGTCTTTGTCGTTATCAAGTGTTTCCGTGTAGTTCAGTGCCGCGTAATAGTTTTCCATAATGATGGGGTTTCGCTCAGGTCTGTCCCTCAGACCATCTCTTACTGGGGACAGTTGTCGTTTCCCGACTGTTCGGGTTCCTGTTCGACCTCGATTTCCCTAATCTTTGGCTTGGTTTGCCAGGGCGTAGTTTTCCTTCGTGGGTTGCCAGTTCCTGGCTTGTGCTTTGAATGGTTTGAGTCCATCTTTTTTCGGGCAGCTTCTGGCTAGGTGTCCGGGTTGTGCGCACTTGAGACATAGTTCTTCTCGTATTCTTCTTTGGAATTCTTCCCTCGAGATGTTGAATCTTGGTCGTCTCCTAGTCGTGTCTAGTTCCATGGGGTCGCCGGAATTCTGGTTCCCATTATTTGCGGGTCAATATGTCCCATCTGGGTTTTGCGGTATAGCGGTCTCCCGTTGGCTGTTTTTTGCTGAGGGCGATCCTTGGATATGTCTGACCGTCGCCAGTTTGGTTTCCTTCCGGATTGCCCATTGGGCTAGGGCATCGAGGTCCTGGTATTCCTCGCTGCTAGCTTCCCAGGCGTTCTGCAATTCTGCGACCATTCCTCCTGGAAGCAATTCTCCTCCGGTTGAATCGTCCAACTCGGCTTCGCTAGCCACGAGGCGGAATTCGTTCCAGTATTCAGTGACTGATCGTTTGCCTTTTTTCATGTTTTTCAGTCTGATCCTTGCTTCTCCCTTGGCGTCGATTACGCCAAATTGTCTTTGTCATTCTGCCTTGAATCCCGCCCAATTGTCCCATGTTGGGGTGATTCTTTCTTCCGCGTACGGTGTGATCCAGGTTCCCGCGTCGTCTCTAAGGAGGCTTGTTGCATAGAGGATTTTTTCCTCATCATGTCCGTTTTGCCATCCTACCGTCCGGTAATATACTATGAGTTGGGCTAGCCATCCTTGTAGTTTGTGTCGTTCTCCTCAGTAAACCTCCGGTTCCTTTGCTTTGGGTTTACTGGTTCCTCCGCTTAGGGATGCAATAATTTGTCTCATCTGTTCCGGGTTCAGGATCGGGGGCGTTTCCGCGGGGATTGGTCCCCCTTGTTCTGCTGTAGCCGCCATCGTGTTTCGTCGTGTTCTTCCCTGTTCTTCTGTTTCTTCTGATCCAATTGGTGATGGTAGCTCTGGTGTTGTAGGGCTTGGTGCCCTCTCTTCCGTTAAGGCCCTTTCAAGTCCTTCTGTTAGTGATGAAATGTCGATATTTTCCGCTAGGGGGTCGATGTCGTTTTCGTTATTAGTCTCCATTTTGTCTGTTTATTAGGTGCTGCTGGTTGACGCAACCAAATGTTACAATCCTCTTCTCTTCGGGTGATACTTGCAGCAGGTAACCGATGGTCTCCTAACGATCACTTCTTCTTTGCCCGATAGCTGTTGCCATAGCTAAGTCCGGTGACTCCTATCTAGCAACGTCGATCGCTAGGCTCATATAAGACAATCGTGTCTTGGTTCCCAGAAGTACGATAGATAATGATCTTGATATTGAACGTATAGTGTATGAAATAACTTAGATGGTTGCGTGAAGAACCCAAATCTCCTGCCTTTTCTTTTTTTTTTTTGTTTTTTTATCATGTGCTTTGTATTATTCAACTACTGGGAACAAAGACTACGTTCAGCGCTAGCTATGGTAAAGAAAGAACCCCATCCCCTGTTTTTTTCTCCAACCCGGCACCAGGGAAAAAGCCATCAACCCAAGTCTCTCTGGTACGAGACCAACCGCACACCAGCCACGCAGAATAAGAAATCCCCCTCCGACTAGGCGGTCGAAATGAAAAATACAAATAAATACATGGGGAGGAACCAACAGGAAAACCCTTGCCGTAGACACCAACAAAATAAATAATTGTTATAACCACTGATGAAACCCAAAGTGACCGACAATAAAAGAAGAACAATGGGGGAGCGGGGGCCACTAAAAACCGTTGCGGCGTTGCACACATTACTCAAGAACCCAAGGCGTTGACATCCGCCACCGAGGCAGTGCAATACGACGACTGAGCGTAACCGAGGGGTGCGACCGTGGAGAAATCGCGTGGGCGGCGTAAGGTAAAGGGCAGTAGAGTGCTAGCCGAGTGAGTGGATTGTAGCTGTAACCGAGCAATGGGACGAAACCTGTAGGGGGAGAGGAGGGGTAGACCCAATAACCGTGGAAACTATCGGTAACCGTGTGCGTGTCTGACTAGGCAGCCTCTAATCGGAGGTGAAGAGAACGGAGAAATCGACCGTAGCCTGTTGGAAAGTTTTCTCCTACTGCGAACTGTAGTCCCAGCCGTCTGTAACAGGGGCGAGAGGGTGTTGCCGACCGTGCAAGCGTTAAGCGAGGCAGCGAAACGCGAGCGGAGAGGGGGGGGAGTAGAGCCAAACAACCCCTAGAAACAAGGACGCCAGGGCCCAAGGACATGAGGAGGGAAGTAAGGCGGGAGGGGGGGGTGCAGCTCACGGAGAGTGCGAACACAGCTCACTGAGAGTGCGGGGGTGGTGGATGTTGACGATGAATTCTCATGGTGTTGAGATTTCAATCCCCGGGTGTGTAGGGGAGATGGTTCGTGCCCAAATCTCCTGCCCCGAGGGTGCCCTTCTATAGGGGTTCTTGCCTCAACCCTAACCCTGCGTGACTCATACCTTCGCGTCACGCTACTCATGACTCAAAGTGAGTCATAGTGTGAAATCCATCAGCTGACTCGTCCGAATCAGCTGCGCCCTATCTCACCACCAATCCCAACTCATAAAACAAGTCATGTGCCCCAACGGGGTCACATGCGCGAAGCCCATGACTCATAACTAAGAGTCATGTGCGAAATACATAAACCACATGACCACAATCGTGCGTCATGTCAAATATCAACCAATAACAATAAACCAATGACGCGCTATTGCGTCGTCATGTGAAAACCTATGAGTCAACTGATCTCATAGTGTGAAAGATAACAAACCAATGACTAATAATTATTAGTCATGTGAGAGTCTGCCTTGCTTAGTCACCGTTTGTGACAAAGAGTGAGAAGAGTGATAACTATTGTGGGGTGCTGATCTGGGTAGACGATATTCTATGGATTGGACCCCGGGGTATGGTGGATGAAGCTAAAGCGCAGTTAGCAAAACAGTTTCCTGTGACAGCTCTGGGAACGGCTGACTTCTTTCTTGGAATAGAAATTATACGGAAGCGCGACTCCCACCAAATCGCCCTCTGCCAATCCGCCTACATACAAAAAGTACTCAAGAGATTCAACATCGCCGATGCCCACACCCTCTCCACCCAGCTAAGTTCCGCAAGCAAACTGGAAGGGACTCCCGGCGCTCGTGATGAAGGTGAAGACTCAGAAGTAAACGAAATAGTATACCACAGCATGATCGGAAGTCTAATGTACCTTATGCTCTGTACTCGGCCGGATATCGCATTCGCAGTGGGCGCGCTCAGTCGATATAGCAGCTTGCCGAGAACTAGTCATATGAACGCGGCATAATACCTACTCCGCTATGTCAAAAAGACCCCACACATAGGATTAAGACTTGGCCCCTTTGCCACCAAAGATCTCCGTCTTGTACTTTATAGTGACGCTGACTGGGCCGGTGATCTGGATACTCACAAGAGTACCGGTGGGTATGTATGTGTCCTTACTGAACGCGAATCGCAGGGCGAACCTATACTGTCAGCAGTATCATGGTCTAGCAAAGGGCAGCAAACCATTGCCCTATCCTCCACCGAAGCCGAATATATGGCTTGCACCAAAGCGCCGAAGGAAGACATATGGGTATCACGGTTCCTCGCAGAACTCCAAGGAATTTCAGAGAACACAGAAAGCACCCCTGAGCCTCTAGCATCGAAGACTCGCATCTATGTTGACAACCAAGGCTCAATCGCACTCGCCCACAATCCCAAGTTCCATGTCAACAATCCCGAGTTCCATGCCCGGACTAAGCATATCGCGATCCAGGAACACTACGTCAGGGAGACAGTTACCACCGGCGAGATAGAGCTGGAGTATCTCCACACCAGTGACATGATCGCAGACTGTCCAATGAAGAATCTCAGCCGTGAATAGGTGGAGCCATTCCGGGCTGAGATGGGTCTGTATTAAGTGGGATATAGGCCGGACTCAGACTCGGAGTTGTGGAAGAAATGTGTTATTTTTCATTTGTTTTTTATAGTCAGAAATGATGGAGAATGCGGGAATGCAAGTTGATTATTTTTTATTATTATTATTATTACTATATACTTTGTATTGTTGTTAGCATGTCTCGCAGAGTGGGAGTGTTTGAAATCTAGAATACTGCTCGGCATACTCACTGTATTGGCCCCACACATACCCTATCTCATTACCCCTCAGACAAAGCAGCTCACCGGAAAGATACACTCCCCCGGGAGCCATTTCTTTCATGCTGCTTGGCAGGCTCAGCGCACACTTGGCGCATGCTCGGCATAGGCACGGTGCCGGAAGCCAGGACACAGATGCGACGAGGCTGCCCCAGGAGCAGGAGTTTTCTTTGTGTTTTTCAGCTGTAGGCGTGTGTTTGTCGGAAGGTGCAAAATGCAGCCTTCGGGAAAGTGTGAAATATGGTTTTACACTCGAAGGGAAAATTGCGGACACGGTTAATAGTTTTGTTTGTTTTTATTTTTGTTAGCATAAGATTGCGGAAAGAGTAATCAAGGGGCAAACTGTTTTGGGGACTGGTGTGGTACCTCCTGATATGATAGGAGGACTTTTGATGATATATTTTCCTGTCTGTCCTAGTTAGTTGAGATAAGAGCATCGTGGGTGTTGAGAGGTTATTAGTGAAAAGTCTTTACCCCACTCCTGGGTTGTATGATTGTACTTTTACTGTGAGTTGCTTGGCAGTGTTTCGTTTCACCTCCGATCACTCATTGCCGCTCTGCCATTGTTCGCCATAGCAGACCTTTTGCTAGGTGAGAGCCTCGAGGTAGGGGGTGCAGGACTCCGCGGGGGTATTGGGGTTGGTACCGGTGAGGGAGACAGCACCTCGGTCATTGACCTTTGCGATGAAGCCCCTAGGAAGGAGGCAGTTCGACTCGGTAAGGATGCTGGTAGCAATGTCAGAGAAGGTGGCAGCTATGTGTGGTGCAAGGGTATACGGGACAGGGTCAGTTCTGACACTGAAAAAGCGTCTTGAGGCCAAGGGGAGGGATGATGAGGGTTTTATAGCCTAGTCACCATCTCTCACAACCTCAGTGGCTAAGGCCCTCTTCGCTTTTTTGCCTTTCGATCCTGGGCCGGAGCCGGCCGCTTGCGTATAGGTGGGGGTGGTTTTCGGGGGGTAGTCCGGGTGGAGGATAGCAGGGGTAAAGGTAGACAGGTCATATTGACCGGAGCGAAATTGTTCCACCTCCCTGGAGTGGGGGAAGGCCTTGGCGTATAGTTCTGGGTTGCCGAACATCGTTTTGCGGCCGATGTCCTAAAACGGGCAGTGGATGGAGTGGTCGAGGGTCTTGCCGAAAGCGGGTGTTGGCATGGGAGATGGCGCCAGCCAGTGCCTGATTGCCTGGGGGGATGGGTTGGATCTCCATCAGGGGACAGAGCAGGAGGGGTGGGGCATGAGGGATTGTCCCATAAGCGAAGCAGGGTGTACGTCTTTGTAGAAAGTAGGGAGGGGGTGATAGAGGGCGAGGAGCTTGACCTGAATCCCACGCCCTGAGGCTGCCCTTATATATGGGTTCTTCCCTCAACCATAACCCTGCGTGACTCATAGTCTCGCGTCATGCGACTCATGACTCATAGTGAGTTATACTGTGAAATCCCTCAGCTGACTTGTCCCAGTCAGCTGCCCCTTATCTCGTAACCAATCAAAACTCATCAAACAAGTCCTAAGCCCCAAAGGGATCACATACACGAAACCCATGACTCATAACTATAAGTCATGTGCGAAATACATGAACCACATGACCACAAACCTGAGTCATGTCAATAACCAACCAATAACAATAAACCAATGACATGCTATTATGGCGTTATGTGAAAACCTATCAGTCAAATGATCTCATAGTATGAAAGATAACAAACCGATGACTTAATAACTATTAGTCATGTGAAAGTCTGCCTTGCTTAGTCACCATTTGTGACAACAACTTAAAGGCTTGCCAATATGAGGTATCACATACAGGCAGCCCTACTACAGGAGTGCAGTCAGAGAGCTGCCCCTGTAGCAGAGAGAGCTACAGCAGTGGCAGAGAAAGCTGCTACTATTGCACAGCAGGCTATTAGCAGGAACAATACTCCTCTCTACAGGGCCTTTATTGAGAATCATTTAAAATGGGCACTGTATTCACTTAGTTGTATGAATCTTGTATGTATATTCCCTCTTTGCCTTTATTATTCTCTACATAATATTATTATAAGACCTGTAGGGGTGAGGTGCTACTAGTATGATACACCAACCTTCTATTTACTCTTGATATCACCATCGTATAAATACGGTATAGTATGAGTGCCAGTTATAGTACTCTACAACGTTATATCAAGGAACTAATCTCCCATTTTTTAGTTATTGCCTCACATTTCTCCCATTTGACCTCCTCGTATCCTTTCTAACCTTTGCTCGACTGCATAACAAAAGAGAAAAAAGAAAAGCCCTCCTCAACGGTCATCAGAAAAGAAATCACTTGCATGTTTTCAATGCCTGATGAGAATATACAAACACCTCACCTTGCCCCCTCGGCTATAGTGATGGCTGGGCGAGGTAACCATACAGCTCACACTTCCGGTTTGACCAATGAGACGACCTATGACAAAAACGACCCTCTTATGGTAAGTTATTCTATTAAGTGAAACAAACAATTTTGATACTAAGTATTCTCTACACAGTGGTCATGGAAGAAAAAACACCTAGTCCTTACTGCAATCTGTTATATGACCTTTATGACAGATTTTTTAGCCGGATATGGGGTTCCAATGATCATTCCACAGGCCAAGGAATGGAAGCTTACCCCTGCCGATTCCACCCGTTCCTTGTCTGGCAATACATTTGTGAGTTTGGGTGTTTGAAAAAAGTATCCCCTTCACGTTTATTCAGTAGTATAATATTAACAATCCCCCCTTCAATGATAGACACAAGGCTTTGGAAGTTTGGTCGCGGTACCATTTGCACAGCGTTTTGGAACGTAAGTTTTTATGCCTATGTATTTTGTTGACATATTTCCTCTTCCCTTAGTAGTGTATGACAACTAATATGTGAATGACAGCTTACCTGTGATGTTCTGGAGCACTTTTATGACCTTCTTTATGACTATCGCGTCAGCCCTGTGCCCGAACGATTGGATTGGATTTATAACAATTAGAGTTGTACAAGGGTTTTTCGCAACGGCTGCGCAGGTGCTCGGAATGACGGTCATTCAGGATATGTGAGTTCAGTTTGGTGATACCTTTTCACTTGCGGTGCCGTGAGAAAAATGATTAAACTAATCCTGCCAAACTGGTCAGATTCTTTTTCGAGAAGCATGTGAGCAAATTGGGTATTTGGGGATGGTCAATTCTAATTGGTAGGAAATATTTGCTCTTGTGTTCTAATATAGATTTTCTATTAGTGCAACTACTTCTGTTCCCTTATTCCAATATCCACAGTGCTGATATAGGAATGTTCAGGCCCGTACTTTGGTCCGTTCCTAGCTTCGTTTATTATGTCCACACAAACATGGCGTACGGCATTCTGGATTGTCTCTGCCTTTGTTGGACTCGGCCTGGTCCTCGTTATATTTTGGATGGATGAGACGTCCTTCGATCGTCTCAATTATAGCAACAACCCACCAAGGCCTGAAACATATTGGAAATACAAAGTACAAACATTGTCTGGAATGTATGGTTATCGTGCTCAAGGGAAACCTACCCTTTTGCAAGGGTGCAATGAAGTTTGGAATGTTTTTACTAAACCCCAATTCTATGCACTCTGTTAGTTTCTCAAAACCCCGCTCGCTCACCCCCTGTTATAGCATGCTAATTTCACAGTCTTTTATCATGGTGCAACATACATGTGGTCTGTTGGGATCAATGGAAGTCTAGTTTTGTTCCTTGTCCCTCCTCCGCCGAAAGGGTATGGATTCAACAGTACCAGCATTGGATTGATATATATTGCCCCTATGATCGGGGTAGTCCTCGGAGAGCTATGGGGACATTTCTTCAACGATTTCATCCAAGCTCACTTTATCCGCAAAAACAAAGGCTCCTTCGAACCCGAATCACGTCTCTGGGCAATATATTTCTCCACCGTTTTCACTGCCGTTGGTCTTGGACTTCTAGGAATAGGACTACAGAACTTCTGGTCCTGGGGGATTATTGCACTGTTGTGGGGGGCATACATCTGGTCTTTGATGATTAGCACAGTAGCAATATCTGGTAAGCTATTCCTGAAGGCTATGATATGACCGATTTTTAACGTTTTGTAATTCCAGCCTATGCACTCGATTGCTTTCCAAAAAACTCTGCTGCGGCATCAGCCCTCCTCAACTTTACCCGTGTTTTCTATGGCTTTCTTGTGCCATCTTTTCAGAACAAATGGGCAAGTGCCGTAGGTGCGAACTGGTCTTTCGGCATTCAGGCAATTATCTGTGTTCTTGCGTTTGGGATTATTCCCTTGGTGCAAAAGTACGGCAAACGCTGGAGAGAAGAGACCGCTCTAAGTCCAGATCTTATCGTAGTTGCTAAGGTTGAAGGAATGCCACAAAGGGGCCACAACTAAGAGTTTTCTTTATTAGATGCACTTTCAATATAATTTAGATTTCTCATCCTTGTACCGTAGTGCTCCGTGTTTAGCTACCGGTACTCGATCTCTAGCTCATCTCGCTCTCCTACATAAAAGCTCTACTCGCGATGTCGAAGAGTTTTTTAAAAAGACTGCTATTGCATACCGCCAAAATTTAGTACTTTTTCTCGAATTTAGGTGGTATGCAATAGCAGTCTTTTTTAAAGAAAACCCTTCGACATCGCGAGTACGGGGGCAGTAGGCCCGCTGCCCTCTGCAGTGACGATAGTGCCAAATTTCCCTATATTTGATAAATGCAAATTAGTGATATTAGTGTTGAGCCGATACTCCCAGAGGAAATCTTATTGACCATTTAAGAGCCGAATATCAACCATATCGGGGATTCGAAAATATACTGTGGGAAACTCATTGGTTTTCCCCAATCTACTGAAGTCTCTTAATTCGTAAGCTCGCCATGACAACTTAAGTATTCCTAGTTTCCTGGATGTGTCTAACCACAGTCTTCTCTTACGGGCCACGATTGCTATATTGTCTGACTTAATCCAAGCAGCGTCGGAAAAGTGTGGGTGTGGTTTGCTTCTGTACCCTAAGCATGTCTTTTGCTTCATGCGAAGCCTATTTTTCTCGGCTTGTCGGCGCTTCTCTAAAGGACACACCTAGCCAGGATGTAGTACTTCATGTAGGGCGAGATGGGGGCTTCGTGGATCCGCGAGACCGTAACTTAGCGTCCGAACTGTCCTAGTACGTGCACGAGTGTACGATATGCAGAAAAAGCACCGGTCGCTGCCAGATCGTGATCATGGCCGATTGAACTGAGGTGGCACTAGACGGCAGAGTAGGTGCGGGATGGTGGAGCAGAGGCGAGGAGCAGCCTAGAATCAAGGGGTGATTTTCAGCGAGCCTGAGCCACGCACCGTATGCATGCGTTTGTGAAACTTGGGCCGCATCGGATAATAGCAATTCTCTCACCAATCTTGCACATCGCCAGTGGCGCGTATGAGACGGTATCGAGCAGCGCCCTGCGTCTCGGGCTGTCCGTCGAGGCTGGCTGAATCAATGTTGTCTGCCGGATGGGGTAAAATAAAAGACACGGAACAAGAGATAGAAGTGAGACTGAACTGAAACAGAGCCACAGAGGAGAAGCTATGCTAAAATTTGATCAAAAGACCAACGAACCAAGATCGACTTATTGGTGACCCAAAGGAACCTGATCGTGACTGAGGGTACTGACCCCCACCTCCGCGGTTGTGGACAAGACGGAATACCGGTACTGGTGGGTATTGCCACTGAAGAGTCAGGTACGTACGGTACAAGGGTGAATCACACGCCAACTCTGCAGGAAAAAAAATATGGCTCAGACAATGGCGTAACCTATTCTGCAAACATTTCGCCAATTCCACGGCGATATTGTAACTCTCGAGTCAGTACCAAACTCTCGGTAGTCGACCGGGTTTAAAGGCACTACCTTGACACAAAGGCTCAACCACAGGCAGCAGTTTGGTGGGAATTCTTCCCACTCTTCAAAGTCGGATCTCTTACTCCGGTGCTGGGATGGGAGAGCATTTGATGGGAGATTCTTGTAGATGGTCGGGGCGCCAGCGCCTGCCGGCCTTGCGTTGATTTTCGGCTGAGCACACTTTTTCTCCTGACCCTCTTGATCCTCGTGGTATATCCCTCTATTCAAATCCCTCGCTTCCTCAAGCACTTCTTTTTCGTTAAGCTTTTCTCCTTGCAGTCATTCGAACCCTAGATCGTGTAACCTATCATAAAATATCTTATAGTGTTAGCATTAAGGGATCCCAGAACAGTGCAACAAGCGTACTAGGATCAGCTGTCGAGTGACAGATTATGCCGCGATTCTCTCAACCAACAAAAAAATTGGTCGAGAGACAGAATACGACTGCTGCATTCGATTGCGCGATCACAATGATGTAACCACCAACCGGAGCATAAATAGCAAGGAATAGGTATCTAAGCCTAAGACTAATAATGGTTAGCCCTAGGGAAAATAGGATTTGACGATAGCCCAACCCACAGAATCTCTCGTGGATGGCTGAAACTGCTCGTATTGGTCCGGGTCGTGAAGGGTGTGCGGGGTTTTCCTCAAAAAAGCCCAATAGAAGTTACCGATATATCTCACTATTTTTCCCATGTTGGTGGGAGGAGATATTACAGGCGGAGGGTGAATTTAGGCGGCCTCTCATGTTTTGATGAATAGTGGGGAAAACTCTACCCTGTAAAAAATTCCTAATGGTTCCCGAGCCATGCACTGCATAATCGAAATCGCCCGGGGAGCGAATAATGGTACGAGTGTATACCATCGACTCGATGCATAAATGGGGTAGAATATCCTCGGTCTGATTCGGGACTTAAGAGTAAGGCTGCACGATACAGCGGGGAAACTTAGTCCTGCTTAGCGGAGATACAAAAAGGATATGCCGAGTGTTGGGCACTCCGCCGGAACCTACAAAAACAGCTGCAGGACGGTACGAGTGTAGTATGTAAGGAAATGGATACATAATCCTCAATGCACCATTGCCATCGAGCTAGCAAGTCTTGGGAAATAACTGGTTATCAAGTGAATGTAACTCATTGTGTTTTTTCTTATCATATTTTTAATTCCCCACCACCTCATTTCTCAGACTCTTCCCCCCACTCGCCGGCCACAAGCGATGTGCCAGTTGGCAATAACTCAAGGGGGGCCGAGACTTCGATACTATTGTTGCTCAAGTGCTTTAGTATGATTCCGAAGTATTTAGTCCAGCGACTTTCTCGGTAAAGCATTATTCCACTAACAAGTGCTCCCCCACCTTTGTACTTTACTATGATTACATCTCCTTGATCCTATAGTACACTACCAAACCTCCTCCTCCCCGCCTTACTATACTACTAGCACAACTTCCCCCCCTACACGAGGCTGCTAGCCGCCCTTCCAAGCATCCTCGAGGGAATTCCTAAAAGAAACATACATACCCTCTCCCCGGGTCCCCCCCCCTACAAACGGAAGAAATGCCATTGTCACTATTGGATCTTCCAAATGAGATGGCGCTAGGGATCGCGGATGAGCTGTCACCTGGGGACATCAATTCCTTGATGCGGACTCACCCCCAATTTGCCTACCTTTTAGCCCCCGCACTCCTAAAGTCGGCCTGTAGTGCAAAATACCGAAACTACGGAAGGGCGGCGCTATTCGAAGCAGCAAACCGGGCAGACCACTATACAGTCAAACAGCTGATGCACTACGGCGTCCTCGATCACGTTGGCAGGGGAATTCTCGTCGACGCCCTACTCTGCGTGAATGAGACAGGCATACGCACCCTGCTAGAATGCGGTATCGAAGCAAACGTACTCAACGAGGACAACATGACGCCTCTGTGTGCGGCGGCCATGACCGGCCACATCTCAGCCATGCGCCTGCTCGTCGGAAGGGACGACATCGATATTAACGGCAAATCACAATACCTCATTAAAGATACAGTATTACACCTCGCTGCAGTCGGTGGGCATGTGGACATCGTGCAGCTTCTGTTGAGCCGTCCTGAGCTCATCCGGAACGTTAGGGATTTGTTAGGCTGGTCGGCGCTGCACAGGGCCTGTCGCAATGGCCAGTCCGAGGTTGTCCAGTGCTTGCTTGAGGATGGGGGCTTCACGGTTACCGCTCCGGATCGACACGGTGACAGTCCGTTACACCTTGCGGCAGATCACGGTAATGAAGAGGTGGTCACTCATCTGCTGCAGGATCCTAGAACTGCCGTCAACCAGCTCGGGAATTGGGGCAGGACAGCACTGCTCGCGGCTGTCATTTCCCGAAATCGTGAAGCCGTACAAGCCCTACTAAACGACCCCCGGACAGACGTCAATTCTCCATGCGACACTGGCTGGACTCCGCTCATTTCCGCGATCAAAACTAGGGATTTCGAATTGGTCCGCATGTTGGTAACCCAAGGCAGAAATATCGACCTGGACAAGAAGACCCTTGACTCGGCATCACCATTGCATGTTGCAGTGATGTTTGCACAGTATGATACGGTGGAGTTGCTCCTAGACCACGGCGCGAACCCCAACGTTGAGGACCATCGTGGGGATTCACCCTTTGTACGTGCGGTTAACGGGGGGCACGAGAGAATCGTTAAGCTCTTTCTTTCGAGGGGCTGCGTTGACCTTGAAAAGTTGGATAATTCTAAGATGTCGGTCCGGCTTTTCAGGGAAAGGTACATTCACGGGATTGTTAGGACATTGGACGAAATTCTTGGTTTAGCTTAGTAGGGCCTACAAACAATCCAGGAGCCCGCCCACCATAGGAGGAAAGGTAAGATTTCTTTACGGGTATAATACACACAGCATAGCTATCATTATTACTTTTCTCTACTTTCTTTAATTTTCCCTTTTTTTCTTCCCCCAAAAAACGAAAAGAAAAAGTTTCCTATTGTTACAACGGGCAATCTAGACGTGGTCGACAACACTGTACGAGTAAGGATCATGATTAAATTTTTTAAAAAAGATTTCTTTATTTTTATTTTCAGCTACAGAGGGCGGATACACACGGAAATAGTCGGCAGGCGAGTAAGTCAATTGTGGATCACTGCAACAACCACTAGGATAAAAAGGAAAAAAAAATTACTATTTCATTTCTTTATTATTATTTTTTTTTCTTTTATCATTTACAAGTGCCAGGGATAAAGTTTCCGAACAGTTAATTTAGGTTAACCCGCAAAATAAACCCTGTCCCGTACGAAAACTTTACCCATGGCACTTGTACTACAACTTTTTTATCACAACTTTTATTTATTTTTATTCCCAAACCAAAAAAAAAAATTGTAAAAAAAAATGTTCATTGGCCATAATAATACCTCCTAATGAGGGGCATGAAAAAAAAGAAAACAGAAGGAAAAGAAAAAGGAGGGGGAAGACAAAAGTGCCCAGCATTAGCTGAATCTCAACCCGCCCTATATTACTCGAGTACTCGTACTCGTACTCCCCCGCTCACTATGATACTGAAGGTTACAGTGCGATAACTGGGTAACGTTAAGTTACTGCAAGTACGCCACTCGACTAAGCACAACCATCAGAGTTACAAGATTGGACAAAACAACTCAGTTCGTAAGTGGGGGAATACAGTAAGGCTGTGGGTATATACTCGAGTACACAAAGCGGGGGAGGCGGGGGGAGGCGGGGGGATTAGTGACATGGTGACATGGTGTCGAGTGATAATTGAATGCTAAGGGTAAGGGTTTTCCCTTCATGCCGGTACCTACAAGTATCATACCGGTGCCGGTATTGTATCTACCATGCCTGAGAATTTTAGAAGCGCCACGCATAGATTTATACTGTACGGGACTTTTGGTTGGCTACTGTAGTTAGTTGGTTAGGGAGAGGGGAACCTTGGCATTCAAGTGCCCAGATAATACTACTCGCAATGTCGTTGACGTTTTTGGGGCAGACTGCTATTATTATACTCGTACTACTAAAAATTCTGAGGCTTGGCCAATTTTTAGTTATAGGCAATAGCAGTCCGTTTTACAGACATCACGACATTGCGAGTATGGTATCGCGCCAGCAAGTGCAGTTTTGACGTCAGGTTTAAGTAATTGACATACTGGGCTGTCCTAAACTGTGTACTCTAGTAGGAAGTGGAAGTAGGAAACGCCATCATCCGTCTCTGGCCAAGGGAGCGGTACAAGTAATACTAGTACAATGTAACATAACACAATATGTACGAATATCTAGACCTGGGGAGCCCGTTCACGAGGCTTAGCAAATATTAGCAGGCAATTTTGGCTGATTCGTATTGAACTTGCACTTGTTTTAACGCCAAGCCTCGCTGGGGGCCCCTGTCTAAGTCCGATAGGATGTTGTTGAGGCGGCTATCCGTCCCACCCATCTTGTTGCGTTTGGATTGGATGAAGCGACTTGGCTGCTGGGTGGTGTGAGGGAAGGGCACTTTCGAGGGATGAGTTGTTAGTGCAAGTACTACTGCGCAATGCGGATGATAATTACCGGTAGAGCTTTTCTGGGCTCCCCGATTTGGTTTCTGGAAAGGAGGTTTGGAGCTGGCCTAGACAGAGACACCATCTCCCTTGGGGCGGATTTCTACTCCCTTCTTCATTTATGAACTAGGATTCCCGAGCTTCTTGAGAGCACAAATACATTTTTGTGGAGATATTGCTAAAAATTATGGGAAAGTCCCTAGATCGTGTTGAACTTAAAAATTTCCTCTAAACAAGTCGAACAGGACTCCAGAAAGCCCTAATAAAAAACGAATAAACCCAATCACCCTAACCTCCCATACAATAATAATACAATCATAACTAAATAGCATCAATCTCGCCTCCCTCCCCCGCTAGAACTTCCCTCTCCAGCAACGCTTCCCCGACCTCCCTTAGCAAACCACGAAGTCGGCCCTCCAGCTCCTCCCTCCGGCGAACGTTTTCCTGCAACCGCTCGATCTCCGCCTTATACTTCTCCATGGCGTGCAGTTCTGCCCACTTCTGGCTTCGCTCTTCGACGGCGTGCCGTCGCTCTGTGGGATCGGCCGTGCTAGATGGCTTAGTTAGTGGCTGGAGGGCGTTCAGGCGCGCGGTTGTGGCGGCGAAATAATTGTTAAGCAGGTGCAGCTCCGACTGCGCGTATGTGCGCAAAGAGGTGAGCGAGATTTCGCTATGGGAAATTGTCCCTAGGAGGGAGACGTAGTGATGCAGTGCTGGGGAGTTTGGAGGGCACAGGGGGAGTTTTTGTTGACCGGGCTAGAGGAGGCGCTGTTAGCGCAGTGAGCGAGAGGGAAAGAGAAGGGGAGATTACCATTTTTTTGTGTACCGAGAGGTTCGATAGGGAGGTCTAGTTTTGAAGATAAAGGTACCGGCCTTTTCGGAGAAAGAAAATACAGAAGGGAAGATTAAGATTAAACCTTAGCGGTGAAAAGGATAAATAAGGAGAGGAAGCCCAGGGGGCTCTCTTCATAGATATACTTCATGATTCTTGGCAATAGGGGACGTTTGTAATTTTGAAGCAGATTCGAGACGTCTCGAACATGGAAACACCCTTAAGGGGGAGGTAATAAGAATGTTGGTATGATATCATACTAGGGGCCCAACGCTGACTCATTTATTAGTCATTTGGGTCCCGAACCGAGCAGGGAATAGCTTAATTGTGTCATTAGAAAAGTGGGATTCGCAATAACTAAAGAAATCTATCTAGCTGTTCCGACTTCAAATATATTATTCAAAAATATACTGTGTTCCCTGGGATTTTTAATTTACCTTCCTGGCTTGTTTTAGTTTGTAGCCCGATCCGGCAACCATCTCTAAAATACTAAATAAGCCGCAGTTCACCAAAGCCCAGAGCAGGCCCGAAAACCACCGGTGATTCGGGCAGTCACTGCGAGGTCTAGTGATATTACCAACATTATGGGTCAAGATAAGTCCAAGGCAAGAGTAGCCGGGGGTGTTTTTCTTTCTTTTTAACCTTCTCTCGCTCTTTGCTCCTGGGGGATCTTCAGGTCGGGATATTCAAATTCCCTCTTCACAATGCCCAAATCATTAAGCTGTTATCCCACTTCCTTTCTTCCGAGCTCTCATCATCTAAGCTTTCACCAGGGCCGCCTGGTTTCCTAGCGCCCGAGCAAGTGGCCATGACCACGCCCCCTGGATGAATTGCAGCACCACTGACTACGTCGTCATGAGCTTTCCACTCAAACGCCTTCTCGCCCTTCCCACCAGTCTCCCAAACTGTAATCATCCCGTCAATCCCACCGGATACCACTTCCCCTTCTAGCGAATACGCGATATCGACCCCTATCCTTTGATTTGTCTGCGCCATCCTCCCCTCAAGACTCTCCACCTTCTCGCCAGCAACCCGAACATCGTAAACGGATATTACGTCACTCTTCCTCTCAACGACATGTAGATATCTTCCACATTTACTCCATAATAATTGCGTAATCCCACCACCTTCGCCATCAACCGTGAACACACCGATAGTGCTTCCACTGCCGCAATTATCATAGAGCCCCACCTGCCGGGAAAGTGTTCCGGCAGCAAGAACGCCATTGTCAATAGCCAAGGCCGAGACAATCCCTTTCATAGTCTCACCGGTCTGCACACTCCGTCGTGTCGGGATCGTCTTAAGATCTAGATACGGCCCCTCGCCGGGCCGCTGAAGGTCAAAGAATGATATCTGAGAAGTGGCTCCGACGATAAATTTGTTTGTGTCTTCGGGACTAAAAAGCATTGACTGCGGGGAGAGATACTTTTCCGTTTGGGGGTTGATGAGTGGGTACGATGCGCGGGTGTTTGTTATGAGGAGGTCGTGTAAGTGGATTGGATGGTCGCGAGTGGACTTCAGGAAGCAGCATGTCGCTGGGTTAGCGAGGGACATGGAGGGGTAAATCGCGACGCATGATATCGGCTCAGCGGATGGGGTTTGCGAGTATGGTGTCAGGGATTTCGGTTCATCGGAAAGGTCGAGAAGATCTACCGGCCTTTTTTTCTCAACATGGAAGGGTTAGTATGGAATCAAGCAAGATCACACGTGAGGATAGGAGGATTATCGTTACAAGACAAATGTGCGGAGAATGTTGTCCTCACTGTTAGTAAGGACACATGTTCCATCCGGGGACCACTGCGCGCTCTTAAAGAGATTACTCTCATGTGGGTTTCCTGGGCCTGACAATTTCTGTAGGGGTGATTCCCTCGCAGAAGTTTCAGCGACCGAGCAATTGTAAGCCGTTCCCGTAGAGGCGACAAGTTTCGGTGGTTTTAAAAGGGACATTTGGAGTTGGGACAAGGTACTATACCGGTACGATATGTTGCGTCTGCGGCTCTTCAGAAGCTTATCCTGACGCCCGGCCCCCACCCTAAACCAAGCATCAGCTAAGACCATTTTCAGGAACAACACCCCCGTGCTAAGGTTTAGATAAGGTCTGATAAATAACTATTATTCAGCACGCTGCAAAAAATAGCATTTTTCTACCCTTTTACAGAAGTATTTGAACATCGTGCTTTTTTCACTATAATGCAACTTGGAGCCTCTAGAGAGATCTTTCTTTCCATCAAAATAGCCAAGAAGGCAGCTGCTATCTGAATATGGCCTGTCTACTGCTCCTTGGCTAAAGGCTCTCCGATGTCTAAAGACAAAAATGATACAATTTTCAAGAAAAACAACGTTCCTTCATATTTTGTGTGACGTATCATACCGGACAGGGCCTTAGATGAAATCTCGGATTTACACGGTTTTGTTACTAGCAGTGTAATTACCGGTCTCCGCACTGGGCTCCTCCATTCTCTGGATTAACGTTCGTGCCAATTTACCCCACTGGGTCTGGGGAGTGTGGGAAGAAACCACGGATACCGGTATGCTCATAGAGCGCAATAGCTACGTGATGACAGATAGGCTTGTGATAAAACCTACTCTGTCTCGCAGAAGGCCGATACTATTATTCTCTTTTCTCTTTTGACTCAGGTGGTCACACTTTTTTCTCCTCTCATTCTCCGAAGGAGATATGCATGAGCGGACCTGCCCCAAATTCAAAATCTACAAATTTCCTAGAAACAACCTTTATATCACTCATCACCAGGATACGACGAAGAGGTCGAGATACCTATCAGAAAAAAAGTCAGAACCGAACACGCATCCCTCACGATAATGTGCAGTACAGCACTAGGCCGACGGCGTCCCTCAATGGGGTTAGATACCCATATTATGGGCATTATTTCTTTATTTTCAATGCCTGGTGTGTTGACATATGCTGAAATTGCAGTTTGGGTCTTGCTGAGAAAGGGTATTTCGGTCCCAACTCTCTTTAGTGCTACGATTACGATTGCAATCTCTGTGGGTGGAATTGGCGGCGAGAGGATTGGATTCAAGTATTGGAAGGATCAAAGAGCGTTTGTGGATGGTGCCAATGGTGTTGCATAACATTTGCTGTTACCGGTGTCATAATATTATTATGTATGTTAGAACTGAAATGATAGATAACCGCTGGGAGGAAGAAGAAAAAAACCGCCGTGGCGAAAGCTGTCAGACCAGTCATTTGGGGGATCCTAATCGTACAGTGCATTACTGCAGCTAAGTTAGATTAGGAAAAAATTAGCTAATATCCTTAAGTGGGTGAATGATGTTCTTCCCTTTTGATGCACCGGTGCCTCTCTTGGCGCGGGTTCCCGTATACCGGTAGACTTTTCTCCAATGACGATGGCCTTAACCAGGCACCAGCCGCTCATCTGATAAACGCACTGATCGTAATCTTAGTGATCTCGGATGATAACTCTTCACGACCTTTCTCCCTACGTAACTCTCCTCATGCCACAAAAAATCCAAAGTGCTGAAACGGCTATCAACCACGAACTCTCAGGGCATCTTCAATAATCCCGCGGCATGCATAGCGCTCCCAGCCGTCGGCTCAGGCGCGAGTGCCCCCTTTCCCACACTCATAACGCTGTCTAGTGTTTGCACCCTTGCGGTTTGGCGAACTATCGAGTTTGTGCGCATTCGCTCCACGGGTAGGGCGAGAGCGTCACATTCCTTCCCTTTAAGGCATTGTGGTATCCAATAGCACATACGCTGCGCTGGCTGTCAGCATAATTCTGATATTATTTCAGGGGTATACAGTACCGCCTTACGCCAAAGTTTGTTGTGAGGGATTTCGTTGTGGGATTAAGGTGAAGGATAAGGACATCTAGAGCGGGAGGAGGGTAGATCTAGCTGTGTCTGGCGATGGGCAAGTAAAAAAAAGTGCCTTTGGCGTAAAGGTGCGCAGAAGATGCTTGCTGTGTAGACGGCCTTGGAATGCGTTGTCTTCTGCTGTTGCAAATGATATACCGTTTTCTGCTTTTTGTCTTCTGCGAGCAAAGTGCAAATAAGATATGCAGTGCTCAAAAGCAAATGTTCAGTACTATGCTTGGGGGTTTCCGAGTGGCTTGCGACGTCGTCAGCACTTTGATTGATAGGCTTATTTGTGGCGCAACACAATAGCATCACCGAGCGCCCGAGTGCCTACCAATACCGGTATTCGGCTATGATAAGCGCGGGAGCCGTCCAAACAAGCCACTCGAGCACCGTGCCCCTTCCCGTCCCCCATCGTAGAGTCGCTTGAGCCAACTTTGAACCTTGGTGTGATGTCGAGCCAAGGCAACCCCTGTACCTCGAATGTGCTTGGTTTGCTCTGGCATCGAGTATGCTAGTACCGCATGGTTCCGGCCCCTTATATGTAGAATCAACCTTCAGTGCCGCTCGGAGCCAGTGCACTACCATACGGAGGTACAGGGCATAAGTTTTGTAGGTTCCACAAACAGAGGTATGTGATAAGCATGGGTGAGGATACCAGATCAGGTATAGTGGCCTAGTACTGGCTTAGGCAACAATGCGCCCAGGGAATATTTTGTATTCACGATCGATTAAAATACAAGTACGATAGAGACAGTAAAGTTATAATAGAGTGAGTCCCCAGTAGAGTGGGAATACCCGTACAAATAATCGCTAGCTAGTAATAGTTTTATGAAACTTCCTTCCCGGACCGTGGATTACCGTATCTAATATTTCGTGAAAAGGCCGTTCGCGTCAATGACCGCTTTCAGACCAGGACTAGGAGCTGCCACAGAACCACGACAGTTCAGCGAGGTATCGCATTCAATTGAGCGAGGCTAAGGATAGCGGGAGGTGACTGTACCTCGAGCCGAGGGACGAAGTCCGGAATTGGGACCACCCACCCATTGCCCCTTGCGCAATCTCTTTATGTAATGGTGCCCAACTCCCTTAATCCAACTAGGAACGAAAAATCGTTTTAAGAAATAACACCTTTAGATCCTTCCCAGGGCGACGTTTGCGTGCTCTCGCCAGTAGTTTCCTTCGGGCATAAGACGTGCTCCGTCTTCTCTCAAGACTCTCAAATGATCACGAGAATTGGCGAGTCTTTGCAGTCTGCATGGTCGAAGTTGCTTTGCTGCATATTTTTCTCTCTGCGGGCCCTCGCAGTGCCCGGAACCTTGCGGCGCTGTAATGCATTGCTGTCATTGTTGTGATTTGCAAAAGTACTAACGGTTCGAGTAAAGTAGGATGAAAGCTGGTTCATAGCTCGGACGTGCTGTACATCCGCTTAACCCAATTTGGTAATGATCTCCCCGATGCTTGCCGGTGGTCCTCCGAACCACGGGTAATAGTTAACTTTTGGAACCTCGGGGTGCCGTTAGGGGAAAGATCTACTCAACTGTCTAGCTTTTTCCTTTTTATTTTGCTCGTCTATGGCGATGGCGCATTTGTCTGAGATGCGATGGGATTTTTTATTTTATTTTCAACTCTACCTGCCGGGAGGTCAAGACATTCAGGAACCACGGCAAACAAATTGGGATAGACTACCATAGTTCGCAATCGAATAACTTTCTAGAATTGATGGTACTAGTAACCTGTCCCGCGATATAGTGAGCCGTAGCATCCTTAAACAGTATAATGGGTTGAACTTTCGTCAAGATTATTGCTTCTGGATACTTAATGTTCGTGTCGTGGTATACTATAGGTTAAGCTAGTATTTTCTCTTTTTAGCGGTTACGAGCTGCTTGGTTTTCTCACTTCTAGGTGTTTTTGGAAAGGTCCTATAGTGCTGCGATATAGGCCGGTTCATTGAAAGCAAGCTTCATACGTTACCTGTACTCGAGTACCTGAGGAGAGACAGCTAGTCACATAGTCTCACTCGGGTGTCTTATTGCTTTTTCTTTCCCCTTGGGATCAGAAGAACAACACATTCTCTCATTTAGGGTGTAGGATCTGTTTGAGCACCAGCCCTTCTTAAACCTCAATGAGAACCGTCTTTTCTATTGCTTGTCCAACAGAAAAGTGACCGCTCTAGCTATTTATTCGTCCTCGCACGCACATTCTTTCTCTTTCCCTCACTCTTTCTCCCTTGAGCGCACGCCCCTTTTGCATTCTCACTTCGCACCTCACTTCGTTCACGAAATTTCGTTCTTTACTGTCGTGAGTTAGACTATTCGGCAAAATGCGATTCTTCCTCTCCGCGGTGCTGGCCTCGTCCGTGGCTGCACATCAGATGGTAACATCGATATCGGTATCAGGCAACTCTTTCGGTGATGGCACTTGTGTCCGAGTCCCACCGAGCACTGACCCGCTACTCTCTCTGACCGATAAATCAATTGTCTGTAACGTCGGTGGTGATAAAGCCGTTGGCAGAACCTGCGATGTTGATGGTACTTCTATTCCCTCTATGCGCCTCCTCTATTCTAGTGGTCATCTGTGACTAACTTTATCGGAAAAAGCTGGCCAGGAAATCACTTTTGTCTGGAGAACTTGGCCGGACGGGAGCAGGAACGATCCCATCTCCGATTCCCACAAAGGTCCTTGTGCAGTCTACATGAAGAAAGTCGGTTCTTTCAATGATGCCGTGGAAGGTGATGGGTGGTTTAAGATTTGGCATGAAGGTTATGAAAATGGGATGTTTTGCACTGAGAGATTGAGGAACAATGGAGGAATCATGAGTGCTAGAGTGCCACAAGATCTCGCTGCGTATGTCGTTGCCCTTCTGCCTTGAACAAACAATGGAGATTGTAGGAAGCTAATATGAACTTTAGCGGCGAGTACTTGATCCGTGCTGAAACATTAGCCCTCCACCAAGCTGTGAGCACACTGTCGCCTGGAAATTAGAGAACAAGGCTAACATACTCAAAAGCAAAACATCGGCGGCGCCCAATGGTACGTTACTTGTATCCAATTGCACGTTTATTCCACAGGCGGGGATGCCCGCCCCCGGACAGTTTCCATCCCCGGCTACGCAACCCCTGACCACCCAGGCGTGCATTACGACATATGGGCTCAGAAACTTTCGCTCCCGTACCGGATTCCCGGCCCGGAGCCATACGTTCCCACATCTGCCGGTGGTGGCCCTCGCCGCGGCCCTGTAAACCCACCAAAGTCCTGCCCGGTCTCAAACGCAAACTGGTGCTCGCGTCCCGTACCCGGATTCTCCGATGAGGCGGGCTGTTACCGCAGTTCTGGCGATTGCTGGACACAGGCGGATACTTGCTATAGGGAGGCCCCCGCAACCGGGAATAAGGGATGCAAGGAATGGGAGAAGATCTGTGAGGGGTATAATGCCCATTGTGCGAAGTGTGGGGCTGAGCGCAATTGCAATGGGGGGTTTAATAGGAAGAGGGTGAGGGCTAGGGCTAGGGCTAGGGCCTTTCTTCGGTAGGCGAGGAGAAGTTGTGAAGGAGCGGGGTGTACTATAGTCAGTTTCAGGGAGGGCCGATGATTGACCGGGTGTAGTACGGGTAATAATTAAAACTAATCGTTTATCACCAACGCTAAGCACTAGCATGAATTCCTAAGCGAAATGATGCATAAGCCCAACAACCATTTGAGAGCCCCCACTGAAGCCCAGGAAGCCCAGGGGGAAAGAACAAAAGTGATAACCGGATCCAGAGAAGCCACAGTTTCCAACATTCTCTGTTGCTGCGGTCATGAGTGACTCCTCGTGACCGCTTGCGCCACCCCCTCTGCCCTTTCAACACTACGTTCCCCTGTCTTCTTCCCTTGGTTTTCTTCCCTTTCTGTTTCCTTTACGGAGGTACACCCATAAGTTTTGTATATTTTACTAGCAAGGGTGTTCGCCTAGCATTGGGAAAGGGTAACGAATTGGGTATAGGCGGAGCGAATTGTGTATAGTATGATAGCTACCCAATTGGCCTCGTCACCCCTGCTAGCACAAACACCCCTGCTAGTAAAATATACAAAACTTGTGGGCTGTACCTCTGTAATCTCTCTCTTTTGCCTATCAAGCAATATAAGTTGTTTGCCCTCTTCAGAGACCGCATTTCACTGGAACTCGGAATACCGCTCGCTTCGCTTGCCCACTTCGAGTCCCAATACATCTCAACAAGCCTATTGTAGCTAGCGATTGATGTTGACTTTGAACTGAGCCTCTTTGTGGCGGTGGCAACCGTATCAAGCTGACCACTTATAACAGCACATTCTTGCCATTACTGAGTCTCTTGTATTGTGAAGTTTTTAGTACATATGCTTTTGATATCACTCGAATGTCAAGAGACGAACTTGGCAACGACGCTAATGCATGTTACTAGAACAATCCCACGTGATGTCACATGGCCAATAATCAAACCCTCAATTGAAAACCCAACGAGCACTGTCTTGATTCCACTGTATAACTACCGGTCACTCCTCTTCTCACA